>Ga0105240_10002996_pt1 | contig 26578 bp, 32 predicted proteins | sample KBSC54metaG_FD_80426 | JGI IMG/M metagenome (GOLD analysis project Ga0105240, IMG submission 80426) | Corn rhizosphere microbial communities from Kellogg Biological Station, Michigan, USA - KBS C5-4 metaG | ecosystem: Host-associated > Plants > Roots > Rhizosphere > Soil | place: Michigan, USA...
CGTCTTGTTCGGGTGACTGCGGGTGACCGGCTGGTCCTTCAGAGATCGCCGAGTTGATGGCAGCATCCTAACAACCCAGGTTCGTCAGCGATGGCGGACCTGGGACGTGAAATCGGACCCCAGCATGCACCCGAGCTCCATGCGGCCCAATCAGAGTGCGGATAGAAGCCGGGCAGCGTGGATCGACCGACTCATCTTTGCAGGGAGAAAAAATGTCTTCTCTTATAAGGAACGAAGCTGAACAAAGAACGTTCCTCTTCGTTCCCCTCGAAAGTATGAAGTGGTATCGATCGCAGTCAAGGGTCAAGATGAACGTCCTTCGCCCTTGACAGCAATCGATACCAAAAGCTGTGACGTTCAATCCAGAACGGCCGCCACGTCGGCCTTGACTTTTATGACCTTCTCATAGATGCCGGTCACCCGCCCGCAATCCGCGAAAGCGATTCTAGACGGACCCGAAAAACCTGTCGGTGATCGTGTCGCCGATCGTGCGCTCCCTGAGAACTGCCTGCCAAGCCAACAAAGAGCGTCCAGGATACCGGACCGCTCTTTCCTTTTCAGCACCCTTCAGACTCCCATTGCTATACTTCCTCCGTCGAACCGGAAGCAGAGGAGTTGAAATTCATGCACCTCACTCGCGGGCGCCCGTCCCCGGTCAGTACGCCCTTCTGAACAGCGAGATCTCAATGCTCAACCAATCTCCGAAGGAGGACCCTGATGAAAAATCAACGACTGTTGCTTGCCTTCTCCCTTTTCAACTTTGGACTGGTCCTTCTTCTGCTTTTCCACCGGATCGCACCCGTTAGCGCGAATGGCCCGGCATCTTTCTTGCGCGCACGTGGCCTCGAAAATCGTCGATGAGCAGGGAAGAGTGCGGGCAGCAATCATGATCCAACCAGAAGGACCTGCCCGCAAGCCGGACGGCTCCGTCGTAAAGGGGAGCAGGATTTATCCGGAGACCGTTCTCTTCAGGCTGATCCGGCCCGATGGAAGGCCATCCGTAAAGATCTCCACCTCCCAGCAAGGCTCCGGCATCAGTCTCGGCGGAGCTCAGGACCCAACCTATATCGTCATGACAGCCGACGGAGGAGATCCGTCCCTGTCGCTTACCAACGGTAGCGGACACCTCCAGACCATTAAACCGTGAGATTCAGTGCAGACCGCCCGTTCAACAGCCTGAGACAGGATCGGGGTACGGATGGGTGATCGGCAATTCGGAACCAACCCAGAAATTGCCAGTTTCCGAGTAGGCGGTGATTCGACCGTGACTGCCCGAGCACGGACGTCTCTTGCTGCTTCCCGAGGGCTCAATCACTCATTTCTATATGAAACGCCAAAGGAGGAACAATAGAACTGCGCAGCAGTGGATCAGAAAACGTATAAGGCCGCCGGAGCGCCTGGTCGACGGTCCCAGATTCGAAAGAAACACCGCAACCTAAGACGCGGAATTGGGTCTCTATGAGGCACAGGTCGAAGCTGCGAAGAGCAGCCTTTCGCACCGGATCATATGGGCCGCAGATTTGCGGTGAAAAAGGATGGTTGTTATGAAGCGAACACTTTTTCTGGTATCCGCATTTGCGGTGACTCTGCTGGGCGCGAAGATTGCTGGGGCGCAGGAATACTACGGACCGCAACAGTATTACTACGAGCAGCAACAAGCGGAAAGAGCGTGGGAGCGTCAGGGTTACTACGCAGGGGTAAGGGGAGCCGATCGAGACTTCCAGAACCGGCGCAGGCCGGACGTGAACAATCGCCATGAATATCGAGATCCGCACCTTCCTCGCTGGGAAAGGCATGAATTTCGAGAAGGATTCCGGCGGGGCTACTACGAACGAGTGAAGCAGATCTACTATGGCTATGGCCAGCAGTGGCAATATGACGATGATGACTAGTACAGAGCTGATGTCAACGGCAAGGCAACCAATCCGGAAGTCCATCGCTTTCTTGGCAGTTCCGAGGGTGCGCGGCCCGCTCGACCCTAGCCAAAATTCGGTTAACTTCCGAGTTACGCATGGATCTTCGATCCACCCATATGGATGAAAATCGTTTCACGCCGCGACGTGTAGTATCGAGCCGGCGTGGACGGCGAAGGTCGCGGCTACTCTGGATTAGTTGAAGCCGTTTCCGAGTTTGGCCTGGGTTGCGTGTTTGGACCAATTTGTGTCGCGCCTTCAACCTGCGGGTTGCTGGTAGCACGTGACGGTGTCTGATTATCTCTGCGCACGCTTCCTGCCGTTTCCACGCCAGGAGGATGGCGATGGCCTACAAGGTCGCAGGAATCGACGTACACAAGAAGGTTGATCGCGTGCGGCTTCACGGTCAGATCGAGTGCCTGCTGGAAGAGATGCGCATCAAGCTGTCGGTCGTTGTTGCCGATCTGTTTGGTGCGAGCGGCCTTCGCATCCTGCATGCCATCGCAGAGGGACAGACCGATGCTGAGTGTCTGGCCAAGCTGGGCGATGAACGCCTGCGCTGTCCGAGAGAACGGCTAATCGAAGCAGTTACTGGCAGGTCTCATCCTACGCATCGCAAGATGCTGGCCTCTGCGAGGCTGCTCCGAATCGTCCCCTACCTCTTATACTGCGCTTCCGTAACGTGCTCCAGCCAGTCGACGACCTTGCCATCCTTTTTTTCCTGAATAGCTACGTGGGTCATGCCGGTGGTGGGAGTAGCTCCGTGCCAATGTTTTTCGTGTGGCGAAATCCAGACCACATCTCCGGGGTGTATCTCTTCGATCGCGCCACCTTCGCGTTGCACCCATCCGCACCCGGCACCGACGATGAGCGTCTGGCCGAGCGGATGAGTGTGCCAGGCGGTTCGCGCTCCCGGCTCAAACGTCACGTTGGCCCCGGAGACGAGCGCCGGGTCCGGAGCGGTGAACAGCGTATCGATGCGGACGTTTCCGGTGAACCACTCCGCAGGTCCCTTCGCGGAAGCTTGCGATCCAACTCGCTTGATTTCCATGTTGTGCTCCTTCGACCGTGTTTGATTCTGATCAACAGGTTTGTGCGTTTCCTGAGAAGCCAGCGACGATGCCAGGGCGCCAGCGGATGCGGCGATGCACGCCTTCATGACCGTTCTTCTGCACAGAAGCGTCTGCGCCTCTTGCCTGGACTCACTCACTTGGGTCTCCTTTCGCACAGCAGAAACCTCGGAAATTCTCAAGATTGTAACCTGCTTTCTTTTGAAACTGGCCGGATGGACCTGACCGTGTATTGGCCGGTCACTAGAGTACGCTTCACTTTCATGTGAATCTCATTCTGAACCGCGAACAGCAAGACGCGAAATGTGTTAGTTGCCCATCTCGCCAGGGCATCCGAAGCAGCTGTTGCGCATGTCACGCCTGCGTTCCTTCTGTTTGATTTCCCCCGTTGGAGCAGTCTGAATGCGTTGTCCCTTTCCGATAGTGAGAGACGCAAGGACCAGGAGAACCGCTCCTCCGATGAAGGTCGCGGCGATCGAGATGTGATCGAGAAGGAGTCCTCCGAATCCGCCGCCCAGCATGATGGCGAGTTGAATAGCACCCACCATCAGCCCGCCGCCACTCTCCGGCTCGTCGCCGATGCCTCTCGACAGCCACGTAGACCAGCACACGGGAATGGCGGAGTTCAAAGCACCCCAGACAAACATGAGGGTTGCGATGCCGGCCATGTGATGTCGAAGACCGAGCAGGCCGAGAGTGACGGCTCCGAGTGCAACCGGCAGCGCCGTAAGCAACGAGTACAGATGCCCGTTCACCAGATTGCTGGCACCATATGTGCCGACGAATCCGGCTACGCCCAATGCCAGCAACAGCAGCGATAGCTGGGTTACGCTTACGTGCGCGTAGGTTTCAAGGAAGGGGCGCAGATAGGTGAATGTCGCAAATGCACCCGCAAAGGTGAACATAACGCCCACCATGGCAAACGCCACATGACGTCTTCTCAGCAACAAGAAAAGCTTACTTACGGGATTAGCGGCCTGGGGAGGCATGACAGGAAGGCTGACCCACAGCCAGATGAGGTTTGCCACTACGATGGGCGTCATTGCCCAGAACACTCCGCGCCAGCCTATGATTCCGCCCACGTAGCTGCCGATGGGCGCTGCGAACGCAGTGGCGACTGCGTTCCCGGTATAGACCAGACCGAGAGCCTTGGGCACTGATTCGGCCTGAACTAGGCGCATGACGGTAGCAGTAGCCAGAGACCAAAAGCCTCCGATCACTATTCCGAGAAGCGCCCTGGCGACCATCAGCACCAGGAAGTTTGGCGGCATTGCAATTACAACGAGCGACAGCAGCATCACTGCTGTCAGTCCAAGCAGAACGTGGCGGCGATCGAAACGGGATGCGAGGGTGGCGATGAAGAAACTGGTGATGACGGCGAACAATCCAGAAATTGAAATCGCCTGGCCAGCCATTCCGTCGGTTGCGCGTAGGTCGTGCGCGATAGGAGTGAGCAGGCTGACTGGCATGAACTCAGATGCGATCAGAAGCGATACGCACAGCGCCATGGAGCCGACCGCGCTCCATCGTTCGCCCGAAACAGATTCAGGGGTTGGGGAAGGGTGATTCAACTGCATGATCGAAACTTGTCTCCTCTTCCTTGATAGCCGAATCGGCATGAATTTGCTTTCCTGATCCTGCCGTTTCTTTGCCTGATCCTGTCCGCAAGATGGAATTCTGGAAATTCCGGTTTCAATCCGAGCTAAGCTGATCCTGAGAGGAAGCGCGGTGAGGAAAACAACCGCAGGCCTGCAAACAAACAACATCACAGCCGTGGATATGAACGCTGCGCTTGCCTCGAGTATCTCGGCACATGCGACCCGTGCAGGGGAGACTCGCACCGTTGTGCCGGGACTTTCGCTGTTTCGCAATCTCGGCGCTACCGTGTGCAACATCACGTCCGTCGAACCGGGCATTACGTTCTTCGCGCAGGGCGAGAAGAAGATTTCAATTCGCGGAACTGACTACGTATGCGGCCCGGGCTCATTTCTGGTGGCGTCTGTTGAACTGCCCATCCGGAGCCAAATCACCAAGGCTTCTCAAGATGTGCCCCAGCTCGCGATTCGCTTGTTGCTGGACATGACGTCGGTACGCGAGGTCGCCAATCGGGAGGATCTGCCTGAAGTGCAGGGATCATCGGAGCGGCGCGGCCTGGCGCTTGGGCAGACGACGGCGGGTCTGCTTTCGGCGGCGCTGCGGCTGCTGGAGTTACTCGAAGCGCCAGAGGATATTCCATTCCTCAAACCCTTACTTGAGCGCGAACTCATTATCGCATCCTGCAGACGCCACAGGGGGAGCGCCTACGTCAGATCGTGACCGCAGGCAATCTCAGCCAACGGACCTCGAAGGCAGTTGCCTGGTTGAGTGCAAACTATTCCAAGCCCCTTCGCATGGAACAACTGGCGGAGATTGCTCACATGGGAGTTTCCACACTTCATCATCAGTTTCGTGCCCTGACAGGGATGAGCCCGCTGCAATTTCAGAAACAGGTTCGCTTGCGCATTGCACGAGAGCGCATGGTGAAGGACGGCCTCGATGCGACGAGCGCCGCCTATGAAGTGGGATACGAAAGCGTGAGTCAGTTCAACCGCGAATACAGCAGGTTCTTCGGCCAGCCTCCAATGCGTGACGTCAAGCCGCTACGCGCAAGCAATGTATTAACCTTCGACGTTGCTTAGACCCGAGCGGCGAGCACCGTTGCCCTGGATGTGGCAACGAGCCGAATGCATTCACCACAGCAGGTGCTACGCAGGGATTGTCCATTTCCGTGGTTGCTGCACAACTCAGGACAAGAACCAAGGGTTGCCATAAGAAAGCATTCGAAGATGACTAAGCCATCCAGACACGTACGTCTTTCCCGCCGGACTGTTCTTGCCGGACGAGCAGCAAATCCTGCAACCCTCACAGGTTCTCCGGCTTGGCTGAGCACGCCAGGGATTGCGAGGCAACCATCAATGAGAGCAGCGCAATCACCGGCGAAACAGGGGGCAACCAAGCTTGTCATTCGTGGTAGCGGTGCAGGGCCGAGTCCGAGGCTGCAAAGTATCGAGCGGAACTTACCATAATGGATCGCGCCGCGTTGAGCCGGACGGATTGAGTTGTTCGTTCGAAAGTGAGCGCGGAATCGAGGGAAATGATGCGCACCATGCTCCTGCTCTTCCGCGAGTGTGATCGTTGCTGCGACTATGTGTCAGAGTGCTGCTAAGTAGTTGAAGGGAGAGATTCCCTGGCATTAAGGGCGAACGTAGTTGAGCGAAAGCCTTCCCATCGTTAATATTGGTACTTTCAGCGTCTTAGACATGATCTGTCTTCGAAACAATCGCGCTTCTTCGAGCGGCATACGACTGGATTGTTTCTTAGTCTGCTTGACCACATACATCGCCGCGTCAGCAGCGCTCAATAGGCTTTCTCTGGTCGTACCGTCCGCAGGATAAATGGCAAGACCAACACTCGCGGAACCGTGTATGACGTATCCATCAAAGACAAAGGACGCCTCGAAGCTCCGTTCCAAACGTCGGGCGACTTCGTCGACTTGCCCGCGATTATGCACGCGCGAAACCAGCACGGCAAATTCGTCGCCGCCAAGTCGCGCTAACATGTCATCTTCGCGCAGTTGATGTTTCATTCGGGTAGCCGCTTCCTGCAGATAATAATCCCCAACGCGGTGGCCGTAAACGTCATTGACCTGCTTGAAGTCATTTAGGTCGATGTAGATCAACCCAAAGATGCTCGCATTCTCGCGGGCTCTATCAATTTGCTCCTCGAGATAGGTCTCCATGGAAAATCGGTTGTGAATGTCGGTAAGGAGATCGAACTTGGAGCGGTGTTGCAGATCCGAGAAGAGCCTGCGGCTCTCAATTGCCAGCGTTGCCATTGAAGCTGCCGTAGAGAGGCCCTCCGATTCGCTGGAAATCGGCTTAGTGCTCGGATGAAATGCGGCGTAGAGGAAGCCGAGCGGCGGACCGGACCGGGCAGGAATCTGCTCCGCCACTATCCGGAACGCCTCTTGCTTCGATGGGACCTTACCAAGTTGAGCTCCATCGGTTAATTGACACCAGCAGGGAGCACCGCGGAGTTTGAAAGAGGCTAATTCAGTTACGTGCTCGATAATTTCGGCGAGAGGGCAAGAACCATTGATATCCTCCATAATCTTGCTGCGCTGCCTCTCGATATAGGCTGAATCGGCATTCTGGAGACCTAGCTTACGCTCCACGATCCATTCCCTGGCGGCAGCCACAAGTAACAGCACCAGAAGAAGACAGACAAGCATTGTGAGGTTGTGATTATTCAGGAGGGAAGGCCCTGCGAGGACGAGAATATCATCGAAATTTCGAAGGAGGATGTCAAAGGGCACCTCTTCTCCAGGGTTGATTGCCTTAGTGTCCAGAATGCAAATTCCGGTGACACGCACTTTGGTGCCCGGCGCAATCTCGCGCATCGGGAGAGGAGCGGTGCCGCCGCGTGCGTGACGATAGATCGCATTGAAGAGTTTGCCATCGACGGTCAGAATGTACTCGTCCTGCGTTGCTTCCCGGACCTCTGTGACGATCCGACCTTCCGTTGACACGAGGTCGTATTGATGACCATCGGGTTGGTTGCTGCTCCAGAATGCCAGCTGTCTCCATGTTGCGGGTTGAGGAGCAATGGGAGATGCGATATGCACATCTTCGATTTCGCTGTCCGTCAGCATCAGCATTCGGTCATGTGCGTCAGGAAAACCGCTCGCCTCTGCGTAATTTCCGATTTGCAGCGGTTCACGGGTCTGGGTCGAGATCCAGAGACTCTTGGACCCATCCTGAAGGACCGCGGCGGACCCAGGCTGATAATAGGTGATGGTTCCGCGCACTTGGACCCGACGGGATTGATCGCGCACGTGATAGTTGGAAAGAATCTGATCCATTGGCGTGATCGGAAGTGACCCAAACCTGGTATTGACGCGCTTGAGAGCCTTGATGTCTGCGAGATCCGAGACATAAAGAACGACACCGGTTTGTTGCATCTTGTCGTCGAACTTTCCCGCCGCCACCCCGGTGATCTCGACTTCATCATCTAACAAATCTTTTAGCGCTCTTTCATTGTCACTATCAACGTTGGCTTCGATGTGAGCATCCTCGGTGACCAACTGCAGCCGAGTACTATGCCTTTGTGCTGCGACGTTCTCCACGAGGTCAGAAGCCCGAACTATCGCATGTACAGTAACTAGGCGAGCGTCGTACCGTGCGCGAATCAACTCGTCGAACGTGGCGGCTTGGGGATAGGGTAAGCTGCCGTGATGAAGCAGCTTAATGCTGCTGGCGATCACGAGGGGCCGAAAGCTTCCCTGAGTCTTGCCTTTGATGAAGATTCGGTCGCCGGGAAGCAGGGCTGCGGTTGTGGGCGGGCTTACGAAAAGTGCGTCGTCGCCGTCCTGAACGAAGAGCAAACTTTCGTACCCACGGGAATAGACGACAGTCGCTTCAAAGGCCGACGGAATCGCGCTGCTTGCTTCTGTATTCGTAAGTGAATGTATGGCATGGAGCGATGTAAGAGTGATCGGCTCCGATGCCCATATGGCAGAACGAAGACTGATCACAAGCGCTACAATGGGAACCAGCTTTTCCAGAAGAAACTTCCGAGAGAAGCAGCCGCGTGTGGTCGCGTTGACGATGTTGCTCATTTCACAATACTTCAGCATTTCGCTTGAGAGCAGCTTCTGAGTGACCCGAATCTGGAAAGTTGGGATTACATCTTAGAGCTGTCTGGTTCCGATTGCAGGGTCGTTGATTTTGGTCCGAGCCGACGATCTGAGACTCACCTGCCTGAACCACAAACGCTCATCCTCCAACATCATGAACTTCTCATTCTGTACGTCAAGCTCTTCAGGATTAGCTATCCCTCCTTTGAGGAAGGACCTGGGGAAGCCAGCTTGAACTGCTCATCGGGGTACTGTAGTGATTTGCATCACGTCTTGCCACAACCGTCGGCTCCCGAGTTTTGGTCACATCCCCGGTAGCAGGATCGGCTAAAGTTGCCGTAATGAAGCAAATCTATTTCGAACCACATTTTGGTGGGTATCAGAATGGCTCATGGATCGCAAACCTGATGTGATCTAGATCACGTCGGGTTTGCCACTTGTGTGCGATTTCTGGAAATCTCGTTATGTTGTCAGATGGAGGCAGGCAGGCTCTGCCTGACGCTGCGAACTGATATCTCTGACGGAAACTTTGGTCTCATTCGTCGAGATTGGGAAGTACGGGTGGAATGGTGCCAGGCTCGAAGAGGTCCAGCCAGATTCAACAGTTGACTCGACCGACAATACTAGTGCGCTCGATACATTCTGCAGGGATAGTCTTCGCCATTATGTCGGCATTTGAGGCCGTAAAGATGGCAGTCTTCCCCTCGATTCACATCTGGCCATCTCACGGAATCACGATTCTGTTTGCTTCAAGTTTGGCCGGGGTTGCAGTCCTTATCATGCTCGTCAAACAAGAGCAGATCAATCATCGCGCGGGATCAGTCGAAGCCCGGTACCGCCTGCTTTTTGAATGCAGCCCAACGGGCGCCTATCTGATCTCATCGGACGGCCGCGTTCTCGATTGCAATCTCTCATTTTGTCGGATTTTTGGATACTCGAAGCGCGAAGAGCTGATCGGCCGCTCGATGAATCGCCTTTTTCCGAGCGCTGCCGAGCATAGCTTCTATCTCTCGCTCCTTAAGGCAGGAGAGGCGCTCGAGAACGTCGAGCATTGCCTGCAAAGAAGAGATCAAACTCAGATTTGGGTCTTGCATTCTGCCGTCCGCGTCTCGCACGAAGACACCTCGGGAATGCCAGCAGTCCGCGGTACGATGATCGACATCACGGAGAAACGCCGAGCCGAATTCAAAGAACATCAGCTCGCCGCGATTGTGCGGTGCACCGATTATGCAGTGCTTGCCCTAAGCCCCGATGGAATCATCGAGACATGGAATGGTGGCGCGGAGCGAATTTTCGGATACTCCGCTCAAGAGGTGGTCGGCCGCTCGATTGGCATCATTGCCCCGCCGGACAGGTCGGGTGAATACCTGACAATTCTCGAAAAGGTGAGAAGTGGGACAGAGGTCGAGGTCGAAACCATTCGCAGACGTAAGGATGGCAAGTTGCTCGATCTCGCTCTGTCGGCGAATGCTATCCGTGATCGCAACGGCAATCAAATCGGGGTGGCCGCGATCTTACGCGACATTCGGGACCGCAAACGCGCGGAATCGGCGCTACTTCAATCGGCAGCACAATACCGCCTGCTCTTTGAGAAAAACCCAGTGCCAATGTGGGTCTTTGACCGTAACAATCTGCGCTTTCTGGCCGTAAATAAGGCAGCGATCCATCAGTATGGATTCACAGAGGGCCAGTTCCTAAACATGACGATCGCTGACATCCGACCTGAAGCAAGTGTGACGGCGCTGCTAAGGGCGCACGAAAAGAGGGCCACGGGCTTGCATCGGTCAGGCGAGTGGCAACATCGCACACACGACGGCAGGATCCTTGATGTCGAGATTGTGTCTCACACTCTTGAGTTCGAAGGACATGACGCGGAACTGGTCGCGGCTTACGACATAACCGAACGGAACAGAGCCGAAAAACAAATCCAGCTCCTCGCCTTTTCCGATCCACTCACTCAAATGCCGAACCGGACACTCCTTCGTGATCGGCTCGATAATGCTCTGGCAACAGCGCGGCGCAGAAATGAAAAGATCGCCCTTCTACATCTCGACTTGGATCACTTTAAAGCGGTTAACGACACCTTAGGTCATGCCACGGGCGATGCCCTGCTGAAAGAAGTGGCTGAACGGCTAAGGGCATGCGTGCGGGATCCTGACACTGTGGCCAGAACGGAGGGAGACGGATTCCTCATCATCCTAAACGGCATTGCAGACTTGCCCGATGCCGGGTCCGCAGCCCGGCGGATTAAGGAGGCAGTTGGAACATCGTGTGAACTCGATCGGCAGCGGATAGCAATCAGCTCGAGCATTGGAATCGCAGTTTCCCCGGATCACGGTTCCACCACCGATCTCCTGATCAAGAATGCCGAATCGGCGATGTATTCCGCCAAAGAGGAAGGACGAAATGCCATCCGCTTCTTCACTTCGGAGATCAACGGTAGAGCGCTCGAACTCTTTAGGCTCGAGAGGGAGATGCGCTCTGCTTTAGAGCAAAGCCAGTTCTTCCTTGTTTATCAACCGCAGATCGATATCGCCAGTAGTCGAATCGTTGGACTCGAGGCTCTCCTCCGCTGGCGTCACCCCGAGCTTGGTCTCGTGCCACCGGACAGGTTTATTCCGATGGCCGAGAGAAACGGTCTGATACATCCGATCGGCGAATGGGTCCTCCGAACCGCTTGCATCCAGATGTGTTCCTGGCAATCCCAGGGCCTCCCCATGGTTCCTGTCGCTGTCAATGTGTCGGCAGTTCAGTTCCGGGCAGATGGGTTCGGCGCACAAGTTTGCGAGATTCTTGCTGAGACGGGGCTGGCTCCAGACTTATTGGAACTGGAATTGACCGAGACCATGCTCTTCTCGAATGTCGCCGCGGTCCATGAATGCGTTCGAGATCTGCAGGCCGCAGGGATCAAAATTGCCATCGATGATTTTGGCACTGGATATTCTAGCCTCGGCTATCTTAAGCAGTTTCGGGTTAACAAACTGAAGATTGACCGTTCATTCATCCGAGATATCCCGGGTGACCACGACGATGAAGTCATCACCCAAGCGATTATCAGCATGGCCAGAAGCCTGAAGCTCACCGTGATCGCAGAAGGTGTGGAGACGGACGCACAGATGTCCTTCTTGAAGGATCATGGCTGTGACCAGATACAGGGCTATTGGTTCTCGCGGCCTACCTCTCCCGAAGAGATCGTAAGTAGGCTTAGATCCGAATATTTCGGCCATCGAGTTCGGTCCGCGACAGTTGCGGCCCTGCTTTGAGGGACGTGTTTCCGGATCAGGAAACGAACTGAGCCAGCTCCCTTCGCTAATCGGATTCCTAATTGGATTGCAACTGCTCTTCAGGTACGGTCCGTCTGTGGATATGCAATTGCTCAGGTAAATGCGAAACCTACTCGTGTGAAATATCAAGATGTGCCGTAGGTGCCCTAGCGGCACCGCCGTCACTTTGGCGGGCAGTGCTCTTCAGAAAGAATCCGGGTTCCAGGGTGAGTTGGCCCCTTGAGCACTGGCCGCCCTTTTACCAGGATTGAACGCTCCTCCTGATCACGCCGCAGATCGTGCGCGTTAATTTGGACCAGACCATGCGAGTCCTCGCCCAGCGGAAAGGCCGGAATTATCGCCTTCTCGTGTGGCCAGTTGGAGGCTTGACCGACGCTGGCTTCGGTCCAAGGACCTTTGCAGTGGAAGGCAAACCTAAATCTTCACGGACGACCCCTGACTCAAGCGCCTCAGACACTAAGACCGAATCACTCGGTTCAAGGACCATCGATGGTATTTCGGCCACCGGTACAAGGACGATGACCACCATTCCCGCAGGAACCATCGGCAACGGCAAGGATCTCGTTGTAACTCGCGAAAGTTGGTATTCAACCGGCCTCAAGTTGGTCATCCGAAGTGCGCAGAGCGATCCTCGCTTTGGTGAAGCCACCTATTCGCTCACGAATATCCAGCGGAACGGGCCCGATCCAGCTCTCTTCGAAGTACCTGCTGGATATACGATCGACAGACGCTCATGTAGTCCTGCATCAACCCTAAACGAAGGTGAATCTCGTTCAACGCAACGACCGTGAACGAGCCATCGCAGCCCGATTTCCTTATCAGGAAAATCGGGCTGCAAACATGGCTTAAGCTACTTTTCGTTTTTCCGGCTCTTCTCGTCCGATCTGCCCTGCAAGGACTTTCTGCACGAACCTGGCGATCGCATCGCCAACTTCTGTCGGAGAATCCTCCATTAGAAAATGCGCGCCCTTCACCGTGACCACTTGCTGGTTCGGCCAAGTACGACAGAATTCCCGTTGGCCTTTTATCAGGAATCCAGCAGGATCCGCATCGATAAACAATTTTGGTATGGGGCTCGTCGACAGCCAGCGGCCGTACGACTCAACGATCTCGACGACGTCCTCGGGTTGGCCCTCAATCGGCAGCTCTCGCGTCCAGGCAAGCATTGGCATCCTGGACGGCCCAGGGACTCTCCAATAACTGCGATACACGTCAATTGCCTCTTCGGGCACACCCCGCAAGGGCAGAATATATTCAACGAACAGATTCTTGTCGAGAATCATTTCTTCGCCCGCAGGTGAGCGTTGCGCCTGGAAGAAAGCCTTGGTATTGTCAGGCCAATCATCCCATGAATAGAAGGGCCGGACGATGCTTTCCATATAAACCAGAGCTTTGATTTTGCCGGCGTGCCGCTGTGCCCAGTTGAAACCGAGCGCCGATCCCCAGTCATGGAGAACAAGGATCACATTGTCTTTGACCCCAACCTCATCCAGCCACGCGTCCAGGTAACGCTGGTGATCTCGCAGCCGGTAAGATCCGTTCGGCGCAGCAGCCGAATAGCCCATACCAACGTAATCGGGAGCCAGACAGCGCCCCAAAGGAAGCAGGCGTGGGATGATGTTGCGCCAGAGATAAGAAGGCGTGGGAACACCATGCAGGAATACAATGGGATCTCCATTTCCCACATCGACGTACGCCATTTGGCTGTCAAGCACGGGCACGTATTTCCGATAAGAGAGGTCTTCGGTTGAGATGCTGTGATTTACCATTGCCAATCTCCTTCTGCAAAAAGATGCTTCCGACCGGTATTAGATGCTCACTATTCAACGTCTTCGTCTCCTTTCGAGGGCGCTCTCCGCGTAATTCTGCGTATCTCGGCATCGCAATGTGCTCGAAGATAGGCATCTGAAGTTCTCGCAAACAGCCCCTAAGGGGTATTGTTCCGAGAGATGACAAACTTCCAACTTTGATTTTGTTTTTTGCGAGCAGATGAAGAAGGTTGGTGGGAGTGAGCGCTAACTGGACCCGCACCACGTGCTGGCAGCGTAAAGCTGCCTTGCCGTGACTAGAATGCTGATCCGGCATCACCTCCAGTTGGTCAGCAGGAAACGGCGTTTGTCGCGGCTGAAATGCTGATCGGATATCAGCTGTATCATCCTTACGAGGTTAGGAGGCGGCGGGGGCGTCGAAACTCAGAATTATCGAACGTCAAATTCAGTGTCGAGACTTGCTGGTTTTCGGATCCTCAATGAACTCAAGTCGGGGAAGTAGCCCCTTCTCGGCACGTTCAGATTCCAGTCTTTTCACCTCAAGGTAGACATCCTCGGGATCACGAAGCTTTGCCTCTTCGCTCCTGCGAAGTTGTTCGAAGAGCCACGCCTCGGTGATTTCGACTCCGTTCATGAACGATACGATGTCTTGGCTCGCTCCGGCCCTTACGGACTGAATCAGCGATTGATAGTAGGCCAGGGACTCGTGTTCCACTCCGAATCGAGTGGATGCCTCATCCAGAAGATCAACCAGCTTCTGCGCGCAGACATTGATCCGGTAGAGGCATTCGTAGGCAGGGAACCGCAGCGGAGGATCGCCTTCTCCGGCGTGGGCCATCGCTGAATGCCAATGACGTTCCCGTTCATCCGATTCCCCATGCTCGCGGAAAAGTTCTAAAAAGAAAGGATTTGTTTCGTACCCGGTTGCGCGATTATTTTTAGATACAGCCATATCCTCGCCCTTTCATGAGAAGGTGAAGTGTGGTCAGGGCCATGCAGGTGCTCCAACACCGGTGTGGCCCGCTCAGGGGCGAGACTGCTCCTTACTAAATGAAGCAGCCAGATGTGAGAAAGGTACAGAATTAGATTGACATTGTCAACCGATCTCGACTCTGTACTCTGGATCTCTCAGTCTGAAGCCGCACGTATGCGTTCAGTGTCTCGTCAGGCAATTGCCGCGCTGGTAAAGAAGGGGCGCTTCAGAACCTTAAAAATAGGCGGAAAGGTTCTGGTGCATCGGGAAGATGTGGAGGCGTTTGTGCCAAAAGTACCAGGACCCGAGCCAAAGGCTGGCCGCTCGCGCAAGAAGACCGTACCGAAGAAGGCGTCCAGGCACGCTAAAACGAAGAAGTAGCCATCCCTTATCTCAGAGACCCGCCACGCATATCTCACGCGACCTTCGCGTGAACCCGCGTCGGCCATCGTGATCCGCAGGGCAGGGAACTCAGGGCCCGCGAAGCTTGTTCTCCCCAGCCCTGAGGTCGACCTCCGGCACACATCCGGCACACAGGACCCGATGAGAAATGAGAATTTCTGGGATATTTTCGAGGAATGCAATTGATTAACGCAAATCAGTGTCCTTTTCTGCCTTGTTCACTGATCCCTGAGGACATGAGATTCTCTGCGATCAGCATGAACTTGGCTTCATCGCCGCTGGAGTGCTAATCCTGCAGCAGCCACACCGCGACTTTAGATGCAGAGGCTGTGGGGTCGTGCGTTCGTGGTGTCTCGAGCAAGCTACTGCTGATCTCATCAGGCGCCGACGCTTGTCAAAGGTCAATATAGCGGGGCAGAGGGCTTGTACTGGGAGCGGACGTCGAGGCGTTTTCCACAAGAGACGCCCTTCCTGGAAAGATGTCCTCCTCGAAGAAGGTCCCCGCTTCGATCTTCCCATTCCGCGGCGCGAGCCGTTGAAAGCGAGTAAGCCTCCGGCATTCGAGTAACGCGAATTGACAGGCTATCTCACCGATACCAGCGTGATCTCCGAGGCGCGAGCAAAGGTTGCGGGAACTCCATACGCGGACAATCCCCTCTAGCGTCTTCGCGTAACGACCGCTAAGGACCGCGTCGCGCAAGGCTTGAGCCACGCGTAAGCGCCATAGGTCCATTGCTTCTTTCGGGAACGGCTAAGACGGACTTCCGGTAGGGTCATCGGCACGGATGGGGCCGAAGAGGTTTTCGATGTGAATGCCGGGATTGAACGACGCGCGTAGAGACCTCCAGCCGGTAATGGACCGCTCGCGCCAATCACTCCCTCTGGGGAGGTTTCATCGTGATCCGCAGAGCAGGGAAGTCTCATGGTCCAGGAAGAACATTCTCCCGGCTGTCACGAAGGCCAGAGAAGATCCGGAAAAGCCCGCCCGCTTGCAGCTTTTGTCCTGGAACCTACGCGGCCGCTATTGAAGAGACGAGCAAGAGAAGCCGCGCAAAAGCCGTCGGCCGTGGAGCGAGAACATGCGGCTGGTTTTGGTTAACGCGAACTTGTGCGGTGCTGGAAAGGATCGAAGACAGCGACGGAGAAATGCGCAAAATCCCGCTCGTTGCGGGTCGCCACGGTGAGGCCATGCACTCGTGCTGTGGCGGCGATCATAGCATCCTCGGAAAGAACCGAAGAGTGGCCGTGGATCAATCTTGCATATTCGCGAAAACAGGGAGCGTCCATGGCGAGGACTTGAGAGGCTCGTTCCAGATTCCCGGCCCATACCTCGATCTCATTAGCCTTCGCGGGATCCTGGCGTCGGGTGATCTCGATGCCTTTCTGGATCTCTCCGAAGGTGACCGCGGAGAAGAAACCCTGGCCGACCTCGAGGCTCTCAAGCCAGGCCAGTACGCCCGCGTGCGGCTTTCTCTTGCGCACCTCGGAGATCACGTTGGTATCGATGAGATAGCCTGTCAATTCGCGTTACTCGAATACCGTGGGTTTGCGCGCCCTCACCGGCCCACGCTGCGGGATGCGGAGATCGAAGCGCGGACCCTCACCGAGGAGGACATCTTTCCAAGAGAGGCGCCTCTTGTTGTTGACTTTCTGCCACTCTTCGAGCGAGACCACGACGGCGGTATCAATACCTCGACGTGTCACAATCTGTGGCCCTTTTTGGAGCGAATCCTCGATCAGTTCGCTAAAACGCGCTTTGGCGTCTTGTAACTGCCACTTCATCTTCTGAAAACCCCACGGATCTAGAATACAACTAGTCAGGTAACTAGTCACATCTTCTGAAGTGTACCTGCATGGGCTTCGAGCTTCCCGTCCACTACGTCCATGACGGAGCGCGCACAGTACAATCTGACGGATCTGAAAATCAGGTGCTTTTTTGCGCGGCTTGCTGGATTCTTCGGCCTGCTGGCGGTGATGCTCGTTGTCACCGGCCTTTATGGCACGCTGGCGTACCGCGTGAACATGCGCACGGCCTAGATCGGGGTGCGCATGGAGATGGGCGCGCGCCGCAGCCAAGTGGTTTGGATGATCCTGCAGGACATCCTGATGTTCACTGCAGCCCGGATGGCAATCGGAATCCCCCTTCGCAATGGTGGTGGGACACTCGTTGTCTTCATCTCTTTATGGCGAAGGCATTGGATGACGTGAAATATCTGCTCGCGGTGATTGGAGTGACGAGGGGTTGCTCTGGCGGTAGAAGCATTGACCGCGACCCGGACCGAATGATGAACCCAACGGTCTCGATGTATGGGTTGATCCCATTCAACGGTCTCTTTTCTCCGAAGGTCAATGGACGACATCTAGCGAGTACAGTGTGTCACTTCAGGATACGCGCTGGAAATAGTACCTTCGCGGTTGTCAGATGCTGGCTGGAGTTGCTTTCGACCCACACAAAACTCTATTTTTGCGCCTTCTGCTTAGCCCAGCGCCTGCGCTGTGCTTCTGCAATCCTGGCACAGGCCTCTGCGCTCATCTTCCTTTTGCGTTTCTTGGTAGCAGGTTTGGTTGCAGAGTCTGCATGCAGCCCGCTAGTTGCGCGGACAGAGGAGAGCAGGTTACGGGTTCGTCGCAGTCGATTGATTTCAGCGTCTATTTCGGCAAGGTTGTTTCGATGCTCATGAAGTGATCTTAAACATTAGAAGATGGGCCGGTACGTTTGCTTCCCGCGGCCATCAATCCCGGTTTATGACCCGATTCCTCATCTCGTCGAAGCTGACTTCCTGAAGATGGTATAAAGCCCTTCCTTACCCAGGCCGCGAGACCGTTCCTGTCGCCCTGGGGACAGATCGCGATCTCCTGTCATCTACTCCGGCGTCAACGGCAATCTGGTGTAGTCGTTCCTTTCATAATCGATGCCCTCGTAGAACAGCACTGAACGCAATGAAAACGACGGCACTTCCGATGCTGCCATCAAAAGTATTATGGGAGTCAAAATTGGACCCATCGATCACTGGCAAAATATTTACATGGCGGATTGCTCTTTCTCCATTTGCCGTGCAACAATCGGTTCCTTCCCCAACGGCAAACCGCTCAGAGCATGTTTTCTAGCAGTCCTATGCGGCCAGAGCTTTCGTTTATCTACGACCCAGAAATGCGACCCGTCTCTGCAAGGTGTTCGCTATGTGGCCAGTTGATCCAACCTCCCCCCTCGACGGTGCTTGACGCGGCCGATATGGTCGTGTGGCTGTCTCAGCAATTCATCGAACACAAGCGCCTCAGGCATCCCACGCCTCCTGCGGCCGGCAAGGCCTCGTAAACACCAAACGATGTGAAACTCCACGATGCGGAGTATGCTCGGTGGGTAGGTCGGACTGAAATGCTCAGGGGGTGGCAACCGGAGGACGTGCTGGTTCCGCCGTCCCTTAGCGGAGCTCCACTGCAGCCAGTCGTTCCCCAAAAAAGCGAGCGTAGGCAGTTCAGGCGAGAACGTCAGCAGGTTGCTAGTAAAACCACGCATGCGAGAACAACTCAGATAGAATGTCACTATGGAGTTTGTCTCCAATCTGGTCTGGCTATTCGCCGCGTTGTCGTTGCTCTGCGTCACCTATCGTGAGGTCCGCGCTGGGTCGGTGCGAGTATCGATGTCGTCTGCGCTGATGCTTGCGCTTGTATTGTGCATGATCCTACTCCCGGCAATCTCCCTCAGCGATGATATTTTAGCGATACGCCAGGCCGCCTCGCCTGAGTCCGAGCAATCTTGGAAACTGGCGTCTCATGACGCAACTACAGGAATGGATACGTTGATCGCATTCGCTGCGTATTTGCTGCTGCTCCTCGCCTTGCAGCAAAAAACGAGCGAAGTGACTCCACGCACCTGCGCGCTTCGGCCAATCGCAGCGATACTTGCACGCTCTCGGCGGCTCCGCCCTCCACCAGCGTTCGCCTGATCCTCCAGCGCCTCTCAAATCAACGTTAGTTGCTATGCCCTCTTCCTGAGGGCACGGACGCGAGGTGCGCGAAACAAATGCGCAGACTGCTGCTTTCCATTCCTTTTGCAGAACCTTCCGGTGGCAATGTCTCCCCTCGATCGGCAATCCAAGTTACCCTCGCGTGGGTGACACTAACCCTCCCAGCGAACGTGACCCGGAGACGATTTCTCTTATGAATAACTCTGGATTTCCTGACACTCTCGGTATTCTAGGCTTGACTTCCGCAGTTTTCGGGATCGCGGTATTTCGTGACAATTCTCCGTTTGTTGTGTCTGATCCTTGGGGCGCTATGCCTCTCAATCTTTTTCAGAACTCGTGTTCAATGGCCCAGTTGGGTACGGTGGCTACTCTTTTTGACGGCTGACTCGTTTTTTGCATATGTCGCAGCGTCTATCGTCCGCACGGCCACTCGGTAGCGGTACCGATTTTTGACTCAGTTTATCGTGGATTGGTCAGCGGGTGAAGGTGCCGGAAAGTTGCTAGGAAGAGTCGCTTGTAGAAGTACGACACGTTGTGAAAGCATGGAGATTCCCACCCGGTGCACTTCGGTCTAGTGGCTGCACATCGATGTGCAGCAAGAAGAGCGGCATGAAAATGCGACAGGGCCGAGTTCTGATCGGAGCTTGCGGAGGGCCTCGTCTGCTATCCGGCGCTGTGCCTCCTTGCGCTGCAGAGCTTCTTCGGCTGCCCCAGGTCGTCGATGTCGGTGGTTGTGCCCACAAATCTGAGAACTCGTCCTTCTGAATCGCGTAAGGCAAACGGCCTGCTGGAGATGCCGTCGGTAGGTCTTGTCATGCGCGCGAAGAGAGCGGGTCTCGATGACAAAGCCCCGTCCCGAGCGGACTCCGTCCCAAAGCGCCTCGATGCTTCTTCGCGGTCATCGGGATGGACAACAATCATCCAAGGTTCAGGACGCGATCGCACAAAGTTGAGAGTCTGACCGGAAAACTCGAGCCAGACTTGATTCACGAAATCCGGTGTTCCATCCGGCTTAAGGGTCCAGGCAGAGACAGGAAGGTGCTGTAACAGGTCAGCCTGGAGCCTCCGCTCCTCGTTGACTCTGGCGTACTTTCTCGTTCGCTCATCGACTCGTCTATCGATTTCAGCTCCCCGAAGTTTGTTCCGTGACCAAAGTGCTGAGTTGTGCCTACGTGCTAGTGCGAGAGAGGGCCATCGGTCATTCCGGCTCGTCCAATTTCAACCAAGGAGCTGGTTATGTCCGAGTTGTCGGTGTTCCACTCGGAACACGAAAATTAGGTGCCTCTGCTAGCCTTTTTGCTGGTGCGCGATGCGAATTGCATTTCTCCTCCTGATTGTCACAGCCCGCGTCCTCGCAGGCCAACCAAGTGAAAACGTGAGCGGCAGTATCTGCGGTTTGGTTCTCGATGGAGAGCGGCAAACCGGCCTCGCATGTGCGTGTCTCCGCAATGTTACATTCGCCTGGCGGGCATAGCGGCGGCGTTCCCTCTCGATCACTGACGAAGCAGGTCGCTATTGCATTCACGACCTCACACTCGGCAAACTGTCGCACCGTTGTTGCTCATTGGTAGGGGCCAACCTGCTGAAGCGGTTTCGGCTCCGGGCAAGGCCGAAACCCGCTCGAGCAACTGCTCGTAGAACCGGTAGGGCAGATCGTGGTCAACTGGGTTGAAGGGCACTCCTGCACGGCAGGTGAGAAGATGTTTCGGATCTAACACCGGATCAACACTCAGAATATGTAGGAAGCTCCGCATTAATAAGCCCGCACCGATCAAGAGCACCTTGCCAATCGAAGTTTGCGTCACGACCAGGCCATTGTGCAGGCGCTGCTGTGCATTTCCGCCGGCCACATTTCTCGAACTTCCGCGAAGTGCGGAGGCGGGCGCCGAACGCGACAGGCGCAAGGTCGGAAAGGCTCCAAAAAGAATCCCGGTCAACAGCGATGCGAATCGATAGGGCATTACTTGCTTGCGGGGTTTACCGCTGATTGAGAGCAACCTCATCCCGGACGGGACGATTCTCAGCGAGTGATTCGGCGATTTGTCGTCAGATCACACGTCCAGCCTTGGCGCTGGAATGAATAATTGATCGCACTGTAACGGCGCGACCTGACCACGGAAGCAACTAAGAAATCCCACCTTCCCATCTACATCAGCACCGGGCAGTTCCTGGGTGTACTGGCCACGACCTCCCTTCTTCTGCTGCCTGGCCTGGAGTTCAATCATGAGATTTACGAAGTCCCAAGGACTTACTGTCCTTGCCGTGCTCGCAGTGGCTCCGTTCGCCTCTGCACAGACCTTCAACGATCTTTACAACTTCATGGGCAGTCAGGACGGCCGCCATCCGCGATCGGCGCCGATTCTTGATAGGGACGGCAATCTTTACGGCACCACGTATGCGGGCGGAAACTTTGACTCCAATGGCATCTGTAACTATGCCGGGTGCGGGGTCGTTTACAAAATCGATACAGCGGGGAATGAAACTCCGCTCTACTCGTTCAACGGACAGCCCGACGGGGCAGGGCTTGTTGGAGGCGTAGTGAGTGACTCAAGCGGCAACTTATACGGCACAACTGCCTATGGCGGCACGAATGGTTACGGCACTGTGTTCGTGATCGGACCGGCGGGCGGGGAGAAAATTCTGCAGTCGTTCACCGGAGGCGCTGACGGGGGAGTGCCGAACGGCGGCCTGGTCATCGACAAGAAGGGCAACCTGTATGGAACCACATACGTGGGCGGCTCAGCAGGACTGGGCACAGTGTTCCAAGTCAGTTCCACCGGCGCATTCTCGAGTCTCTACAGCTTTGTTGACAGCGCTCACGGAAGCCACCCGAACGCCACGCTCACACTTGGACCGGACGGCAATCTTTACGGAACCACGCAATACGGGGGAGCTGCGAATCGAGGCGCCGTGTTCGAGCTCGACCTGGGCAGCGGCACGGAGAGTGTTCTCTACAGCTTCGCGGGCATGCCCGACGGAGCTTATCCCCAAGGCCAGCTCGTCTTCAGCGGGAAGGACATCTACGGTACGACTGCGGAGGGCGGATTGTCGAACAATGGCACTGTCTTCCGGCTGAGCTCAGCAAGTGCGGAGGCCGTGCTCCATAGCTTTGGCGGAAATCCGGATGGCTCTTATCCAACGGGAGGGGTGCTTCTTGACAAGGCCGGCAATATTTACGGCACAACTCTCCACGGGGGGAGCAATGGTGTGCCGGGCTCCGGCGTCGTGTACAAAATCGACACCTCTGGAAACGAGACGCTCTTGTATTCCTTCCAGGGCTCGTTCGATGGGCAAGGACCCGCTTCTTCCCTGGTCCTGAATCCGGCTGCTACTGCGCTCTACGGCACCACCGTCCAAGGTGGTTTTGACTGCTGCGGCGTGGTCTATTCCGTCACACTTCCCTGACGAGCCATTGGAGACTCTGATGCGAATCGATCGTATTCTTCCGCTATCGTTACTGGCTGGCTGCTTAACACTGGCGTCGGCCCAGACCTTCACACTCGTTCACGTATTTCACGGCGTTGACGGCGCGACGCCGGGTGGACAACTGACCCAGGACTCCAACGGGAATCTTTGGGGCACCACCATGTTCGGAGGCTCGGTCGGGCTGGGCACGGTGTACAAGATTCAACCGGCGGGCAGTAAGGAGTTTGTCCTGCACAGCTTTGCCGGAAACGCCGATGGGGAGAACCCCAACAGCGGCGTTGTGCTGAATTCCGATGGCAGTGTCTACGGCACCGCGCAGGGGGACTTTTCCAACAGCTTCGGCAACATCTTCAAAGTTGCGCCGAAGGGCGCTTACAACGTTGTCTATAACTTCGAGGGAGGCTCCAGCGCCGCGCAACCTGGGCAGCTTATTCCTTCCGGCAGCACGTACTATGGTCTCGCCACAAGCGGCGGCGCGCCTTTCAACAGCGGCGTGGTATTCCAGGTGATTGCAGGCGCCGAGACGGACCTGTACAAATTCGTGGGCGGCGCGGACGGTGCTCAGTCCTCTTCGTTCGTGCGCGACAGCAGCGGTAACCTCTACGGCGCCGCCGGCGGGGGCAACATGACTTGCACGGTGAACGGCGGGTGCGGCGTGCTATACAAGATCGACGCTAAAGGTACCTACTCGGTCATCCACGTATTCGTCGGTCCGGATGGCTCAGGGCCTTCACTGCACGCGATTGATGCCGCCGGAAACCTTTATGGCACCACGGGGAGCGGCGGCGCACATAATCAGGGAACCGTCTTCGAACTGACCAGTTCCGGCGAGTACAAGGTGCTGTATTCGTTCACAGGTGGCAGCGATGGTGGAGCGCCCGGCGCTGGCGTGACCCGCGACGCCTCCGGCAACTTGTATGGCACGGCTTCAAGCGGTGGGACCGCGACAAGCCAGTGCTACAACCAGGGCTGCGGTGTTGTATTTTCGCTCTCGCCTACCGCCGCAGGAACGTGGCAGGAGAGGGTATTGCACAGCTTCAACGGGAATGACGGTTATCAGCCGTTATCGTCGCTGCTGCTCGATCCGAGCCAACCGGCGTTATACGGAACGACGGGCGTGGGAGGCGACTTCAATTGCACCACCATCGCCGGCGGCAGCAGCTGCGGAGTCGTTTTCAAGATCACCCGATGAACACTCGAGAGCGGAACTGAATCCGGGGTTCCCCCGGCAACATTCCTGCTATGCAACCGCGCCCCAGCGTCAATGACATGTCGCTGGGGCCTGGTGCCTGCCTCGCAGCCGTTCCTAGGTGGCCTTTTCCGGCAGCTTCGGCTTTCAGGTTTTCAACTGACGCTTTCAGGGAAAAGTTGCAGATGACGCAATTGGCCTCGCTAGTCGGCTGCGGATACGTGATCGCGCGAGGCCTCAACAATATGCACGATGGTCGGAAAAGGCGGAAGTGAGAGTGGCGACCCCTTCAGCCTTGATCGGTGACGCGGACGGTATGTCCCCTTCTCGACCGTCTTCCGCTTACGACTTCGTCGTTACTCTCCAAGGGGCAGTGACACCTACATGCGCAGTCATGCTGCCTTTCATTCCACTCTTGCCTGTATGCGATGCCGTCGCACTCTTCATCGGGTACGCCAAAGAGCATATGACTCCTTAGATCAGAGCGCGTAGCATGAAGCATGAGAGAGGGCGGGGCGACCCCCTTTTCTCAATTCGGCCATTTCATGGCCACTGGAGTTTAGTGCATAGTGAACTTACGCGAATTATGTCGCAATTGGCCAGCGTGGGCATTCGGGTGGACGTTCTTCAGCCAAATTCTGATACTGAGGTTTTCGTCGCGGAGCTTCCCAACGGCAAACAGTACTTGCTATTGAGATCTGGACTCTTGAGATTAAGGGATGAGGACAGCTTGTCTATCGAGGGAATCGAGCGCCTTGGAGTTACGCGATAGCCGAACCGACCCAATCAGTTTTCATTGGTTCAACAAATTTGTGTGTGCCTGGCGTGTGGAGATTGGGCGAAAGTGGCTTCCATAGAACCCAGTAACTTGCGTCAGGTCAATACCGCCGATCGGTTCAACCCCCGTCCCTGGCCAAATTGGAACGCCGTCTTCGGCGGAAAAACCCTCCAGCATCTCGCGCTCGGTCTCCATCCCGTCAGCACTGTTTCCATGACTATGAAGATTAACAGACAGAGTCCATCTCCATCCCACCAAAGAAGCTTCACGATGTCGCCGCGTCTTCCACGAACACAAAGACATGTCCGGAGAAGGGCTGTTCATGAAGGACGTTCTGAACCGGCGCGCTCAGCCCATCGAAACCGCGACGCAGATCCGTCATTCCGGCTGCAATCCAGACCTTGGTCCCGACCGGAAGCTGGATCACTGGCCAAGGGTCTCCAGAATCGAACGCAACAGAACCGCATCAGCTCCGCGTTCCACCCTGATCACTGCTCGGCCAGGTAGCTCGATGTGAATCGCACCGCCACTAGACGGTGCAACTACTTCTGACGCTCGCTTCTCATCTTCCGAGTTGGCCACAGTAACCGGAATCAGCGCTACGCCCGGCTCGCTCAGTTCTCCGCGCTCGAAGGCTCGGCGCCATGTGAACACCTGGTTCGCGTTCACGCCGTTCGCTCGCGCTACTTCAGCCACGCTGACGCCAGGCTGCAATGACTCCCGTACGATCTTCAGCTTCTCTGAAATCGGGCCAACGACGAACACGACGCGCACTCACTTCCAAACGATCGGCCATGTGCCGATCTTCACGCGCAACGCACTCCGTCGCCAGAAGGGGAAGGACGGACGCTTACCTCCGATCAACGCCATTGAGAAGATATACCGCGAGTATGCCAGTTCTTCTCTACGCCTATAAATTTGGTTTCCTTCCGCTGTCGTCTCCCACCAGCGAACCTGCCAAATGTCAGAATGCTTCTTGCGAACTCTTCGTATCACGCTTCCGTTTTGCATGCTCACCTCCGCCCCGCGGATGCAGGAGGTCCAATCTTCTAGGAAGAACTGTGGGGAAGGGAATCAGAACGGATGGTCACTAGGTTGCTGCTTTGCGGCGACAGTGAAGTCGTTCGGCCGATTTGGGCCATAGCGACTCTTCCGTACCTATTTCGAAACGCGGCAAGAAGTTGCCAACTTCCGAATTATGCTTGGGCCCCCGGTGCACCCAAATGGATGAACGTCTGCCACTTCGACGGCGACTTTCGACGGAGTCGCCGGTTTACCCCCAAGACTTGTGCACATTTCAGGAAACTTCGAAGTCAGTCACTGCGAAGGACATAGTTCGGGCATGCGGAAGAGGCACTCCCAATGTCTACTGTCGTTGCGGTGGTGTTCTTGGTTGTAGTACAACGCGAGCGGACTCTTGATTAATTCCGAGATAATTCCCACAACGCTGCACTCGGGGAGTATGGTTAACTTCTGGCCCCGCGACAGGAAACGCCGTTCCCACCTACCTGTCGGTTTTTCCCCGAGACCTTTGAAAGAAGACAAGAATGAGAATCTCCCGACTGATCCTTTGCGCGGTGATCGCCGCGTCTGCAGTGACTCTCTGCGCCCAAGAGGCTGCCACCGGCTTCCACCGAGTGGCCTGCGTCAAGCTCAAGTCCGGGATGGCGCACGAATTCACGGAGTGGGCCGCGGGCGATATGCACAAGTACGCGCAGTCCCGTGCGAACAGCGGCGCCGTCTCCAAATGGTATCTGCTCAGTTCCGTCATTCCTCAGGGCGAGTCCGCGCAATGCGACTACATCATGGTCAGCATCTATTCCGGACTTCCAAGCCCGCCCATGGAGCGAGACGACCTCGTTGCCGCCCTCAAGCAGGCAGGCATCTCCGCCACCGCCCAGGAATTCGTTGAGAAGCGCAACTCCATGGTTACCCTCATCTCCAACGACATGTTCCGTACCATCGCAGCCGTTGGCTCACCCAAAAAAGGCGACTACTTCATCGTCAACTACATGAAAGTGACGAACATGGACGACTACTTGGCCTACGAGAAAAAGGTCTGGGTGCCGTTTGCAGAAGGGTTGGCAAAGGATGGCTCTAGAACCGGCTGGTCGCTCAACGAGCGGGTATTC
>Ga0105240_10002997_pt1 | contig 26569 bp, 29 predicted proteins | sample KBSC54metaG_FD_80426 | JGI IMG/M metagenome (GOLD analysis project Ga0105240, IMG submission 80426) | Corn rhizosphere microbial communities from Kellogg Biological Station, Michigan, USA - KBS C5-4 metaG | ecosystem: Host-associated > Plants > Roots > Rhizosphere > Soil | place: Michigan, USA...
AGGGTGTAAGCCGTGAAGCCGAAAGCCAGCCCGTTGGCAATACTGAACGTCAGCGGGATAGTCATCATAGTCAGGAAGGCGGGGATCGCGATCTCCGGATCCTCCCAGTTGACCTCGCTCATCGACGAGGCCATCAGGCTGCCGACGATGATCAGCGCCGGCGCAGTGGCGGCGGCCGGGATCGCGCCGACTACGGGTGCGACAAACAGCGCCGCGACGAATAACATGCCCGTAACTATGGCAGTAACTCCGGTACGTCCACCGGCGGCGACCCCGGCCGCACTCTCGATATAACTTACAACCGTGGAGGTGCCGGTCAACGAGCCGGTGATAGTCGCCACCGCATCCGAGAATAGAATGCGGTTGACCCGCGGAATCTGGTGCGCTTTGTCGAACAAGTTGGCCTTCTTCCCCACCGCCACTAGCGTGCCGATGTTATCGAACAAGTCGATAAACAGGAAGACAAAGATAATCTCGACGAAGCCCAGCCGCAGCGTGCCGGAGATATCCAACTTGCCGGCGGTCGCCGACAGATCGCGCAGGCTGTAATTCTGCGGCGCCCACGCCGCGACTCCCGTGATCAGTCCGATGAGCGTCGTGCTCAGGATGCCGATCAGCATGGCGGCGCGCACCCGCCAGGCCATAAGCGCGGCGATCAGGATGAGGCCGAACAGCGCCAGTGCGGTGCTCCTGCTGCTGAGATGACCGAGGGTGACGACGGTCGCAGGATCCGCTACGATGATGCCCGAGTTGCGGAAGCCGATCAGCGCGATGAAGAGTCCCACGCCCGCGGCTACGGCCGAGTAGAGTTCGAAGGGAATGGTCGAGATGATCAGTTGGCGCACGCCGATCGCGGTCAGCAGCAGGAAAGCCAGGCCAGAAAGAAACACGGCGCCCAGCGCGGCCTGCCAGGGAATGCCCATGCCCTTCACGACGGAATAAGTGAAGTACGCGTTCAATCCCATGCCCGGCGCGAGCGCGATGGGATAGCGCGCCAGTCCGCCCATCAGGAAGCTGCCGATGGCCGCCGAAAGGCACGTCGCGGCCGTGACTGCCGCCAGCGGCATGCCCGTCTCGTGGAGGATCGCGGGGTTGACGAAGACGATGTATGCCATCGTCATGAAGGTCGTGAATCCGGCAAGAATCTCGGTCCGCCAATCGGCTCCGAGTTCACGAAATTCGAAATATCGCTCCAGTTGCTGGCGCATGTTTTTTAATGGCTATCCATCGTCTTCATCTGCCCGTCCTTCTTCACCGCTAACCGCAGCGGGCGCGGCAAGCCGTTGCGCGGCACGCTGACTTCCACCCACAACTCCTCCCCGGGTTCCCGCCGCGATGGATCGGGCGCGTTCTCCGGGATGAAGAACGCCACGGGTTCGCTGAGCGCCCACGGCCGCTGCTGAAAGCGCGATACCGAGAGCACGGAGTGAGGATCCGGCACGGCCTTCAGATGGCCGTCCTCGATGTACAGCCGCACCTTTTCAAAGAAACCGTTGTACCCGGCCGGCATCTCCACGCGCAGCGACAAGCTGACGTAGCGGCCTCGCAGCGGCATGTAAGGATCGATCGGCGTGGCGTTCACCCAGACCCGCGGCAGCCGCTCGCGATCCCAGGCGTACTTGCCCGCCACGCTCAGCACAATGAGACATTGCAGCACCGCCACCAGAATCCCGCGATACACCGGCCTCATGCAGCCCCCCGGATGCGCGCGATCAATCCGCGGCGCGTGCGCTCGAGCAGCCATCCGCCGCCGAGGAACAGGAGGCCGAGCACGATCAGGCTCACCGAGCGTCCCAGCCTGTCCATCACACTGGAGAAGTAGAACACCAGCACCGTGAGTGCGAAGCCCGCGATGCCCAGGTTCACACGTTCGCTGCGCCCGTCGCGCAAACCCCAGACCACCAGGTTGACCGCCCCCACCGCGCACCATATATAAACGAGCACCGAATCCACGCCGCCCTGATTGATGGCCGCAAGTACCGCGATCCACGCCAGCGCCGTGGCATTCCAGATGGCTTCGCGCCCGCGCAGCAGAGCCGCCACGGCCAGCGGGCCCAGCAGTGCGACCGTCCACCCCACCGCACCCGAAGCGAACGTCGCCGACTTCAACCAGTGCTCCGACGCGAGCAGTGACGCCGAGGGCAGCAGAGCGATGCAGCCCAGCCACCCCAGACCTTTGCGAAACAGGCTGTCCGACGCCGCGCGCCGCGCCGTGAGATACGTGAAGCTCAGGCCGCAAATGCCGGCCGATACCGGCAGGATGTAGGCGTCGGGATTGCGCACCACCCATTCGCCCGCCAGCCACCAGGGAAACAGGATGGCGGCCAGCAGCCCTTGCGTCCAGTGGCGCAGGAGAAGCCAGGCCACGGCCGCGCCGCACGCCCACAAGAGGATCGCCGCCGGCCAGTGTTCCTCGATCTGGTAGATCTGTCCGGCGAGTGCGATCCCCGCCCCGAGCGCCACCGTTCCCGCCGTGTGCAACGCCACGGATAATGGCGGAAAATGTTCCGTCACCACTACGCCAGCCGCGTGGAAGACCAAGACCAGTAACAGGACCAGCGCCATCCGCGGACCTTGCGCCAGTTCATCCCAATGCGCCGACACGAACAGCAGGACTCCAGCGCCCAGCAGGATCGTGCCGAAGACCAGCGCGACCCAGATGGGCCATCGCATGCCGCTGGTGCGCGCGTTCTCGCTTTCCCAGTTGCGAATGCGCTCGGCCGCGCCGGCTTCGAGCAGGCCCGCCGCCGTCCACCGCGCCAGGGGTGCCTCCCAATCTGTTCGCATAAAACGCTAGCCTACACACTCGAGGATGTAGTATTTCTTGCCGTCGTCGCGCGCAATCTGTCCGGTAATCTGCCATTCGTGTCCGTCGGCGATATAGATGCGGCGGTAGGAATCGTATTCCATCCCGATCTCTTTTTTCACACGCGATTGCTCGACTTCGCGCGTGTCCCCCGGCGACCAGGATGTCTTGGCGATCGGAAAGGGATCCATGTGTGGTAATTCTACTAAAGCGTGGGGAACTCCTCCCACTTCGCTGCCGCGGCGACCAACTCGTCGTCGCGATCCCACGCCGCGACCATCTGCATGCCAACCAGCGAACCGGGCATTGGAATCGAGATCGCCGGCACGCCGAGAGCGGTCCACGGAGCATTCGGCGACGGATCGCCCGTGCTATCGTGCCCGACAGGCGCGGGACCAGCGGCCGCTGGAGTCACGATCAGGGGGTAATCGTCGAAGACTCGGGCCATCTCGCGACGCATGCGATCGACGTGGCTCCGCGCCGCCGAGTAGTCCGACTCACCGATCGACCAGCCCCGCCGTAGCAACTCCGCGAGCTTCACCCCGACGGCATCCCTGTGCTGCTCCAGCAAGCCGCGATGGGTGCGCGCGCCTTCATACTCGTTAATCAGGAACGCCGCGGCGACCAGCCCGTCCCAACCTCGCGGCAGCACCTCGGCCGTCCCGATCCGCGGCAATTCCCCGCCCTCCACTGCCGACCCGAACGACCGCTCCCACAGCCACTTCATCTCGGCCGCAGTCGCGGTGAACAGCCCGACCGTGTCCAGCGACGGCGCGAACGGCAGCACGCCCTCCATCGAGACGCGCCCGTACGTGGGCTTGAATCCGCATACCCCGCAGTACGACGCCGGACGCAGCACCGACCCGAGCGTCTGCGTGCCGATCGCGAACGGGACCATCCCCGCCGCCACCGCCGCGGCCGATCCCGACGAACTCCCGCCCGGCGTATGCCCCGGCAATTTCGGATTCTGCGCCGGCGCCGGATCGAACGACGCGAAGGCCGAGGTGTGCGTCTTGCCGAGCAGCAGCGCACCTTTGCGACGCAGCGCGTCAATCATCGCCGCATCCCGGGCGGGGCGCCGTCCGGCGAAGAGTGGCGAGCCGAATTCGGTGGGCATCCCCGCCGTGTCGAACACGTCTTTGGCGCCGAATGGAATGTCGCGCAACGGACCATCGGAGAGTGGGGGCTGCGGATCCACCACCACCCAGGCGCGGACCGCGGGATCGGACTCGGAGATCCGTGCCAGATAAACCTGCATCCCTTCAGTTTTCATGAACGAATCGTATTGCCGGAATAAACGGTCATTATCGCCTTTGCGATCGAATTATGTTCCAATCATCGTTTAAAGCCATGTCTTTCATCCACGACGATTTTCTGTTGCAGACCAAGGCGGCGCGCCACCTGTACGTGAACTACGCTCAGGACGAGCCGATTCTCGACTACCATTGCCACCTGCCTCCGCAGGACGTGGCCGCGAATCGCCAGTTCCGCAACCTGTTCGAGATCTGGCTGGAGGGCGACCACTACAAGTGGCGCGCCATGCGAGCGAACGGCGTTGCCGAAGAGTTCTGCACCGGGAATGCCGATGGGCGCGACAAGTTCATGGCATGGGCGGCAACCGTTCCGCATACGCTGCGCAACCCGCTCTACCACTGGACGCACCTCGAGTTGAAGCGCTACTTCGATATCGACACGCTGCTCGACGAGAAGTCCGCGGACGCGGTCTGGGAGAAGGCCAACGCGCTGCTCGCCGGCGATAGCCTGCGCGCTCACGGCATCCTGACAAAGTTCAAGGTGAAGGCCGTCTGCACCACCGACGACCCGACCGACGATCTGTCGTGCCACAAAGCCATCGCCGAATCCGGCCTCGCGACGAAGGTGTTCCCGACCTTCCGCCCCGACAAAGCCCTCAACGTCCACATGCCCGAGTTGTTCAGCCCGTGGCTGCAGCGCCTGGAAGCGGTGTCCAACAGATCGGCCGGCAGCTATCAGGCTTTCGTGGACGCGCTGGCGAGCCGCCACGATTTCTTCCACTCCATGGGCGGGCGGCTCTCCGACCATGGCCTCAATCATCCGTACGCGAATTTCTGCAGCGAGCAGCAAGCGGCGGCCATCTTCGATAAAGCGCGCGCAGGCCAGGCGGCGACCGCCGAGGAGCAGGCGCAATTCGCATCTAATATGATGCTGCACTTCGGACGGTGGGACGCCGCCAAGGGCTGGACCAAGCAATTACACCTGGGCGCGCGCCGCAATAACAACACCCGGCGGGTGGGACAAATGGGTCCGGACACCGGTTGGGATTCCATCGGCGACTGGCCGCAGATCGACGCGCTGGGCAACTACATGGATCGCCTGGACCAGGAGAACATGCTGCCCAAGATGGTGATCTACAACCTGAATCCGGCCGACAATTACGCCGCCGCCACCATGATCGGCAACTTCCAGGATGGCATCACGGCGGGCAAAATTCAGTTGGGCAGCGGCTGGTGGTTCCTCGATCAGAAGGAAGCCATGACGCTGCAGATGAACGCCCTGTCGAATTGCGGGCTGATCAGCAGGTTCGTGGGGATGCTGACCGATTCGCGATCATTCATGTCTTACCCGCGCCACGAGTATTTCCGCCGCGTGTTGTGCGATCTGTTCGGGCGGGATATGGAGAACGGCGAACTGCCCGACGATCCGGAACTGGTGGGCAATATGGTGCGCAACATCTGCTACGGCAACGCGCACCGGTTTCTGGGATTAGGCGTAGCGTAGCCCTCCGGCCGCGAAAGCGCAGTAGGGGTTCTAATGTTGCCCGTGGGTACCGGTACCTTGAGTACCGGTGCCGACAGTAGTGTTGCCGGAACCCAGTGTGCTGTCTGCGGTTGTCCACAGGTCGGCCATGCCGCCGTGAACGTGATAAAAAATACCTAATCCGATCAATAAAACCAATGCCGTAAGGAGGCAGTACTCTGCCAGGTCCTGCCCATTTTCCCGGCCCAAGAATTTGCGAATCGCCAGTAACACGAATCTGTACCCGACAATAGTCTAGTGCTATCGGACCCTCCCGGACCATGTTCTCTTTGGTTATACTGACTTTTCCCTAACAACTGAATATAATTCACGGTTAAAGAATCTTGGCGGTCCTGCCGATATGGAATTGGGTACAAATTAATGTCGCCAGCCACCGATAACCTCGAAGGCACCATTTGGGATCTCCCACCGCTCATTCTTCACCCTTTTAATGAGCGCGTACCACCCTCGACGCTCCTGGATAACTCGAAAGCCGCGCTCATGCTCTCGGGCCTGATTCCGAGCGACGGGTCGGATCGCGAAGACCTGGCGCGCCGCCTCATGATGGGCCGATACTCCGAACTTCGCATGCTTTTCTTTCTCGGGAAGGACGTTTTCCGCTGGCTGGAACAATGCCTGGAGTGGAGCGACCGCTTTTCCGAATTCAAGAACTCCGAACTACACGCGCAGAGCTTCGCTAACCTGCTCACACAGGATCCGCCGGCTTCCGTGAAGGAAAAGCTGGTTCGCTGGGGCGTTGCCGACTATGGTTCAATCTTCTGCCGCGCCATCGGCTTGAATTCCCTGTTCCTGGCTCCGCCGGCGTTTGAAAGCCTGGCCGAGGATTTCCTGCGCAATTATCATCGCTACTCGGACGCGCTCTACCAGTGCTTCCTGAACTCGCAAACCTATCGCTCGCTCGATGCCCGCTGCTTCCGTTTCGAGTTGTATGCCAGCGGAGAATACTCACGCCTGCTCGAAACCGAGTGGGGCGCCGCGGAAAACTGAGTGCCTGAACTGCCGGACGTCACGGTGTATGTCGAGGCGCTGCGAGAGCGCATCGGCGGCCAGACTTTCCGGCGGGCGTTGATTCGCAGCCCGTTCCTCCTCCGGTCCGTGGACCCGCCGATGTCGGCGGCCGAAAACCAGATCGTCCGCAAAGTCCGGCGCGTCGGCAAGCGCATCGCTATCGGCCTGGAAAACGACGTCTGGCTGGTGCTTCACCTAATGATCGCCGGACGGCTGCACTGGCGTGCCGCGGGCAAGAACGCCCTCGCCACGTTCGAGTTTTCCTCGGGTAGCCTGCAACTCACCGAGGCCGGCACGCAGCATCGGGCCGCGCTCCACCTCGTGCAGGGCGAGGACGGTCTGCGGGCGCTCGATCCCGGCGGGTTGGAAGTCCTGGAAGCCACCGCGGGCGAATTCGGCCGCGTACTTCAGTCGGAGAACCACACCCTCAAGCGCTCGCTGACCGATCCGCGCCTGTTCAGCGGGATCGGCAACGCCTATTCGGACGAAATCCTGCACCGCGCCAAACTTTCGCCGGTCGCGCTCAGCCAGCGATTGTCCGCCGCCGATGTCGACCATTTGTACGCAGCCGTACGCGAGGTCCTGGTCGAATGGACAGACCGTTTGCGCGCCGACACCGGCGGCAAATTCCCGGAAAAGGTCACGGCATTCCGCGAAGGCATGGCCGTGCACGGACGTTTCAAACTTCCCTGCCCCCGCTGTGGGGCCAAAGTGCAGCGTATCCGCTACGCCGCCAATGAAACCAACTACTGCCCCGAGTGCCAGACCGGCGGCAAATTGCTGGCCGACCGCTCCCTCTCCCGCCTCCTCCGCGAGGATTGGCCCCGCACCCCCGACGAGCTCGATTTGAAGCTCGAACGTACATCTCGCTGAGCCGAACCGTAGGCTCCGGCCTGCGTCTTGCGCTAGTATAAGATGTCAACATCCGAATATGCCTGTAACCGAATTGGCCAAGGAGAAAATCGCCGCCCTCGAGCAGGCGAAAGATCAACTGCGGCAAGGCGGAGGCGCCGAACGGGCCAACAAGCAGCACCTCGAAGGAAAACTGACCGCGCGCGAGCGGCTCAAGTATCTTCTCGATCGCGACAGCCTGCAGGAGTTGGGCATGTTCGCCCAGCATCGCGCCACCTACTTCGGCATGGCCGGCAAGCCTCTCCCGGCCGACGGCGTAGTCACCGGCAGCGGACGAATCGGCGGCCGGACCGTTCACGTCGCCAGTCAGGATTTCACGGTGGCCGGCGGCTCGGCCGGCGAGGTCCATGGTAACAAGATCGCCGATGCCATGCGGTATTCCCAGAGCACCGGGACCCCGTTCGTGTTCATCAACGATTCCGGCGGCGCGCGTGTCCAGGAAGGCGTCGGCAGCCTGGCCGGATACGCTCGTATCTTCCACACCAACGTGCAACTCTCGGGTGTGGTGCCGCAGGTTTCGCTCATCTGCGGACCCTGCGCGGGCGGCGCGGCGTACAGTCCGGCGCTCACCGATTTCATCATCCAGACCCGTTACGCCTACATGTTCATTACCGGACCGGCGGTCATCCGGCAGGTCACTGGTGAGGACATCACGGCCGAACAACTGGGCGGTCCACGCGCCCAGATGGATCGCTCCGGCGTGGTCCACTTCATCGCCGACAACGATCTCGATGCGATCAAACTCTGCAAGCGCCTGCTGGCCTTCCTGCCCTCCAGCAATCAGGAGGACCCGCCGCGCGGCGAAAACGACCGCCGCCATCTGCGCGACGAAGCGCTCAATCGCATCGTCCCCGAAGAGAGCAAGCTGCCGTACGATATGCGCGAGATCATCACGCGCATTGTCGACCGCTCCGACTTTCTCGAAGTCCAGCAGGAGTTCGCCAAGAACGTGCTGATCGGGTTCGGCCGCATGGCGGGCCGTCCGGTCGGCATCATCGCCAACCAGCCGTGCGTGCTGGCCGGAGCGCTGGACATCAACGCCTCCGATAAGGCCGCGCGCTTCATCCGCTGCTGCAACGCGTTCAACGTTCCATTGGTGACGCTGGTGGATGTCCCGGGCTTTCTCCCCGGCATCGATCAGGAGTACGGCGGCATCATCCGGCACGGCGCCAAACTGCTGTTCGCGTACTCCGCCGCGACCGTTCCCAAACTCACGGTCGTCGTCCGCAAGGCATACGGCGGCGGCTATATCGCGATGTGCTCGAAGGATCTGGGCGCCGATCGCGTGTTCGCATGGCCGTCGGCGGAGATCGCCGTCATGGGCGCCGAAGGAGCGGCCGAGATCGTATTTCGCCGCGAAATCTCCGCGGCGGACGATCCGGAGGCCCGTCGCAGCGAGTTGATTCAGGAATACCGCGAGACATTTTCCACTCCGTACGTGGCGGCGGGAGCGCGCCTCGTGGACGACATTATCGAACCGGCGGACACACGCGGGTACCTGATCGCGGCGCTGGATGCGCTGGCGACGAAGCGCGAACTCCGGCCCACCAAAAAGCACGGCAATATACCGCTGTGAGGTTCAACCATGGCCGATACCATCCCTGAACGACACCTGGTTCTGATCGCAGCCGCTGCCACCGCGGCGGTGATGGAGGAGTACAAGGACAAGCCCCGCAAGCGGCCCGCGCAGATTCGAATCCGCATGCCGATCGTCCTACGCCCGCGCAAGCCGGCAAAGAAGGAGACGCATGAAGCTACGGATTAACGTCGAGGGCAGCACCTACGACGTGCAGGTGGATGTCCTGCCCGAGAACGCCGTCACGCCCGCCGAGGTGGAACCGCAAATGCCCGCCGCCGTGCGCCTGCCGCCGCCCCCGAGCGATACCATCCCCGGCGACAAGATCTGCCGTAGCCCCATCTCAGGCTCGATCGTGTCCGTCTCGGTCGCGCCCGGCCACCGCGTCCGCCGCAACGATCCCATCGTCACCATCGAAGCGATGAAGATGCAGACCGCCATCGGCGCCCCCGTCGCCGGCATCGTCGAGGAAATCAAAGTCAAGCCCGGCGATGCCGTCAAGCCCGGCCAGGTCCTCTGCACTTTGGTATAGGTGCGTTTATCTTACGGCAGCACCATCGGTGACCGCCAAACCGCCATCCGCTGCGCACCCGGATCGATCACGCTGACCTGACACGTGTAGCGCCCCGGCGCGAGTTTCTCCAGCGGGACGCTGAAACTCATCGGTACGGCCTTCGATTTGGCGTTCAAGCCGTCGCCACCATGAGGCGTGTCTTCTCCGCCCCGGGCTGATACGCCTCCAGGTACACGAACATATCTTCGTCCTTGCGAAACACCCGAGTCACGCTCGGCACCAACTTACTGCCGTCCTGAATCAGCGGATTCGCGCCGAGCAGCTTCTTATCCTTCTCCGCGCTCGCCAGCGCCGCCGATAACTTCTCGCGCTGATAACTCAGTACCACGCTCGAGATCGGCAGATACGCCGCCTCGGTGGTCAGATCCGGCACCACGAACTTAGTCTCAAATGTCCCCATCTTGCCGGTCTCATTTTCGCGCGCCAGGAATTTCAGCGTGTAACTACCGGGCTGCAGCGTGAAGCCGGTATCGTATTCCAGATTGTGCTTCGATAACTGACCCGCACTCTCGCCCTTCAGCTTCACATTGATATCGTCGCGGACCGTCGCCGCGAGCACGCCCTTCGCGTCCTTCACCTCACCGATGAAGTCCAGCCGCGTACTCTCCGCCCCGCCGCGACGCGCCAGCTCGATATCGCTTCCCGGAATCTTCACCGAGATCGGCACGAAATAGCGGTCCTTCGCCTGCCGGAAATAATTCACCTCCAGCGCCAGCGTCAGATCGGTCACCGGATCGCCAGATTCGGATTCGGATAGTACTGCAACAGCGCAGTTGCGGTGGAGCTGATCCGATTAGCGGGGATCACGTTGTTCGGGAACGGACTCCCGGCCGCCGGATCGTAAACCGTGAACGCCAACCGCGAAGAATCGCCGGCCCTCTCCAGCACCGTCGGCATGTTCACCGGATTCGACGTCGTGCCCGTGTGATTCCGTTGAAACTCGTAGTTGATGTTGAACAGAATCCGCTTGCTCGCGCTCACCAGACCCGGGATGCGCAGCGGACCGCCCAACATCACGCCGCCGCGCCCCGCCGCATAAGCCGGCTTGCCGACGTCCGCGCCCGTCACGGAGAAACTGCGCGCGTCCAGCGCCGAATTGTCGAGGCTGAAATTCGCGCCCATCTGATAGCTGTTCTGCGGATTGCGCCGCCCGTTGCCGAAGGCCATCGCATTCGGACCGCGCTGCCAGTCGGGACCGCCACGCCCGCCGCCACGACCGCCACCGCCCATCATCATTCCGGGTCCACCGCCTCCGGGAGGCGGACCACCCCGCCCGGACCGCCACCCGGTCCGCCGCGTCCGCCTCCCGGAGGTCCATCGCCACCCGGTCCGCCGGGACCCATTCCGGGGCCGCCGGGACCGCCCCCCATCATCGTCATAGGACCGCCATCCATGCCGCGCGGACCCCAATCGTTCTGCTGCCCCAAGCCCGCGGCGCTGCTCATGCTGCCCTGCACGATGAAGGAGTTCGCCGCGTTCTGCGTCAGGTCCGCCATCTCTTCCGTCTTCAGGGCTCCCGCCGCCGAAGTCGCCGTCGCAGTGTCCGCCGCTTGATTTACGTCGACGCGCTGGAACGCGCTCGACGGCCGCCGAGCCGGCGCTGCCGCAGATGATGGGGGGGCCGGCGCCGCAGCGTTGGGGGTCGCTGCCGCTGCAGGTGCGGGGGAGGGGTGGGTTGCCTCCGGCGGCGCCGGACTCGTGTCTCCCAGCGCCGCCAACAAGGCGCTCTCCGGGAGGAACTTCAGTTGCCATTCCGGAGCCGGTGCGCCGGGCGCGATACCCACCTCGCGGCGCATCCCTTCGAATCCCAGCATCCGCACTTCGATATTCCACACACCATCGGCCAACTCGACGAAGCGAAAGACGCCGCGCTCGTCCGTGCCGGTCACCAGCGTTCGATCGCCTTGCGTGGCCGTAACGGTCGCGCCCGGCAGCACAAGAGTGCCCGTCTTCACCGTGCCGTGATATTCCGCGGCCATCAGTGCCGAGGCCGCGAATAGAACCATCAAAAAGCGAATTTTGGATGCCATATGAGGCTCCGGTTCAATTACAAAGTACCCCTCGAAAACCGCCACATTACGCTTTCCGGCGTAACCTTAACCTTCTTAACCGGGTCTTTACGCATGGCCCGTATCCGGCCGAAACAAAGCGCAGTAACGTATAAATAGATGAGCGGCGACAAGAGCCAGCGGCGAACCCTGCTTTCGTGGATCTACGTGGCCCCGCTGTTTATCCTGTGCGGGATTCTCGGTGTGCTCCAGTACCGCATGATCGGCCAGGTGCGCGACGCCGCTCGCGACCGGCTCCACGGCAGCCTGCAAGCCAGCCTGAATCGCGTCAGTCAGGAAGTCGATTCGGAAATTGCCACCGCCGGTGCGGCCATCGTGCCGGCCATGAACGACGACCCCACCGCGATCGAGCAGCAACTGCGCGAGCATTACGAGCAGTGGAAGCAGTCCTCGCGCCACAGCCAGATGTTCCGCCGCGTCGCCCTCGCGGTGCCACAAGGGACCAGCCTGGAATTTCGCAGCGTCGAGCCAGACTCGGAAGCCACGCAGGATTGGCCCGCGTCGCTGCAACCGCTCGAGCAGCGACTCGATCGCACACTGCTATCGCGCCTGAATGCCAATCCCGACAGCCCCGGCGCACCACCTCCGCCCGACATGAGCGCACGCCGCGACAACGAAGGCCTCGGCATGGAGTACCCCATGTTCGGGGTTTACAGAGACAGGCCGGGGCGTGGCCCCGGACCGGGCGGCCCCTTCGGACGCCGCGAGGTCGCCTGGGTTATCCTCGAACTCAATCCCGACTATTTACGATCCACCATGCTTCCCGAGATTCTGCAGCGCCACCTCGGCACCGGCGGCAATCTCGATTACCAGGTCTGGGTGCTCGATCGCGCCAATCCGCAGGATGTCATCTACGCGTCCGACCCCGGCCGCACACTCCCCGCTAGGAACGCCGACGCGATGGTCACCCTCTTCGACCCGCAGTGGGAAAGCATGTTCCGCCGCGGCGGATTTGGCGGGCGCGGTCGCGGTATGGGTCCGGGCACGATAGGCGGGCGGGTTCCTACGCCCGGCGAAGGCCGCTGGCAGCTCTACGTACGCCATCGCGCCGGATCGCTCGAAGCCGTGGTCTCTCGCGCGCGCCTGCTCAATCTCGCGGTCACCGGCGGCGTCCTGCTTCTCATGCTCGCCACTTTGGCGGCGCTGATCAGCTACATCCGCCGCGCGCAGCGACTCACCGAATTGCAGATGGAGTTCGTCACCGGCGTGTCGCACGAATTGCGCACCCCGCTCACCGTCATCCACACCGCCGGATACAATCTGCGCGGCAAGCTCTCCACGAATCCGGCGCAGGTCGAAAAGTACGGCGCGCTCATACAACAGGAGAGCGGCCGTCTCAAAGAGTTGGTCGAACAGGTCCTGCAGTTTTCCAGCGCGAAGGCCGGCCGCGTCATTCAGGATCGCGAGCCGCTCTCCGTCGAATCCGTCATCGAGCAGGCGCTCGAATCCAGCAAGGCGCTGATCGCGGGCGCGCACTGCACCATCGAGACGACCGTGCAGCCCGGCCTGCCCCCGATTCTCGGCGACCCGATGGCGCTCCGCCAGGCGCTCGCCAATCTGGTCGGCAACGCCGCCAAGTACGGCTCGACGGGCAGCAAGTGGATCGGCATCTCCGCTACCGGCGCCGGCGAGAACGGCAGCCGTGCCGTCGCCATTTCGGTCGCCGACCACGGCCCCGGCATTCCCTCTGACGAACAGGCGCACATCTTCGACCCGTTCTTCCGCGGCGCGCGCGCCGTGCAGGACCAGATCCACGGCACCGGCCTCGGCCTCAGCCTGGTCAAGAAAATTGTGGAAGCGCATGGCGGTACCATCCGGGTAAAGAGCGAACCCATGAAAGGCGCCGAATTCATCGTCACGCTTCCCGCCATCTCCGCCGAGGCCGCCGGATGAGCGCGCGCATTCTGCTGGTGGAAGACGAGCCTGGCCTGGTGATGACGCTCTCGGACCTGCTCACCGCCGAAGGCTACGAGGTCGAAAGCGCCGCCGACGGCACCACCGGGCTGTCGCGCGCCCTGAACGAAGCCTACGACCTGCTGGTGCTCGACGTCATGCTACCCGGCAAGAACGGCTTCGAAGTCTGCCGCGAACTCCGCCAGCACGGCAAGGACGTCGCCGTCATCATGCTCACCGCGAAATCGCAATTGACCGATCGCGTGGTGGGACTCAAACTCGGCGCTGACGATTACCTGGTCAAGCCCTTCGAGCCGCCGGAGTTGCTCGCGCGCATCGAAGCGCTCCTCCGCCGCGTGAAGAAAGAGAAGCGGACGGCCGTCGTGCGCTACCAGTTCGGCAACGTCGAGATCGATTTCGAAAGCGGCGCCGTGCTCAAAGGCGCCGATACGGTCAACCTCGCCGGCAAGGAGTTGGAACTCCTGCGGTATCTCATCGACCATCGCGGAAACGTCGTCTCCCGCGACGAACTTTTGGAGGCCGTCTGGGAATACCAGCCCGGCGTCTCGTCGCGCACCATCGACGTGCACGTCGCGTGGCTGCGCCAAAAGCTCGAAGACAACCCCGCCACCCCCCGCTTCATCCACACCGTCCGCGGCGTCGGCTACAGGTTTGCGGAATAGCGTAAGCCGCCGGCCTGCGAAGCCGAGTTCCAACTCGGATAGCGCTGGCTACGCTCGCGGCAGAAGCAAACTTGGCCGGAGCCATCGAACTTAGAGGGAGTAGGTGAAGGTGGACGGCGCGGCGGTGTTATAGATAGAGAATGCAATATACGCGATTGGGATCGACCGGCCTGAAGGTGTCGCGCATCTGCCTGGGGGCGATGACGTACGGTTCGAAGAAGTGGCGGGAGTGGGTGTTGGACGAGGCGGAAAGCCGGCCGTTTATCCAGCGTGCGCTCGAGTTGGGGATCACGTTCTTCGACACGGCGGACATGTATTCGGTGGGCGCCAGCGAGGAAGTGCTGGGACGGGCGCTGAAAGATTTCGGCCCGTCGCGGGATCGCGTGGTAATCGCCACGAAAGTCTTCAACCCGATGGGCGACGATCCGAACCAGCGGGGCCTGTCGCGCAAGCACATCATGCATGCGATCGACGACAGCCTGCGGCGGCTGGGCACGGACTACGTGGACCTTTACCAGATTCACCGCTTCGATTACGAGACGCCGATCGAGGAGACGATCGAGGCGCTGGACGAAGTGGTGAAGATGGGGAAGGCTCTGTACATCGGCGCTTCATCGATGTATGGGTACCAGTTCGCGAAGATGCTGTACAAGGCCGAGGAAATGGGCTGCGCGCGATTCGTGACGATGCAGAACCATTACAACCTGGTGTATCGGGAAGAGGAGCGGGAGATGATGCCGCTATGCCGGCAAGAGGGGATCGGGCTGATTCCGTGGAGTCCACTGGCGCGCGGTTTTGTGATGGGGAATCGGCGGCGCGAGGATCGCGGCGACACGGTGCGGGCGAAGACCGACGAGTACGCGCACGGGCTGTACTATCAGGAATCGGACTTCGACGTGGTGGACCGGATCACGGAGATCGCCAAGAAGCGCGGCATTTCGAACGCGCAGGTGGCGCTGGCGTGGGTGCTGCAGCAGCCGGGGATCACGGCGCCGATCGTGGGGGCGAGCAAGATGCATCATCTGGACGACGCGGTGGCGGCGCTGGATGTGAAACTGGACGAGGCCGAACTGCAGGCGTTGTCGGACCCTTATCGGCCGCACCGGGTGCTCGGCCACTCGTAACATTTGGGAACGGGCGGCGATGCTAGCATGGCACCATGACGCGCTTGCGAGTGTTACTGATGGCTGGATTTGCGGTGTTGGCCGGCGTGGCGGCGCTGGCGCAAAATGACGGACCGGGAGCGGGCCAGGGGTGGCTGCCGGAGTTCAATCATTCGTCGCGGCAGATTCTGGCGCTGGCGGAGGCGACTCCGGCGGAGAAGTTCGCATGGCGGCCGGCGGCGGGAGTGCGGTCGGTCAGCGAAGTGTACATGCACATCGTGGTGGCGAATTACTTTCTGCTGAATCAGGCAGGGGTGAAGCTGGAGAATGCTCCGAAGATCACGGCGGACACGGAGAAGATGGTGAAGGAAAAGGCCGAGGTGATCCGCTGGCTGAAGGAGTCGTTCGACGCGGTACGGCACACGTATCCGCCGCCGGAGCCGCAGAGGGCGATGAAGTTGTTTGGGGCGGATTCGAAGGTCGAGAACGTTTACCTGCGGCTGCTGGTACACAATCACGAGCACATGGGGCAGTCGATCGCGTATGCGCGAATGAACGGGATTGTGCCGCCATGGTCGAAGTGACTTCGGCTCGAAAGGGCTAATGACAGCCGGGGTCGCGGGATAGGACACTTGTTCAAACCCGTGGGGAGAGGGCGAAATGGAGTGCTCGTGCATTGGCGCAGCGAATCCACTCCACCTTCTCCCTGCCAGTTCAGGCAGGCATGGAAGCGCTGACGCGAGGCCGCTGTTTTTTGCCGGAGCGCAGGACCAGCTCAGCGACGGTCAGGGAAACTGCGACGTAGAGCCATAGGTCGGAGATGTGGTGGGTCTCCAGGAACTCGCCGGGTATGTCGATGAGGCGGCCTAGCCAGTGGATTGAGTCGGCGCAGCGGACCTCGAGGAATACCAGGGCGACGGCGAAGCTGCGCGTCATCCATCGTTGATGGCCGGCGATGCGGCCGCGGATTGCGAGCGAGAAAGCGATTCCGGTGGTAATCAGGAAAATCGATCCGAAACCGGTGGTGCCGATCAAGAGTCGCAGAGGCGCTACGCCGATTCGGTACTTGATCGCCTCGATTGCGATGCCGAGCGGCACTCCGATGGCGACGCCGACGACGTAAAGACGGCCGGAAATCCGGTGCCATGCGAGATGACGGCGTCGCAGGCTGGATGAGAACTGCAGGGGTCCGAGGAGAAGCGTGAGCGCGGCGGCGATTCCGTGCGGGAGCAGCCACCATTTAAAGGGCTCGTAATGTTTCCATACGGGATTCCGCGGGTCCAGGAGAATGCGGTCGCGCACGAGGACGACGAGCATCATGGAAGCGATCAGCAGGAATAACAGGAGCTTGGGTTGCGGACGGGTTGCGGCGGCCGGCGACGGAATTGGATTCAACGACGTGTCCCAGGATGCATTGTAGCCGCTTGGCGATGGTGCCCGGGACGAGAATTGAATTGACGGCCCCTCGGCTGGCGCAAGGTACCCTATCCTGTGTTTTCGCGGTTGCTCTATGCGGCCGGCGGGAGACTGAGCCGCTTTTCAATTTCCAGCAGCCGCTCTTCAAGCGAAGCAAGTCGCGCATTGAAAGCGGCTTGATTGCCTTCTCCCTGCTTTATGTGCTGTTGCATCGATTCGGCCAGCCAATAATTCGAAGTGATGATCCGGCCTTCCATATCGGAAAGGAACTGCTCCATACGGTGTTCGAAAGCCTCAAACCGGGCATTCACTTCGACCTTGAAGTCTTCAAGGTCGCCTCTAGTTGACGGAGCGCTACGGTCGTTCGGCATGGGACTCCTAACATTCTACATACTTCCCAGCAAGGACCTGACGAGGAAATGGTGCCCGGGGCGGGAATTGAATTGTCGGCCGGTATTGAGGGTGCGTAAGTTATTGATTCGATTAAAAGCAGGGTACGCGTACTACGCACCGTCCACGGTTCTATCGCTCAAAATCCCGCACAGACTCTTCTTGGACAGTCTTCGTAATCTGTCGCCAAATTTCATCCATGTCGGTCGTGCCAAACGCCCGCTGGAGAAGTGCCAGTTCACGCTCGCGGTGCTCCTCAGGCGTACCCTCGCGAAGTTGAGCAGTTCCTTCGATGAAATCCATTTTGGTCAAGTCCATGAGGAGATCCACACCAGCACTTGCGATAGTAGCGGTCTTCTTTGTGAGGGCACTTCCGAGCGGTGGCGTCGCCAAATAGTGAGCACATCCGATTATCGCTCAAAACCCCGTACAGCAGATTACGCAGGATCATAAAGGAAATATTTTGGTGCCCGGGGCGGGAATTGAACCCGCACTCTCCTTGCGGAAAAACGGATTTTAAGTCCGTTGCGTCTGCCGATTTCGCCACCCGGGCATACCTATAGTTAAACACGGTGGAGGGGTTGGATTGGCCTGCGAAAACAACGCCATGCAGCGCGCCGTTGGCGCGTTCGCAGGCCGGAGGCCTACGCTAACCAATAGCGGCCATTTGCGCTACAGTCAAAACGGATATGATCGAGCCATCTTGGACGGAGCGGGCAGTTCTCATCGTTGTCCTCGTCGCGTCGCTGGCGTGGTTTTGGATGAGATTGCGCCATGTTTTGGATGTGATCCGCCGGTCCCGCGTCACTCCCGATTTCGAAGTGGCGCCATTGGGACCGCGCATCAAACAATTTCTCTGGGAGGTAATGGCGCAGGGCAAAGTGATCCGGCAGCGGCCGCTGCCCGGGCTGGCCCATGCGTTCGTGTTTTGGGGGTTCTGCGCCTTCGCTCTCATCACGCTGAATCATCTGGCATCGGGATTCGGGCTCGGCTTTCTGTCGCCGCGGAGCGCGTTCGGCCGGTTCTATTTCGGCTTTGTCGCGTTCTGGGCGGTGATGGTGGCGGTGTCGATCGCGGGCCTGTTCGTGCGGCGGTTTCTGGTGCGGCCGAGGTGGCTGGGACCGGTATCGCCGGAGTCGGGATTCATCGCATTCCTGATTTTCCTGCTGATGGTGACCTACCTGGGCGGGCTGTACTACGGCGAAGGCACGACGGGCGGCCGCATCAACTGGTGGCTGCACACGGTGGCGCTGCTGACGTTTCTGCCTCTGATTCCGCATACGAAGCACCTGCACCTGGCGCTGAGTCCGATCACGGTGTTCTTGCGGCGCGCGGGATTCAGCCGCATTCCGCCGCTGGAAGGCGACGAGGATTTCGGACTCGATACGGGCAAGGACGTCACGCGCATCGATTCGCTGCAGGCGTTTAGTTGCGTCGAGTGCGGCCGGTGCACGGAACACTGTCCGGCGAACAATACGGGGAAGATTCTGAATCCCAAGGAAATCATTTTGGGACTGCGGGGCTACCTGAACGAGTTCGGGCCGGGCAACGAAGCGCCACTGCTGGGGAAGCACATTTCGGAAGAGGCGGCGTTTCAATGCACGACGTGCGGGTCGTGCGAGTTCCAGTGTCCGGTGGGCATCCAGCATCTGCCGGTGATCATCGGGCTGCGGCGCGGTGCGGTAAACACGGGCAAGTGGGAGAACGATTTCGGGACGAAGCTGTTCCTGAATCTGGAGCGCAACGGGAATGCGCTGGGTTTTGCCGCGAGCGAGCGGCAGAAGTTCATCGAGAAGAACGACCTGCCGTTCTACGACGGCAGCCAGGAATATTGCCTGTGGCTGGGCTGCATGGGCGCGTACGATCCGCAGGGTCGCGAGATCGTGCTGGCGCTGGCGCGCGTGCTGCGGCATGCGGGCGTGACGTTCGGCGTGCTGCGCAAGGAGAAATGCACGGGCGATCCGGCGCGGCGACTGGGCAACGATCTCGCGGTGTCGCAGGTGGCGGAGTCGAACATCGAAACGATTCGAGTGGCGAAGGTGAACAAGATGGTGTCGATCTGCCCGCATTGCGTGCGGACGATCGGGACGGACTGGCGCGAGTTCGGCGGCACGTTCGAGATCGAGCATCACAGCCAGTTGCTCGCGCGGATCCAGTCGCAGCTTCCGGCGGCGGACGGGGCGCGGGAGAAGCTGGTGTACCACGATCCCTGCTATTTGGGGCGGTACGCGAATCAGTACGAGGCGCCGCGGTCGGTGATCGGGCGGTATGACGATTTGGTGGAGGCGCCGCGGTCGCATGAACGGTCGTTCTGTTGCGGGGCGGGCGGCGGGCAGATGTTCCTGGGTGAGGAGAAGGGTAAGCGGGTGAACATCGAGCGCGCCGAGGAGTTGGTGGCGACGGGCGCGCAGGTGATCGGGACGGCGTGTCCGTTCTGCCAGACGATGTTCCGCGACGCCCTGGGGACGGTGACGGAGACGCCGCCGAAACTGCTGGACATTGCGCAGATCGCGGCGGCGTCGCTGCCGGTGGATCAGGTGAAGCCCGTGGCGTGACTTTTGCGCGCAGGATGGTATACTGACATTGTCGTCGCGCAAGCGGCGCACAGTCTTCCTGCCGTTTTCAACCAAGAGCGGGCGCGTAGCTCAACTGGCAGAGCAACTGACTCTTAATCAGTAGGTTGTAGGTTCGATTCCTACCGCGCTCACCACACAAGAAAAAATATTTATGGTTTGGGAGAACTCCCTGTCGAGGAGAATCCAGGACTCACTGACGGGCAGCATGTTCGGTTGATTATATCGGGGTTGACTGAACTGGCGGATGCCTCCGACTGCTTCGAACCTGCAGAATGGGCGGCGGCCCGGGAAGATGACATCAGCCTGGAAACCGTGCGGCGCGCCTTATCCGGCATACGGGGCTGTTTGTCCGATACCGTCATCGCATCCCGTGAAGAGCGTTCGTAGCCAAGCCCAACCATGAGCGGACACTTCCTCGACACGAGCGCCCTGGCGAAGCTTTATCACCACGAAAGTGGTTCGGAGTATGTCGAGCGACTGGTCGCCGTACGCGAGTCAAACACGATTATCTCCCGCCTGTCGCTGGTCGAGATGGAATCCGTGCTTGCGATCAAGGTCCGGACTGGCGAACTCGATGCCGGAGGTCGAGAATTGGCGCGGCGCCGCTTGCGTGCCGATGTGGCGCAAAGCCGCATCGGGGTCGGGCCGGCAATCGATGAGGGGCATTACCGCAAGGCGCGCATTTTGCTCGCCCGCTATGGATTGGAGCGAGCACTTCGAACTCTTGATGCCATCCAACGGGCTGTTGCGCTGGGATTGCGAGACTTCGGAGATTTTTCTGTTTTCGTTGCGGCTGATCAGCGGCTCTGCCGGGCCGCGGAAGACTGCGGCCTCACGACGGTCGATCCCACGAACCCAGGGCTGGTCATCGTTTAGCCGAGCCTGCTTCGCTGGCGGGGCAAGACGACCCCGTTGTCTTCATTCGCTGCTCAACCTTAATAAGTTACGATTTGCCGCTCCTGTAACTCTAAGCCCCGCGCACGTTCTCCCGGAGCCAGGCCTTCATGCTCTCCAGGGCTTCGACCGGAGTGCGGCAAGACTGCTGGTAGGCATCCGACCGGTGCGCCGCGCGATACTGCCAGGTCCAGGCTTGAGGACCTTTGAAGACACTCGCCTGAAACAGTTCCTGGCCCTCAGCATTCATGATTTTGTAACCGATCGCCTGGCCTCGGCCGTCCTTCGATTCCGCGGCGAGTCTTAGTCCGTCGATTTGTTCGATTGTCATCTCTCTCCTTCAATGCTCACATTATCAAAATACTTTCGCGGGGTACGACGACACAGTACCGCCCTTCTTCACGGAGTCCTCTCCCGCGGGCGGAGCGTCCGATGCACCTCGCGACGGATATGCGGTCCTCAGAATCAGGAAGCCGCCCGAGCAGTCGAGGATGATCATGGCGAACTCGGCCGGCAGGTCGAAGAACGATACGCCGGTAACAGTTCCGTGCACCGCGATCTGGAGCCGCTCCAACGCTTGCACGCCGCCCGCGACGGCCGAGCGAGACTTCAGCGCGACCCGGCCACCGGCCTGAATGGCCAGGAGCGCAGCCTCGCCCGCGGGGGTGTTCATGCCGAGGCAGATCGCGCCGGCGGCTTCCCAGTAATTGCGAAACATGGAATGGCGGCCCCGGTCGCGATACTCGTTGCCCTGGAAATCCGTTTGCGTCCGGAAGTGGAGGTCGGCATCGGAGATGTCGGCGAGGTGGGCCACATGGACCTCGGGATGGGCGCGTTGGGCGGTGGACTCCTGTACCAATTGCCAGGTCTCGTGAATCGGCCAGTTTCGCTCCTTCACGGCTTTGTAAACATCGTTACAAGCGATCGGCATACGGTCTCCGGATCAATCCTAAAGCATCCGAACCGGCGATTCAAGCCGTGGTCAGTCGCGGAATTTCACGTCGCGCCAGAGATGGTACAGGGCGACGACGATGAAGAGCGCCACGAGAATCGCAAAGCTATTGAGCCTGGGCCTCGTCGAGCCGAATCTCTGAATCGTGAGCACAACCCTGTACAGCACCAGGCACGGCAGTACAGAAAGCGCGATGCGCAATCCGACGGGCATGTCGAGAACGATACGCCGGAACCAGATCACGTAGGCCAGCAGCAGCACGAACAGCACGGCTGAAGGACCGTAGGCGTTGAGATGCAGCAGTCGCATTACGCCGGCTTGGGTGCGAATACGACGCGCGTCACGGGGTGAATCTCCCAGCAGGTCTTGGACGGCAGTTGCACGTTGTTGATCGACTTGCCGCGGTACACGCCCTTTTCCATCGCGGACTGATGCTCGGCGTCGAAGAATAGCTGGCCCTGCACTTCCACGTAGACGGGGTGGACCATGCGGACGACGCGGCCGGTGGGGTCGCCGGTTTTGAGGTTCGTCACGATCCATTGGCGGACGGTTTTGACGGCGTCGCGGAGTTCCGCACTACTCACGAATTCTGCATCGTCTTTCGGGACTTCCACCACGACGGAGTTCTCCATGGTGTCGGGCGTGGCGGTAATCTGCACGTGATAATCGCCGTCGGGTTCGCCGGCGACGATGCGCAGGTAACCGCGCGTGCGGATGATCTGGCCGTCGGCAAAAAGCGCGCCCTGGCTCTTCGGGAACAGCGCGTCTTCAAACTGTTTCGACATCTTTTCGGCCGCCGGATCGAGCGCCAGGAGATCCGTAAGGGAGATCAGGGTGCCGGCCTTGGCGATGACGGTGTTCGGCGGTAGGCCGGTCTTGATGGGCCACCGCGATATGATCGAGCCCGGCTTGACCGCATCAGACTGCGGCAGCAGCGAGGGCTGCACCGCAACTACCAACAGGAGCACGAGGAAAACTCTTCGCATGGTTGCAAAATTATACCCGAATCAAGACGTGCGGGTGCGTGTCGATTTGCGGCCGTGCCATTCGACTATAGAGTAAAGGGCAGGAACGGCCCACGGATAAAGGAGAAGCAGCCATGACTACCGATCGAGATCTGACCTTGACGCGGATTATCGACGCACCGCGGGAAAAGGTATATAGAGCGTGGACCGATCCCGAACTGCTCAAGCAGTGGTTCGCGCCGCTTCCTTATACGACACCCGAAGTGCGGATTGACTTGCGGCCGGGCGGGTCGAACCTGATCGTGATGCGCAGTCCGGACGGTGACGATATGCCGAACCGGGGCGTCTACCTGGAGGTCGTGCCCAACGAGCGGCTGGTTTTCACGGACGCCTACACGACCGCCTGGGAGCCTGCGGAAAAGCCGTTCGTGACGGTGATCCTGACGTTCGAGGATGAAGGCGGGAAGACGAAATATACGGCAGTGGCGCGGCATTGGACGGTGGCCGATCGGGAGGCGCACGAAAAGATGGGCTTCCACGAGGGCTGGGGCCAATGCGCGGATCAGCTTGCGGCGCTGGTGGCTCATTTGTGAACCGAGAGCAAGATCCCGTTGGGCGACGCGGCTCCGCCGATTCGTGCGATGACGGGCCAATCGCCATCGGGTAGGGTCGTTGGCACCTGGATCGCGACCTGATAGAGAGCCGCGAAACCCGGCGCGAGGGCCGCTCCGTAGGTAGTCGCGGAGACGCCATTGATGGTGATCGCCGGGAGCGCCGAGGTCGAATAAGTCCGGTCACTCGGCGTGAGGAATCCGGCGGTCATCGCCGGCGAGGTCGGGCCGAAACCGGTGCCCCACAGGATGATAATATCGCCGGGTTTAGCAGGTACGGTCGGGGTCCCTGAGAATGTCCCGTTCTTGACGGTCCAACTGAAGTCCTGTCGGGTGGCGACGGGTTGGTTGTTGGGCCACGGGAAGAACGACGGCGCGTACGCGGTCACGGTCGCGGTGAAGGCGGTGCTGATGCCCAGCGAATTCGTCACGATGACTGGTTGCGGGCCGGGGCTCACGTTAGGCGCGACGAAGTTGATCTGCTCGGGACTCACGTAATAGAGATATGCCAGTTGTCCGCCGATCATCACGGTCACATTGTCCAACGAAGTGGGGAGTTTGCCGCCGACGATGAACTTGTCCCAGGTGTCGGACACGGTGGAGAGGTAGGCGCCCTGGATGGTTCCCCAGCCGTTGGCGGCAATTCCGGCCTGGAAACTCGCGCCGTTGACGATGTTGCCGACAACCGGCAGCAGCGGGCCGTTAGTGATCTTGAGGACGAAGGCGTCGCCATCGAAGGGGCCGGTGCCGGTGACACCTTTGAGCTTCTGGAAAGGGTTGACGGTGGGGAAATCGGTGGACTCTGCCATGCCGGTGACGTAGGCATCGCCGCTTGCATCGAGTGCGATCGCGTGGGCTTCGTCGTCTCCGGAATTGGTGCCGCTCAAACACGTGGAGAAGATGATGGTGTTCCCGCTGCTATTGAGATGACTGACAAACACCTGCGTGGCGAACTGCGTTTGCGGTTTCATGATCGCGTCGGGAGTGGTCGGAAAGTTGGTCGAGCTCGTCAGCCCCGCCACCCAGGGTTCGCCGCGGGAGTTGACCGCAATCCCCATGACTTTGTCGAGGGAAGTTCCGGCCAGATAAGCGGAGTAGAGTGGCGAACCGGTGGGAGTCAGTTTGGTCACGAAACCGTCTGTACCTCCGCCGCACAGAAAGCACAACGAACGCAGCGGCAGGATATTGGTGCTGTCGGCGCCTCCCACGTAGGCGTTGCCGGAAGAATCGGCGGCGATCGCATAGCCTACGGTGGACCCGGAGCCGTTGCCGCCCAGGTAGGTGGAGTAGACGAACGCGGTTCCACTGGGATTGATTTTGGTGATGAACGCGGGCGAAAAGCGAGGTGGGTTGGAACGCATTCAGGGTCGGGTAATTGCTAGAGGCGGTCTGGCCAGTGACGTATGCGTTGCCGCCCGGGTCCACGGCGATGCCGAAGCTCTTGTCCCCGGAATCGCCTCCCAGATAGGTGGAGTACACGAGAGTGGTTCCGTCGGGACTCAATTTGGTGACGAAGGCGTCCAGGGTACCGGCAAGTTTGGACTGAAGGGGCTTGAGCGTCGGGAAGTCGGGCGATGCGGTGTCCCCCGCGACGTAGGCGCTGCCGGCGACATCTACGGCAATGGCCTTGCCCTCGTCGTTCTGACTCCCGCCAAGGTAGGTCGAATACAGCAACGCTTTCCCATCGGCGCTGAGCTTGGTGACGAAAGCGCTGTCCTGGAAGAGCGGCGCTTTGTTCTGGTGCGGCTGGAACGCGTTGACGGTAGGAAAGTCCGTGGGCGACGAAGTGGTGCCGGTCACGAAGACTTCGCCGGTGGAATCGAGGGCGAGGCCGGTGATCGAAGATGTCCCCGAGATGTAGGTGGAGTAGATCAGACTCTTGCCGTCGGGACTGACCTTCGTGATAAACCCCTCGCCGGGCGGGCCGATGTGCGCCGGCAGAGTGGGGAAGTTGGAAGATCCAGTGAGGCCGCCAACGTAGGCTGCGCCGGTGGAATCCACGGCAATCGCGTTGCCCTGGTCGAGGGTACTGCCGCCAAGGAACGACGAGTAGGTCAGGACGGGATCGACAATCAGCAGTCGCTTCCTGTCGTATGCGGCGATTTCGAGGCGGACCGTGGAGTTCGGGAGTATCGCGTAGTGTCCCGCGATCGGATGCGCGGCTTGAAATATGGAGGGTTTCCTGTGGGTAATGGCGCCCGTGGACGTGTGGAGCACAAGGTCGCCGGCGGGATCGAGCTCGATGCTTTCGGCGCCTTCGAACTTGAGCAGGATTTGGCCGGGATCGGCGCCGGGCTTGACGATCCAGTCGTATTCGAGGGCGCCGGAGCCGCCGCGGTAGACCAAGTCGATACCGGGATAGATCTCGCGGAACTGGACGCGGGCATAGTTCGCGATATCGGTGCGCCATGTGGAAGGGTCGCGGCCCTGGAAGTAGTTGCTTCGGACGGCTTGGAGATCGAGGCCTTCGGCACGCGCGGATGGATTGGAGCCGACCATGCGCATGCGGACGATGTCGCGGCCGGACTGGATGACGGCTTCGGAAGAAGTGAGAAAGAGAATCTGGCCTTTGGAGCGGGAAAGGAATTGAACTCGTGGATCGGTTTGGCCGGCATTCACTTCAAATGTGATGGGAAAGTGGTGGCTGAACGCCGCACGGTGAGAGTTCGCGGATCGAAGATGGAGAGGGCTCAGGGGGTGGAATGGCGCCAACGGTAAGCAGACGGTCGCGAGCCATGGAACGAGTGATTTCACATTGACCTCCAGCGGCACAGGCTTGGCGTACGGGCCCGGTCAGGGGTCGATTATACAGTCACCGGGAACTTACATTTGTGATGTGGCTGACGTTCGGGGCGGGTATTCGCGGCGCTTGGCGACCTTCGAGGATGAAGCGGGCGAAGACGAAGTACACGGCCGTCGCGCGGCATTGGACGGTTGCCGATCGGGAGGCGCACAAAAGATGGGTTTTGATGAGGGCTGGGGAAATGCACGGATCAGCTAACGGCGCTGGTCACGAAGATCGGAATGGCTCACGAACAATTGCCTCCGCAGCACGCCCTGAGGCCAGGCGAGCGGGTCGGAGACCGCCGGTGTTGTGTAGTGCTCCGGCGGTCGTGACGCTTAGAAGGTCAACGCTGCACTACTTAGACGAGGCGCCGGCGGAGGGTGATCGCAACGAGACCGCCTACGAGCATTACCCAAGTGCCGGGCTCAGGAACGGCATCGAACTTGAAGTTCGGACCGATAAAGGAGTCGCGAGGCAAACCTTCCGTGAAGATACCGGTACCGACGCTCGGGTCCGAGAAGTTGATGGCGCTCCCGCTGTAATAAACCTGCGCGTTTAGA
>Ga0105240_10002998_pt1 | contig 26564 bp, 29 predicted proteins | sample KBSC54metaG_FD_80426 | JGI IMG/M metagenome (GOLD analysis project Ga0105240, IMG submission 80426) | Corn rhizosphere microbial communities from Kellogg Biological Station, Michigan, USA - KBS C5-4 metaG | ecosystem: Host-associated > Plants > Roots > Rhizosphere > Soil | place: Michigan, USA...
CATAATTGTTCATGATCCCTGTTTTTTGTTTAAAAATTAAAAATAATCGAAATGGGTTGCAAAGTTAGTGCATTTGAAGGAAAGAGCAAAAGCCGGATGGGATAAAGTTTTGAGGGATCTGGAGGGGTAAAGTTAATGGAAAAGAGGAGATAAGGGGTGGCGGAGGGAAGCGGAGCCGGTTTGACAGTGTGGCAGAATCGTTTGGACTGGCATTGGGTTTGTTCTGTGGCCCCTTTGCCAGGCAGGTTTGTCGCCCCACCCGTCTGGCAGGGTTGTCGGGGGCAGAACATTTTAATATTAAAAACTTTAACCATGCAAAAAGGGAATATCCGGGTTCAGACAGAGAATATCTTTCCTATTATCAAAAAGTTCCTGTACAGCGAGCATGATATTTTTATAAGGGAGCTGGTTAGCAACGCAGTTGATGCCACTCAAAAGCTGAGAACCTTGTCCTCCCTGGGAGAAGCAAAGGGGGAATTGGGTGAGTTAAGCATTAATATTCAATTGGATACAGATAAAAAGACGATCACTATCTCCGATAAGGGCATTGGGATGACGGCGGAAGAGGTAGATAAGTACCTTAACCAGGTGGCCTTCAGCGGTGCGGAAGAGTTCCTGAATAAGTATAAGGGGCAAAATGAGGCGAATATCATTGGGCATTTTGGGCTTGGGTTCTATTCTTCTTTTATGGTGAGCGAGCGGGTGGACGTAGTTACCAAAAGCTATAAGGAAGATGTCAGTGCGGTAAAATGGGAATGTGATGGAAGTCCTGAATTTACGCTGGAAGATGCCGACAAAGCAGAGAGGGGGACGGATATTATTTTGCATATCAATGAGGAAAGCACGGAGTTCCTGGATGCCGGCAGGATCAGGACGGTATTGGAGAAATTCTGTCGTTTTTTACCTGTGCCCATCTTTTTTGAAGGCAAGCAGATAAATAATACCAATCCTGCCTGGACCAAGAAGCCCAGTGAACTGACGACCCAGGATTATCAGAACTTTTACAAAGAGCTTTATCCTTTTAGTGAATCTCCTCTTTTCTGGATCCATTTGAATGTGGACTATCCGTTCAACCTCACGGGTATCCTTTATTTCCCGAAGATCAAGCAGAGCTATGAGATCCAGAAGGATAAGATCCAGCTGTACAGCAACCAGGTCTTTGTCACCGACGAGGTGAAGGATATCGTGCCTGAGTTTCTCATGTTGCTGCATGGGGTCATCGACAGCCCGGACATTCCTCTGAATGTAAGCCGCAGCTATCTGCAGGGAGATCCCAATGTAAAGAAGATCAATAATCACATCACTAAAAAGGTTGCGGATAAATTAGAAGAGATCTTTAACAAAGAGCGCAAGGAATTCGAGGAAAAATGGGAAAGCCTTGGCCTTTTCGTGAAGTACGGCATGATGACGGATGACAAGTTCCTTGAGAAAGCTGTCCGGTTTCATATCATGGAAGATGTAAACGGAGGCAAATTCTATACGTTGGAGGAATACAGGATGGCGGTGGAAACGCTGCAGAAGAACAAGGATGGCAAACTGGTGATCCTTTATACTACCAACCCTGTACAGCAGGACAGCTATATCCGTCAGGCACAGGCGAAAGGATATATTGTCGTCAAGCTGGAGACGATCGTTGATGCTTCTTTTATCAATCAAATGGAGTCGAAATGGCAGGATGTACACTTTGTTAGGGTGGATGCGGACATTGCCGATAACCTGATCGACAAGGTTGAGGGAGCAGGCTCGGTGCTTAATGCAGAAGAGGAAGGAAGCCTGAAAGAGCTCTTCCAGCGGCAGGTGCCCGAACTGCATGTGACGGTGGAAGTGAAGGGGTTAAGTCCCGAAGCGCCGCCTGTTATTGCCACCAGACCTGAGTTTTCCCGGAGAATGAAAGATATGGCGGCGGTTAGTGGACCGATGGGGAGCTTTTATGCCAATATGCCGGATGAAGTGATCCTGACTGTGAATGGCAATCACAAGATATATGAGAAGGTGTTGAGGGAAGAGGATAAGGAGAAAAAAGAGAAACTGGTGCACAACCTGGCTGACCTGGCCTTACTCTCTCAGGGGTTATTAAAAGGGAACAATCTCACCAACTTTATCGACAGGAGCGTGGAGCTGATGTCGGGGGGGCAACAGAGCAAGATCATCCTCGAGGCGTAAGACAGGGGATCGGAGTGCGGCATGAATGGATGGGACGGATGAATGGATGGGACGGATGAATGGATGAGACGCATGAATAGATGGGAAGATTATTCGTTGGTGCTGAGGTCGAGATCGAGGATCTTCAGCTGTAGTGTTTTACGGCCGTTCCATTCATTTTCATCCAGTGTGAAAACGATGTCGATGGGATACTTTGAAGCGAGCAGATGAAATTTATCGGCCAGGTTGTACCCAATGCCCTGGAGCGTGGTATATTCCTGGCAAAGGGAAAACCGGATGTGAAGGTCTTTGACGATCTTGCTATAGCCGGTGTCAAAAACTTTTCGTACTATAAATATGGGTTGAGGGTTGCCGGGGCCGAATGGCTCCATCTCGTCCAGCGCCTGGAAGAAGGCCGGCTGGATATCGGCGAAGGTGATTGCTGCATCGATGGTCAATTCGGGAACCAATGACTGTGGTTCGATGGTAGCCGCTACGATCTCTTCAAATTTATGGCTAAACGCTTCCACCTGATCGGGTAAAAGGGTAAGGCCTGCGGCAGCGGGATGTCCTCCGTAACCGACCAGGTGTTCTCTGCAGGCATGGATGGCTTCATACAGGTTGAACCCGCTGAAGCTTCTTGCGCTGCCTGAGACAAATTCTCCATTGCGGGTAAGCACGATGGTGGGGCGGGAGTATTTTTCGGTGAGGCGGGATGCGACGATCCCGATCACTCCTTTATGCCAGTGTTCCTGGTACAGGACGATGGACTTTTTGTCTGCCTGACCGGTGTCTTTTTCCAGCAGTGCCAGGGCTTCCTCGGTGATATTCAGATCGGCCGTTTTTCGTTCAGTATTTGCCGTGTGCAGGAGATCGGCAAAAGCCAGGGCTTCTTCCTGATCTGAGGTTGTAAAGAGCTGTACGACCTTCCGGGCGTCATCCATTCGTCCGGCGGCATTGATACGGGGCGCTATCATGAAGACGAGCGTGTTCATCTTCAATGGTTTTGGCAGTCCTAACAGCTGTATCATCGTGTTGATGCCATAATTGGGGGTGTCATTGATCTTTTTAAGACCGTAATATGCCAGGATCCTGTTTTCTCCGTCCAATGGAACAATGTCTGCGGCGATGGCGGTGGCCACGAGGTCCAGGTATCGATGGGACTCTTCTTGGGGGAGGCCCAGCCGTTCTGCCAGGGCTGTGATCAGTTTGTACCCTACGCCACAGCCGCACAGCTCTTTGTAAGGGTAGGCGCAGCCGGGCTGTTTGGGGTCGAGGATGGCTACAGCCGGCGGCAATTGATCATCCGGCAGATGATGGTCGCATATAATAAAATCGATGCCCAGCTGTTTTGCGTGGTCGATGAGCTCTCCTGACCGGATACCGCAGTCCAGGGAAATGATCAGTGTGAAGCCGTTTTCTTTGGCATAAAAGATACCCTGCATGGATATCCCATATCCTTCCCTGTAACGGTGAGGTATATAGTAATCGATCTGCTCTTCTTTGTATATTTTCCGCAGGAACTGCACCATGCAGGCAACTGCCGTTGTGCCATCGGCGTCATAATCTCCGTAGATAAGTATTTTCTCCTGGCGGTCAAAGGCTTCCAGTATCCGGCTGACAGCCGCCGGCATGTCCTTCATCAGCCATGGGCTATACAGGTCTTTTAACTGTGGAATAAAAAAGGCTTTAGCCAGGGGGAAATTTTCAATTCCACGGTTAACGAGTATTTCGCAAAGCGTGGGATGGACGTTCTTCAGCTCGGCCTGCAACGCCGCTACCCTGGCAGGGTCTGCCTTTAATATGTTCCAGCGTTTTTGCATAGTTAACCTTTGTAGGATCAATACTTCCTGTCTGTAGTGTATCTTACCAGCTCTTCCAGTCCTTTACGAGAGTCATTATCTTCGAATTCATAGAGTATGGCCAGGGCCTCATCCCGATAGGTATTCATTTTTTTAGTGGCGTATTCGATACCTCCTGCTTCCGTCACCTTCCTTATGACATGTTGTACCTTATCACGGTCCTTATTCCGGTGCTTGATGATATAGATCAGCTCCTTTCGGGTAGCTTTGTCGGTATTATTCAGGGTATAGATCAATGGGAGGGTGAGTTTCTTTTCCTTGATATCATTCCCCGTCGGTTTGCCTATTGCCTCGCTGCCATAGTCGAAAAGGTCATCCTTGATCTGGAAAGCGATGCCGACCTTTTCCCCGAACTGGCGCATTTTTTCGGCCAGGGCGTCGTCCTGCGAGGAGGCAAAGGCTCCTGCTGCACAGGAGGAGGCGAGCAGGGAAGCTGTCTTGTTCCGAATGATCTCGAAATAGACAGCTTCGCTAAGGTTCAGCGACCTTGTTTTTTCCAGCTGAAGCAACTCTCCCTCACTGATCTTACGTACTGCGTCTGATAGAAGCTGTAATATGCGAAAATCATTATGATCCAGGGATAAGAGCAATCCTTTAGATAAGAGGTAGTCACCTACCAGTACGGATATCTTGGTTTTCCACAGTGCATAGGTGGAAAAAAAGCCCCTTCTTTCCAGCGATTCGTCTACTACGTCGTCGTGTACGAGGGTGGCGGTGTGTAATAATTCCACGAGGGAGGCTGCCCGGTAGGCCGACTCGTTGATAGGACCGCAGAGTTTAGCGGAAAGCAGTACAAACATGGGTCTCAGCTGCTTACCTTTCCTGTTGACTATGAACCGCATGATCCTGTCCAGCAAAGGAACCTGGCTTTTTACGGCCTCTTTGAATTTTTTCTCAAAAACGACTAACTCTTCCTGTAATATGGTTTGTGCTAATTGCATTGTAAGTGGTGAACGGAGGGCAAACTTAAGATTTTAAAATATTTTCTTTTTTTAAAAGCATCAAATTTAAAATTTCGGATGTCTAACGGTGTATTCAATACAACTTTAATTTCATATGTATTGTTAAAAAAATTTGGTTTTTGCTGCCCAATATCTATTTTTGCACCATATTCTTCTCAGGTTTAATTCATTCATTCACATAAACTTCAGTTATGGCAAGTAAAAAATTGGCTCTTTTATTCGGGGTACTCTGCCTGTTTTTGTCGTACGCACAGGCCCAGGTGGGTGCCAGCTATGATATAAGAGACTCCTCTTTGATCCCTACCCGACGACTGGCTCAGCACAATGAATTCCTGAATAACGCATATCCCTTTCCTGCCAAGCCGCGCAATGAATGGGAAATAGGTGTAAAAGGCGGCTATACGTATGGTTTCACGGACGTCCATAACTGGGGCCCTACCGGCGGTTTTGGTGTACATGTTCGCAAGGCGCTGGGCTATATGTTCTCCCTTCGGGTCGAATATGACTGGCTCCGGCTGCGTGGATTGAATTATCAACCTACCCAGGCTTATGGCAAGAACCCCGTTTTGGCCTCTTACTATGGGACTGGCGGCGCTACCGGTACTAACAGGGATCTTATCTTTTATAACTACCGGTCAACTGTTCACGAACTTACACTGCAGGGTGTTTTCTCTCTGAATAATATCAATTTCCACCGTGCCAAGACCGGATGGAACTACTATATTTTCCTGGGTGGCGGCGCTATGACGTACAGCACATTCTATAAAACGGTGGATGGGAATGGCACGCCTTATGATTATTCCAGTATCATTACCCAGTTTAACGGGAATTTCACTTATAAGAACAGGAAGGACATCCGTAAGGCTGTTAAAGATAAACTTACGGGCGGCTGGACCACGCTGGCTGACAGGAATGGCGTCGGCGCGACGCTCGGAGGCGCTCCTCTTGCTGCTGTTGGTGTCATAGGTTTGGGTGTCGAGTTCAAACTGAACAACAGATTCAACATCGCCCTGGAAGATAAATATTCTTTCTCTACTTCCGACCTGGTCGACGGTCAGCAATGGCAGAACAATTATAGCCCGGCTGCACCCCAGGCAATTGCCATGACAAAATCGTCCGACAGCTATAATTTCCTTTCTCTCGGTCTGAACTACAATATAGGCAAGCATGCTGTAGAACCTCTGTGGTGGCTGAATCCCCTGGATTATGCTTACAACGAGATCAATGCTCCCCGTCATATGAAGCTTCCCAAGCCCGTGCTGGATGATGCCGATGGGGATGGTGTTACCGACCAGTTCGACCTGGAGCCGAACACGCCGAAAGGAGCCCCTGTGGATTCTCATGGTGTAAGCCGTGATACAGATGGTGACGGTGTTCCCGACTTCAAGGATAAGGAGCTGATCACCCCCACTCAGTGCCAGCCTGTAGATGCTGATGGTGTGGGTAAATGCCCGGATCCGCAATGCTGCAAGGACCTGAAGGACTATATCGATTCTGCCGGGATCAGGGGTGGCAAGTGCAACATCGGTGACCTTCCCAGCATCGCTTTCAAAGGCCGTTCTGTCGCATTGAGCAATGATGCGAAGCCACTTCTGGCCAGTGTTGCTGAAAAAATGAAGAATAATCCCAACTGTAAGGTTGCTGTCATCGGTTATGGCGAATCCAGCAAGGCCGCTCAACAGCTGAGCTGGGATCGGGTAAATGCTGTCATCAACTATCTCGTTGAGAAAGAAGGCATTAGCTCTGACCGGTTTATCTTCCGCTATGGTCAAACAGGCGGTGATGAAAATACGGTAGATCTCAGAGACGGAACCAATGAAGAAGGTCCGAACACGGTACCTGCTCCGCACCCGAACCTGAGAAAGAAAAAGTAAATTATTAACTATAATTTAGAGCCCTCCGACCATGTTGGAGGGCTTTTTTGTTTAAAAAACCGTAAATTGCAGGCCTTTATGCGCTTATTTACCGTATTATTTATAGGGATACTTACGCTAAATTCCTGCTCGCACTTCTCTAAAGTGTTGAAAAGCAATGATTACGATTATAAGCTTCGCATGGCTGACAAGTATTATGCGGATAAGGATTATAACCATGCCCAGCAACTGTTCGAAGAGCTTTTCCGGGTTTTCAAAGGGAGTGAGCATTTTGAAGACATCTATTACAAGTTTGCCTATTGTGCCTATTATTTACGGGATTTTGCCAATGCCGAGAATCTTTTCAAGGGGTTTGTAGAAGTATTCCCGAATAGTCCAAAGGCGGAAGAGATGGATTATATGCGGGCTTATACCTTTTACAAACAGTCTCCCAAAGTAGATCTGGATCAGACCAATACGACCAAGGCTATTGGTTTTATGCAGGCTTTTATCAATACGCATCCGGGTTCTCCCAAGATAAAGGACGCCACGGAGATCATCGATAAATGCCGGGCCAAGCTGGAGACGAAGGATTTTAGAAGCGCCCAGCTGTATTATGACCTTGGGTATTTTAAGGCGGCTGGGGTGGCCCTCAACAGCCTGATAAACAGCTATCCTGACTCTGAAAAGAGCGATGAGTATAAGTTCCTGATCATCAAGTCCTATTACCAATATGCCCTGGCAAGTATAGAAGAAAAGAAGGAGGACAGGTTTGGGCAGGTGGTAACACAATGCAATGAGTTTATCGATCGTTTTCCAGACAGTAAGCTTTCGAAGACTGTGCAGCAATACCTGAATTTATCTCAAAACAATATTAAAGCAGTAAAAAATGAGCAGGCTAAGAAGGCAAGTTAATGCCAATACCGCGAATGTCGTGGAAACCAAAAATCTTACCGATATAAAGGCAAAGACCGGCAATCTGTATGAGTCCATTGCCATCATTGCCAAGCGGGCTAACCAGATCAATATCTCCCTGAAGGAGGAATTGCATAATAAACTGGAAGAGTTTGCCAGCCATACAGACAGCCTGGAAGAGATCCATGAGAACAAGGAGCAGATTGAGATCTCCAAAGCATATGAAAGGATGCCCAACCCCGCGTTACTGGCTACCCAGGAGTTTATGGATGAGAAGATCTATTACCGGAAAAATGACGACGATCTCTTCAAATAAGATTTACATTATCATCAAGCAGGGCGCCTAACGGCGCCCTTTTGGTATGTTGCTGAAAGATAGAAAAATATTATTAGGGGTAACCGGTAGCATTGCTGCCTACAAGGCATTGTTGCTGATACGTTTGCTGGTGAAGGAAGGGGCTGAGGTAAAGGTGATCATGACGCCTTCTGCCAGGGATTTCGTAACTCCGTTGTCACTCGCTACTCTCTCCAAACATCCGGTTCTCTCAGATCTGTTCGAGGGAGACACCTGGGCGAATCATGTGGAGCTGGGCCGCTGGGCGGACCTGATGGTGATCGCGCCCCTCAGCTGTAATACGCTGGCGAAAATGGCGCATGGGATTTGCGATAATTTATTGATGGCTACCTACCTGTCTGCCGTTTGTCCTGTGGTGGCGGCTCCTGCTATGGATGAGGATATGTGGAAGCATCCTTCTACGATGGCTAACCTGGTGCGTATACAGGAGTATGGCAACCGGGTGATACCTGTGGAAAAGGGTGAGCTGGCCAGCGGGCTTTATGGGGATGGCAGGATGGCTGAGCCGGAGACGATCATGGCCTTTATCAGGGAACAGTTGTCGGAGGGAGGAGGATCGGGACTGGTATCGGGTAGTATAAGGGAATGGGGGGCTGATGGGAAGGAGCGGGATCAGGCGGATAAAAGGGACCTGGCGGGTAAGAGGGATCAGGCGGATAAGAGGGACCAGGCGGGTAAGAGGGATCTGGCGGGTAAGAAAGCGCTGGTAACAGCCGGACCGACCTATGAAGCCATCGATCCTGTGCGGTTTATAGGAAATCATTCTTCCGGAAAGATGGGCATTGCCATTGCCCGGGAGCTGGCCGACAGGGGAGCCCAGGTTGACCTGGTGCTTGGGCCTACGGCGTTACATGCGGAGTATCCTGGTGTCATGGTGCATAAGGTGACCTCTGCTGAAGAGATGTACAATAACTGTTTGAATATTTTTCCAGGGGTCGATATAGCTGTCATGTCGGCGGCGGTGGCGGATTTCAGACCTGTAGCTCCTGCGGGGGAGAAGATCAAGAAGAAGGATGACAAGCTGATCCTGGAGCTGACCAAAACAAAAGATATCCTGCTGACCCTGGGTCAGCAGAAGAAGGGGCAGGTGCTGGTGGGGTTTGCCCTCGAGACAACGGGTGAAAGGGCGTATGCGCTGGACAAGCTAAGAACAAAGAATGCGGACCTGATCGTTCTCAATTCCCTTAAGGATGCCGGCGCCGGATTTGGACATGACACAAATAAGATTACCATATTTGACAGGCAGGGTGGAGAGACTACCTATGAAAGGAAACCAAAACAACAAGTAGCTGCCGACATCGTTGATAGAGTAGTAAATATGTTGTATGCGTAGAAAAAGTCTTCTATTGATCCTCATGTGGATGGCTGTGCTGCCGGGTCTGCGTGCCCAGGAGCTGAACGCCAAGGTCACTGTCCTGGCGAACCGGATACCTAGTTCCGTCGACCATAAGGTCTTTCAGACGCTTCAATCTGCGTTGTATAATTTTCTCAACAACCGCAAATGGTCCAGCGAGACTTTTCAAAACAACGAAAAGATATCCTGCAATTTCTTAGTGAATATCAGCAGTGCGGGGGATAACAATACTTATCAGGCGAGCCTGACGGTGCAGGCAGGCAGGCAGGTGTACAATTCTTCCTATCAGAGTCCCCTGATCAACTTCAACGATGAAACATTTACCTTCCGGTACGTAGAATATCAGCCATTGGATTTTAATGAGAACAGGGTTCAGGGGTCAGAGCCGTATGCGGCTAATCTTACGGCGGAATTTGCTTATTACGTATACATTATCCTGGGTTTGAATTTTGACTCCTATGCTTTGCGGGGCGGGGACCCTTATTTTCAAAAGGCGTTGAATATCGTCAACAATGCCCCGGACAGCCGGGATATCACCGGGTGGAAAGCATTTGACGGTGTACGTAACAGGTATTGGCTGATAGAGAATCTTACCAACAGCAAGTATACGCTGATCCATGACGCCTATTACAGCTATTATCGCAGCGGGTTGGACCAGATGTATGACAAGGACGCTGAGGGAAGGACGGCTATTTTGAATACGCTGAATATGCTGAATAACATTAACACGGAAACGCCCAATACGATGGTGATGCAATTCTTTTTTCAGGGCAAGTCGGGAGAGCTGTCAAAAATATTCCAGAAATCGCCTCCCGATGAAAAATCGCGTGCGCTCGATCTGCTGACCAAGCTCGACATTTCCAATATCAATAAATACAAACAGGACCTCCAATGAGGATAGTTGCCGGCTTTTTCTTTTTATGTATACTGGTTGTCGCCGGCTGCTCGGAAAAGGATAAGATCCCTTCGGGTATCATTGACAGGGAGGAAATGGAAAAGATCCTTTGGGATATGATGCTGGCGGATCAATACTCGGCAAATTATATCGTGAAGGACTCTGCCAAAGTGAATGTAAAGATGGAGACGCTGAAGCTGTATGAGGAGGTCTTTCGTCTGCATAAAGTCTCCAGGGATGAGTTCCGTAAAAGTTTTCAATTCTACCAGGAGCGTCCGGATATTACGCGGCCGATGTTCGACAGTCTGTTGGCCAGGGGGAACCGGGCGAGGATGGAAAATTATAGCCGTCCTCCGCAGGCGGCGCCCGTGAAGCCTGTGATGGCTCCTACGAACAAGTCCGGAGGGGCGACTCCGGCAAGTAACCCCGGAGGGACGACTCAGACAAACAAGCCCGGAGGGACGACTCCGGCAAATAAGCCTCCTGCCGGTGTGCCCAACAGACCGGGGGTAAATCCTTCGGGCAAGCCGCTGTTTACCCCGGGCAGACCCGGAATCTTTCCTGCCGGGGCCCGTCCTTTCCTGCACCCGGATGCGGGCAGGCCGTTGAAAGCGGGGGAGATGCCTTTCAGACCGGTGAAAAAGGATTCTGTCCCTAAGGACAAGCAATAAGATAGTAAATCGTACTTTCATTTTCTAAAACTTGCCGGATGAAAAAAATTGTTGCAAGTGCAGATGAGGCCATTAAAGATATCAGGGATGGCGCCACTGTCATGCTGGGTGGTTTTGGGCTTTGCGGCATACCAGAGAACTGTATTGCGGCCCTTGCCCGGAAGGGTATAAAAGATCTTACCTGTATCTCCAATAATGCCGGGGTGGATGATTTTGGTCTGGGGTTGTTATTGAAAACCCGGCAGATCAAAAAAATGATCAGTTCCTATGTAGGAGAGAATGAAGAATTCGAAAGACAATTACTCAGTGGGGAGTTGGAGGTTGACCTGGTACCCCAGGGAACGTTGGCTACCCGCATCCAGATGGCGGGCATGGGTATTCCTGCTTTTTTTACTCCTGCCGGTTATGGTACGGAGATAGCGCTTGGCAAGGAAGTGAGGGAGTTCTCCGGAAAGCCTTACCTGATGGAGTTGGCATTGCATGCCGACTTTTCCATTGTCAAAGCCTGGAAAGGAGATCATTTTGGCAACCTGGTGTTCCGGAAGACCACGCGTAATTTTTCTACCTCCATGGCTAAGGCAGGGCGGGTTACCATCGTTGAGGTAGAGGAGCTGGTACCGCCGGGTGCTATTGATCCGGATGCGGTGCATGTACCGGGGATCTATGTGCACAGGATCTTCCAGGGCAGCGATTATCAGAAACGTATTGAAAAAAGAACTATCAGGCTAAACGCTTAAAATACAGTTATGGCTTTGGACAAATTCGGCATCGCCAGGCGCATAGCGCAGGAGTTGAGGGATGGGATGTATATCAACCTGGGTATCGGTATTCCGACCCTAGTAGCGAATTATATCCCTACCGGTATTTCCATCATGCTGCAGTCGGAGAATGGTATGTTGGGGATAGGACCGTATCCCACGGAAGGGGAGATGGATGCGGACCTGATCAATGCGGGGAAAGAGACTGTGACCATTCTGCCGGGGGGAGCTTTTTTTGACAGTGCGGAAAGTTTTGGGATGATCAGGGCCGGGAAAGTGGATCTGACGGTGTTGGGCGCCATGGAAATATCGGATTCGGGTGATATCGCCAACTGGAAGATACCGGGAAAGATGGTGAAGGGGATGGGGGGCGCCATGGACCTGGTGGCCAGCGCCCGGAATATCATTGTGGCCATGCAGCATACGAATCCCAAGGGGGAATCCAAGCTGCTGCCTGCCTGTACGCTGCCGTTGACGGGTGTAAAATGCGTGAAGAAGGTGGTCACTGACCTGGCTGTCCTGGATATCACTCCGGATGGATTCCTGTTGTTGGAGCGGGCGCCGGGTGTATCGGTGGAAGAGATAAAGGAAAAGACCATGGGCAGATTGGTTGTGAGGGGAGAGGTTCCTGAAATGCGGCTCCTTTAAAAGACGGATATGCAGCCGCATTCATGAGGGCCTTTGAGAAGAGGTAATGAACCCGAATAAATGCGACTCCTATAAGATTTATTCAGTCAGCGCACTGTCCCGGCCGGGCAGGGCTGCCAGCATATACAGGCTGTACCGGATGAGGGCTGCGAGGGATAGGAAGATCTTATCTTCTGCATTCAGCTGGCCGCCGGGGTTGGCCCATTTCAGCAACAAAAGAATAAAGAGGTAAAAGAGTGTGCCTCCGGCAATCCAGAAAAGGGATGACCGGAATATATCGAGCCCTTTGGACCTGACCAGAAAGGGAAGGCTTGGCAGGATGGTCCCGATGAGGATGCTGTACTGTATGATCTCCAGGACCGGAGTATCGTTTTCCCAGCCTTTTATGGATAACCAGGTGAGCATGGATGAAAGAAATGCCACCAGGATGACGGTAAGACCTTCACGAAGAGGTTTTAGAAGCGTGGTCCTGAACAGGCGGGCGAACAGGATCAGCTCAATGGGGTAGCAAACGTTATTGAGGATGTTTTGTCCCTCCCAGTTCAACATATACAAATGAATAGGGAGGTCCCGGATGAAATTGACGAGGCAGATGATGAGAAGGATATCCAGGGGGCTTTTTCCGAAGTTTTTTTGGAATAGGATAAATATCGCCGGTAGTAGCGGAAGGAAAGTAACGGTAATAAAAAGATAGTCAGCGAAGCTATTCCCGGGTTTGAACATAATGCTTATTTGTGCAAATAACCGGTCTTTCATCCGGGGATCAATGATCTTTCAATGGACGGATGGATCTGACGATTCATAGAGGATGAGGCAGGAAAAGGAGGGACGGAAGTGATCTGAGGACTAGTCGATCAGGTTGTTCTTTACGGCGAAAAAGACCAGTCCAGCTGTATTCTTTGCACCGAAGCGTTCCATCAGCCGGTCTTTTATTGCTTCTACGGTCCTGGGGCTTACGTCGATCTTTTGCGCTATTTCCTGGGCTGTAAATTCCATACAAATATATCTCACCACTTCCCGTTCGCGTTCGTTCAGAGTGATCTCTGTATTGAGGCTGGGTATGACCTTGGTACGGGTATGGGATTTTTTCAGGAGGATACGATTGACAAAGTTATTCAGATAGTAGCCTTTCGTAGCCACTTCGATGATGGCGCGTTTGATCTCGGAAGGATCGGCGCTTTTGAGCAGGTAACCATTTGCGCCTATCTCCATCATATGGCTTACAAAGCGCTCGTCCTCATACATGGTGAGAGCAATAATATGTATGGAAGGATATTGTTTGGCGATGATCTTGGTTGTTTCGATTCCGTCTTTAAGGGGCATTCTAAGATCCATGAGTACTACATCGGGTTCTGAGGCAGCCAGACCGTCCAGCAGCTCCTGTCCGTTCTCTGCTTCCTGGACGAATTTTATCGCGTTATAAGGGCGTAAGGATAAAATGACACCCTTTCGGAATATCTTGTGGTCATCGGCTATTGCAACTTTAATTACTCCCATAGGCTATTTTGGATTTCGGTCTTCCCATTAAAGATAACACATAAATTTTATTCCTGTTCACGAAGCTTATCTTCCTCGTCCTTAACCAGTTCTATCGTAACCTTATAGTAGGTCTGAGACATATCCTTTTCAAAAAATATTTTACCATGTAAGACTTTGAGCCGGCTTTGGATATTTTTCAGGCCCAGGCCTACATTGCTTTTGTTTAGTTTGTTAAAGTCGTTTTGGGTGATGCCTCTGCCGTCGTGGTGCAGGCGGATAAAGAATTTGTCACCGCTGGTATTCTGGGTGAGGTGGATGAAGCTGGCGTTGCTGTGTTTTAGGATGTTATTGACCAGTTCCTGGATCACCCGGAAGATGATCAGCTCATTTTCTGCCTGCAGTCTTTCCCGGTAGTCGTGGAAACGGGAGCTGGCGTTCATGCTGCCTGAGCCGCTGATCTTTTGGAAAAGGTCGTTGACGGCGGACTCAAGACCAAAATTCTTGAGGGTGGGGGGCATCAGGCTATGGGAGATATTACGTATGAGCTGGATGGTATCGTCGATGATCTGTTTGGCGTTGTAGATGCTCTGGAGCTGGGTGGTCTTGTCCAGGTTGACCAGGTTTTCGTTCAGGTACAGCCTGGCAGTGGCAAGCAGGGGGCCTGCGTCGTCGTGCAGGTCGGCGGCAATACGCTGGCGTTCTTCTTCCTGGAGGCGTATAGAGGCGTTCAGCAGCAGTTTTTGCTGATCCTGTTCCATGCGTTGGAGGCGCATCTGGTAGCGTATCACCTTACGCTGGTGGAAGATGATAAAAACAATGAGCCCGATGGTGAGAGCAAGCATACCGATGGTGCCAAAATATAGCACCAGGGATACATTACTGCCGGGATTGGTTACTTGTAAGAGTATCATTAGCATGCATCGTCTCCGGCGAACGAACGGTTGTTTTTAAGGTTTGAGGTTCTCATTTGGCAAAGGTTTAGATCATACATCTGCATATAAGGATTCAATAGAGTGCTTGGACGCTTTACTTTTTTTCATACTGAAGGCGATGCAAAAAAGAACATTCTTTAAGATATCGAAAATATTGTTGATAATCCAATAACTCTTATGTTCCTGATTGGTAAATGTGGCTGCATATAGAAACAGGAAAAGCGTGGATGAAAAGTAGATAAAGAAGGCAATGACGATCCAGAACTTTTTAGTTTGATAGACAAATATAACGGAGGGGTCCTTTATCTGAATGTAAAGGAATACGATGCTGTAAATAATGATAAGGATCGATTCAACGGAAGCGGACAAAGAGTCGAAGACCTCGGACTTCTTTGTTAAGAAGTTGACAATTACTATGCTATAAAAGAGTAGGGAGCCAACTATGGGGATAAACCATAATTTTTTATCCTTGAGAGAAAAATATAAGAAAATCGTCAGTAGGGTGTATTCGATGATCGTGAAAGAAGCGTACAGATAGAACTTGTCGACTCTGTGTCTGAGAAAAAAGAATAAGTATTCTGTGGAAAGTGAGATGAGACAGTATAAAAATATCAACTGCAATCCTTCATGCCTATTTCGTTTTATAAAACAAGCATAAAGGATTACAGGCAATATTTCAGAAAGTGTAAATATTACAGGGAGCAATACCTTGATTTTTTCTCAAATATAGTCGGCATTGTCCTATAATCCAAGCAAATAGCTTTATTTAGCGCCAGTTATCCATTTAATCATATCACCCCATACGTCACCCCTGTCAGCTACAATTCCGGGTTTTTTAGCCAGGGTTCCGTCTTGTTCAACAACCACTTTTTTAACGATGTCTTCCCCGGTTGCATCGATGCCTACATAAACCAGGGTTTTCTGTCCTTCTTCGTTGATGGCGTTATAAAAACGCATACCAGCGCATCCGGGTTGGGCGAGGATCTCTTCGATGATGTTCCTTCCAATCCCATAACCTACAACGTCATTGGGGTTGGCTTCCCTGTAATCATTTACCATTTTAGCACCTAATTCAAGTCCGATCTCTTCGCCTACAGCCGCATAGTTCTTGGCAAGTAACTCTTTTTGCATCATAAAAGTAAGTTTTTAGAGGTTTGAAAATGTTAGTTTGTAAGGCTAAGTAACCCCTAAAAAAAAAGATGGACAACGGCCAAAACTTATGTTAAAATGCTTTAAATTGCCTGGAATTCAAGTCAGTACTGGGTTTTACGGGTTTTTCCCAGGGCATTTACGAGGGTAAAATAGAGTAGTTTCACGTGCCTAAAATAGTATTTTTACTATCGTAAATTTGGCAAAAAGGGATCGGAAAAACACGAAATCTAAAGATATCCACAGTGGAAGGATAATGTGGATAAGTGGGGATGGGATGGATTAATACGTAGATGTGAAATTTAATTCCCGTTTTGTCGTTTTATTGTTCGGCCATTCGGCCAAATACAGGTAAAAAGCAGTACTTTTCTATATGAGGATGGGGGAAGTGCAGAAGAGAAGAAGTTGACTGATATTGGATTTTAAGTCGGCTTTTTAAGGATATTGAAATTTTTTACTGGACGGTATTGGACGTTGGATGGTTTTGTGATACTATCCGTAATCAATCAACTTCTGAAACAAAAATAAGAGATAAGCATCTGGTAGACAATAGCAGAACTGCTCATTTTAGCATATTCGGAAATTACTTTTCAGTTCGTAAAAGCGCGTGGACATCACTGGTACTTTTCCTTATCCTGTGGTTATGGCATATAATAATCTGATTATCAAACAAAAATTTTGACCTATACCTATTAACTCTACAAACCTGCCGGTATGACTGCTGAACTAGTAATCAAAGTATCGATCGCGGATGATCATAAGATTTTCCGTGACGGTATTAAAATGGCGTTGAAGAATAAGGAGTATTTGAGAATTCTATGGGAGGCTGAAGATGGAAAGGACCTGGTGCATAAAATGCAGATCAAGCGTCCGGATGTATTACTGATGGATATCCGGATGCCGGAGGTGGATGGGATCAATGCTATTGGGCTTTTACGGAAGGAATATGACGATGTCAAGATCATTGTGCTGACGATGTATGATGACCAGGAAATGATCTCGAAGATGATGGAAATGGGGGCTAATGCTTATCTGACCAAGACTACTGATCCGGACGAGATATACCAGGCTATACTTACCTGTATGAATGATGAATTCTACTTCAATGACCTGGTGAACAAGGCGGTGCTCTCCAAGTTACAGACCAAGCGGCAGGTGAGACAATTTTATCCAAGTCCGATCAAGTTCTCTGAAAAGGAGATCCGCATTCTCAAGTTATTGGCGGAGGACAAGACTACGGAGGAGATATCCAAAGAAGTATTTCTCAGCACGCGCACCATTGAAACGATACGCCAGAATATGAAAACAAAGATCGGCGCCAAGACCATTGCGGGCCTGATCATGTATGCCATGCGAAACAAGCTCATCGATTAGAGCGATCAATATTCCTGGGTGACTACTCCACTTTTTATCGCATAGATTGCCAGGCCGACGCGGCTTTTCACATTCAGTTTAATAAACAGGGCATCCCGATAGTTATCTATCGTTCCGGGGCTTATTTCCATCATGTTGGCTATTTCCTTGTAGGTCATGTCTGTACTTGCCAGTTTGAGGAAGGTGAGCTCGTTTTCGCTTAAAGAGAGTCTATTCGCTGGGGTGGATGTCCTTTTTGAGAAACCCCCGGGCCCCGGCCTGCAGGAGGCGAAGGAGGGGTATTTCGGCGTCGTACATGGTAAGCACCAGTACGTAGATGCCGGGATAATGCATTCTCAGGTAAGAACCGGACTTCGCCTAGTATCGCCTGCTTCGAGTGGTATCGCCCCATAAAAAATGCCTGCTTTTCAGTGCATCATTCCAAATACCAGGATGCAGGAAAGCAGGCAAAAATTTTACAGAAAATGAGCCAGGTAGATAAGGCTTGACAAGGATGTTGGATCTGGTGGTTTATTCACAGGGTATCCGAGACCTGGGCGCTATTGCCCGGCTTGTCATGGGATACTGATCTTGGTTTTCAAAGAAGTTGATTGACATTGGATTTTGCGGTGGATTTCATAGAATATTGAAAATCATTCTGGACGGTTTCTAGGACATTGGACGGTTCTGAGGTTGCTAATCCTCGTCAATCAACTTATATATCAAAAATAAATGTGAATAACTATGTGGACAAGAGCATATTTGCTCATTTTTATTTATTCAGTTTTTACCTGAGGGGTTCGTAAATGTCCGGCAGGGGTATAGGAGAAATTCCCCTTTATATTAGTAAAAAAACCACTTATCTTCGTAAAAGAGTCGTAGTCCTATGTAGGGTGCTTTACATGGTTGCGTATATTCCGTAATATCTTTATTTCGTAAATTTCCTATAGTAAGTGTTGCATTTTTTGTTTCAATTTGCAGGGAGTTTGTACAAGCATAAGGAGTTGATCCTCCTATATGAAAAATACATAATCGTATGAAAAAACCGGATCTCGATCACCCTATCAAGGTAGCCATTGCGGATGACCATGCCCTATTCAGAGCCGGCGTAAAAACCGCTCTTGCCGTCAAGAAAGATGTGGAGCTGATAGCCGAAGCAGACAATGGCATGCAATTACTTAATTTACTCAAACACGTAGAGCCTGACGTAATTTTACTAGATATACAAATGCCCATCATGGATGGGATCCAAACTCTTCCCGAGATCCGTAAGGATCATCCTCACGTAAAGGTCATCATACTTTCGATGCATAATGATCATTCCATGATCTCCAAGCTGATGGAGATAGGCGCCAATTCCTATCTTACAAAGAATTCCGACAGCGAGACGATCTACCAGGCCATCAAGACCTGCTATGAACAGGAGTTTTTCTTTAATGAATTGACTAATAAGGCGTTGTTGACCGGTCTGCGCACTAAGCGCCCCGAGGTCGGGACACCTCAGGACGTCAATCTGACGGAGAAAGAGCTGACTGTTCTCAAATTGATGTGTGAAGAAAAAACGACCAAGGAAATTGCCGATATCGTAGATATCAGTCCCCGTACAGTGGAAGCTATACGTGATAAGTTAAAGACCAAGACCGGCGCCAAATCCATGGCGGGTCTTGTCATGTATGCTGTTAAAAATGGCATTATCGAGCAACAGTAGGTGAGCAGCTTTATAATCTTCAATGGGTCTTTTTTCCCTTCCGGGACCCCTCTTCTTACGGCTGACAGCCGGGGGTTCAGGTATGGTGATGGTGTATTCGAGACCATCCGGGTAAAAGACGGCAGGATACTTCTCTCCCGGTATCATTTTGATCGATTGTTGAATGGATGCCGTCTTCTCCGTCTGGAACCTTTAACAATCGAACAGTTTACAGATCTTATTCTGCAGCTTTGTGAAAGGAACGGACATACGTTATCCGCCAGGGTAAGGCTAACGGTGTTCAGGGGAGAGGGTGAGACTTCTTCCGAATTTATCATTCAGTCATGGCCGTTGCATCAGGTGAGTGAGGAGCCGGGTTTGGTTTTGGGGATCTTTCCCCAGGGCCGTAAGCCTTGTGACAGCTTCTCCCAACTGAAATCCAATAATTATTTAATGTATTCCATGGCGGCTACATATGCCCGGAGTCATGGATGGGATGATTGTCTGATACTGAACAGCCGGGAACGGATAGCCGACAGCAGTATTGCGAATTTTTTTTATGTGAAGGGGGAGACACTCTATACGCCTCCTTTGTCCGAGGGGTGTGTGGCGGGGGTTATGCGTCGCTGGCTGATGGAGTCCCTGCCGGGAGCGGGTATTCGTGTGCTGGAAAAGCCGGTGGCGCCGGAAGATCTGATCATGGCGGATGAGGTTTTTCTTACCAATGCCATCCGGGGTGTCCGGTGGGTAGAGCGTTTTGCCGGCAACACTTACGGGAACCGGGTCGTTCAGACCGTAAAAAAGATGGTGGATGAGGGTCTCTCTTAATATCTTCTGGTTTCGTCGTGATCTCCGGCTATATGATAATGCGGGTCTTTATCATGCGCTGAAAAGCGACCGGCCTGTCCTGCCGCTGTTTATTTTCGACCGGAACATCCTGGATAAGCTGGATGAGAAGTCCGATGCCCGGGTGCAATTTATCCGGGATACTCTCGTGGAGATGCAGGAAGAACTGGGTAAGCGGGGGGCAGGGCTGGAAGTACACTATGGGTTTCCGGTGGAAGTATTTACTCAATTACTATCGAAATATGAGGTGGGGCGTGTCTTTACCAATTACGATTATGAGCCCTATGCAAGGCAGCGGGATGAGGCTGTTGGGGAGCTTCTGAAAAAGAAGGGGGTGTCCTTTTCTGCCTATAAGGATCAGGTGATCTTCGACAGGGAGGAGGTACTGAAGGAGAATGGTACGCCTTATACGGTGTTTACTCCTTATAGCAAGCGATGGAAAGCATTGTTGAATGATGCCTACCTGGGGGCTTATCCGGTAGAAAAGTATGAGGGAAATTTTTGCAGGTGTAAACCCGGACGGATACCTGCCCTGGCGTCTATGGGTTTTAAGTCCTCAGGCATTTCTATTCCTTCCCGGGTATTGAAAAAGGGCGTCCTGGAGAAATATAAGGAGCAGCGGGATTTCCCGGGTATCGAGGGGGGTACGAGCCGGATGGGGGTTCATCTACGTTTTGGTACGTTGAGTGTGCGGGAACTGGCCCGGAAAGCAGCTGGGGTGAGCGAGGCTTTTTTAGATGAGCTCATCTGGCGGGATTTTTTCCAGATGATCCTCTGGCATTTTCCGGCGGTGGGGATGGGGCGGTGTTTTAAACCGGCCTATGAGCTTATCCGGTGGCGGAATAATGAAGGCGAATTTGAGAAATGGTGTCAGGGGCAGACGGGTTATCCTATCGTGGATGCCGGCATGCGGGAGCTGAATGCCACGGGGCTTATGCATAACAGGGTACGGATGATCGTGGCTTCTTTTCTCACCAAACACCTGTTGATAGACTGGAGGTGGGGGGAAGCTTATTTTGCGGAAAAGCTGCTGGATTACGAGATGGCTTCCAATAATGGAAACTGGCAATGGGCGGCGGGCTGCGGTTGTGATGCGGCACCTTATTTCAGGGTGTTCAACCCTTATCTGCAAACGGAAAAATTCGACCCCGACCTGAAGTATATACGCAAGTGGGTGCCGGAGTGGGAGAGCATTGGGTATCCTCCGCCCATGGTGGAGCATGAGATGGCGCGAAAAAGAGCGCTGGAAGTTTATGGAAGGGCGCTCAGGGAGAAGGGGTGAAGGTTACAGGTCAGGTCGTCAAACAGCGTTGACGGCGGCGTAGGTCTTCATCAGGGTTTTTACTGCCCGGTGACCGTCCTCTCCCAGGTCCAGGGAATAATTATTTACATAGAGATCGATGTGCTGCCGCATGACCTGCTCATCCATTTCCTGCGAGTGTTGTCTTACGTAGTCGGGGAGAGCGGGGTAGTGCTGAAAGGCGTATTCGAGGCTTTTACGGATAAGCCCGTTAATTTTCTCCGCCGTGCCGGGGGCCAGGTCTTTTTTGGCCAGAATCCCGCCCAAGGGGATGGGGGCGCCGGTGGTAGCTTCCCAAAACTCTCCCAGGTCGGCCAGTTTCACCAGTCCTTTTTGCTGATAGGTAAAACGATTTTCATGAATGATGACGCCGCAGTCTACCTGTCCTGAAAGGACAGCATCTTCGATGGCGGAAAAGATCATGAACTGTTTTTTGCGGGCATTGGGGTGGGCCAGGGAGAAGAGCAGGTGGGCGGTAGTGTTTTGACCGGGAATGGCAATGGTGCAATCGGGGATCCTGTCTGAGGGGATGGGCTTTTTTGCTATCAATAAGGGACCGACGCCTTTTCCCAGGGCGCCGCCGGCATCCAACAGGTCATATTTGCCGGCAACGAGGGGCAGGACGCCATAGCTTATCTTGGAGAGGTCCAGCCTGCCCTGTATGGCCCATTGGTTGAGGGTCTGTACGTCTTCCAGGTGGACGTCGAAGTCGAAGCCTTCGGTATCTATTTTTTTGTTGACGAGGGCATCAAAAATGAAGGTGTCGTTTGGGCAGGGGCTGAATCCCAGGGTAAGTCGCATTTGTTATAATTTTTTTAGGATCTGTATGAGCTCCCGGTTCAGATTGGTTATTGCGGACCGGATGTCCCATTTGCTTTTGTCCCGCTGACCGATGTCATTGCTGACGGACCGGATCTGCAGGAAAGGGATGCCTTCTTTCAGACAGGTGAAATGCAGGGCGCCGCCTTCCATGCTTTCAACAATGGGAGCCATATTTTGTTGATACCAGTCGATACGGGTTTTATCGGTGCTGATCTCGTTGATGGTGATGGCTTTTACCTGCTCCAGACCGGAAAGGTCCAGGAGGTTCTTATGGGGATTGATCAGGCTGCCATTGGAAAAGGGCGGCGTGTTGGGGTCTGTCAGGTTGAGGTCGAAGATGGTCTTGAATTGCTGTCCTTCCTGTACGCCAAGATCGCCAAGGGTTTCTTCCTTTATAGCAAGGACTTTCCCTATCCGGCCTGAGGTAAAGCAGCCGGCTATGCCTGCCTGAATAATGATGTCAGGCCGGCGTCTGCCAATCTGACGCATGAGTGAGTAAACGGTCGGGACGGAGCCGATGCCGGTGATGAGCACGTCTGTATCATGGCCCTGTATGGGAGGGACGTTCTCTTTCAGCTGGTCGATAGTAGGTTGAATTTCAAAGCTTGTGGCGGCTGCCAGCAGGATGTACATGATGCAAATATCCGGAATCGGATGCAATGTTGACCCGTAAGATTAAGATGCGTAAATTTGCGGGGAATTTTAGGAACTTATAGATAATTCAGATGTATGGTGTATTTGACCCGTGTAGAACATTTTAATGCGGCGCACAGGCTGTTTAACCCCGGATGGAGCAAGGAACAGAATGAAGCGGTATTTGGTAAATGTGCCAATGAGAACTGGCATGGACATAATTATGAACTTTTTGTAACCATTAAAGGCGAACCGGATCCAAATACAGGGTTCCTGTTCGATGTCAAACGGCTGAGCGAGCTGATCAGGGATCATGTTATCGAGAAGGTGGATCATAAGAACCTGAACATGGATGTGGACTTCCTGGAAGGTCAGATGTGTTCGACTGAGAATCTGGCCATTGGTATCTGGAAGCAATTGCAGCCGCATCTGCCTTCGGCGGTGCAACTGCACTCGATCAAGCTGTATGAGACGCCGAGGATATATGTGGAGTATTTTGGATAACCGGGCACAGCGAAGTTCCGGGGGAAGTTGTGTCAAAAAAGATATATATGAACGTGAGTAACAAGGTGGCGGTGTTTCGCAAGGAACATTTTAATGCGGCGCATCGCATTTTCAACCCGGCCTGGGATGATAAAAAGAATTTCGAGGTCTTTGGTAAATGCAGTAATCCCCATTATCACGGGCATAATTACGAGCTGATCGTGAAGGTAGTGGGTGAGCCGGATCCCGAGACGGGATATGTAATGGATATGAAGAAATTATCTGTGATCGTGAAAGAGGAAGTGCTGGAACGGTTTGATCATAAGAACCTTAATCTGGATACTTTGGAGTTCAGGAATTTGAATCCTACGGCGGAGAATATTGTAAAAGTGATCTATGAGCTGCTGCGGAAAAGGATCGATACGAAGCTGGATCTCCTGGTAAGGCTGCATGAGACGGAAAGGAATTTTGTGGAGTATCCGGCGTAGGACGGAGCGGAGGTTCGTCCAATAAATAAAAAAATCGAAAGACATGGCTTATAAGAAAGTTGAGCAATACGACGAAAAGATCACTTCTGGACTTACGGGTAATTACAAGAATGCGCTGTCGCTGCTGGGAGAAGATCCTAACAGGGAAGGGTTGTTGAAGACGCCGGAGAGGGTAGCGAAGGCCATGCAATTTCTCACGCAGGGATATGACATGGATGCAAAGGCTATCCTTGACTCTGCGAAATTCCATGAAGATGTCAGTGAGATGATCCTTGTAAAGGATATCGAAATATATAGTTTGTGCGAACATCATATGCTGCCCTTTTTTGGGAAGGCGCATGTGGCATATATACCCAATGGCTGGATCACGGGCCTCAGCAAGATTGCCCGGGTAGTCGACGTTTATTCGCGCCGTCTGCAGGTGCAGGAGCGATTGACTACGCAGATACTGCATGCTATAAAAGAATCTCTTAATCCGTTGGGTGTGGCTGTGGTCATCGAGGCCTCCCATCTTTGCATGATGATGAGGGGTGTTCAAAAACAAAATTCTGTCACCACTACTTCTGCTTTTTGGGGAGAATTCGAGAAAAATGAGACCCGCAGCGAATTTGTGAAATTGATCTCTTCCAGATTGCATTGATCTTCACCGGGGGGAGGGCTGCTCTCATAACAATTTTTTACCGAATTTTTTTCTTTTTTGAATCGGGTCTTTGTGGCATATTTGTTTTATAAACCCTATTGTGTATGAAGCATGCGTTTATTTTTCCAGGACAGGGATCTCAATTCCCGGGAATGGGAAAGATCCTTTATGAGAATAGCGCTTTTGCAAAGAAATTATTTGAACAGGCGAATGAAATTGCAGGGTTTCGCATCTCCGACGTCATGTTCTCCGGCAGTGAAGAAGACCTGAAGCAAACAAAGGTTACGCAACCGGCCATTTTTCTTCATTCAGTCATTGCTTTTAAAGGAATTGAGAATAACAGGCCGGATATGGTGGCGGGGCATTCGCTGGGCGAGTTTTCCGCGCTGGTGGCCAATAGTGTGTTGAGCTTTGAGGATGGGCTGAAGCTGGTGTTTGCACGTGCGCAGGCCATGCAGCGTGCTTGTGAAAAGACTCCTTCCACCATGGCGGCGGTGTTAGGTCTGGCGGATGAGAAAGTAGAAGCTATTTGTGCGGAAGTACAGCAGGAGACGGGTGAGGTGGTCGTACCTGCCAATTACAATTGCCCGGGTCAGCTGGTGATCAGCGGTTCCATGAAGGGTGTGGAAACAGCCTGCGAGCGACTGAAGGTTGCGGGCGCTAAACGTGCATTGCTGCTACCGGTGGGCGGGGCTTTCCATTCGCCTTTGATGAATGACGCCAAGGAAGAATTGCAGCAAGCCATCGAGAAGACAACTTTTTATAATCCTACCTGTCCCATCTATCAGAATGTAGCTGCCAAGGCTGTCGTTGCCAAGGATGAGATCAAAAAGAACCTCATCGACCAGTTGACGGGGGCTGTGCGCTGGACACAAAGCGTACAGGCTATGATCACGGATGGGGCGTCTCAGTTCACGGAGATCGGTCCGGGCAAGGTACTTCAGGGCCTGGTACAGAAGATCAATAAGGAAATGCAGGTCAGTGGGGTGAACTGACGAAGGCGGGGAGGAATGCAGGTGAGCGGGGGCGACGAAGGCGCGGCAGTGCGGGGATGACAATGCTGCAGTGATGGAATGCTGATACAGCGGGGGCGTCTTTATGGACGGAACTCCGGGTTATCTACTGAGCAGTTGACCCAGCCGGCATCGAAAGCTGCATTATATTTTTTATAGAAGTTGATGGCCGGCTCGTTCCAATCGAGGACCTGCCAAACCATTCCCTGAAAATTCTTTTCCTTTACTTCTTCCAGCAACCGATCGAACAATAATTTCCCCAGGCCTTTTCCCCGCATCTTTTCCGTGACGATGAGGTCTTCGAGATACATCCGCTGTCCTTTCCAGGTACTGTAGCGGATGTAATAGAGGGCGAAGCCTTCCACTTTTCCCTCTACGCCGGCGACGAATGCCCACCATACGGGATGGGGGCCGAATCCGCTGTTTGTGAAATGCTCCAGCGTAACAATGACTTCGTCGGGCGCCCGCTCGTAGTCCGCCAGTTCCCGGATGAGCTCGAGCAAGCGGGGGCAATCTTCTTTTACGGCTCTGCGTATCTGTATATTTTCCATTTATTGGTTGTTGGGAGGGACGAAATTGTTTGTTGACCGGGATGAACCGGGGAGAGGCGAAAATTGTTTGTTTGCCGGAACGGACCGGGGTGTTGCCAAAGGAGGGCGGTTTAATGTCCCCATTTTACGAGGGTTGCGCCCCAGGTAAAGCCTCCGCCGAAAGCGGCCAGGACGAGGTTGTCCCCTTTGTTCAATTTTTTCTCCCAGTCCCACAGGCAGAGTGGGATGGTGCCCGCGGTAGTGTTCCCGTAACGTTGTATGTTGACCATGACCTTTTCTCCTGAAAGTCCCATGCGATGGGCTGTAGCGTCGATGATCCGTTTGTTGGCCTGATGCGGTACCAGCCAGGCGATGTCGTCAGCCGACAGATGATTGCGTTCCATCAACTCGGCACTGACGTCAGCCATGCCTTTTACGGCAAACTTAAAAACGGCCTGCCCTTCCTGGTAGATGTAATGCTCTTTTGCGGCAACTGTCTCGTAGGAAGAGGGGCGAAGAGATCCGCCGGCTTTCATATGGAGGTGTGTACGTCCGCTGCCATCGCTTCTCAGGATGCTGTCGAGTATGCCGTACCCGTCGTAATTGGGTTCGAGCAGCACTCCTCCGGCTCCGTCGCCAAAGATGATGCAGGTGGTACGATCGCTGTAATCGACGATGCTGCTCATCTTATCCGCACCGATGACGATGACCTTTTTGAACCTTCCGCTTTCGATATACATAGCGCCGGAGGTAAGGGCATATACAAAGCCGGAGCAGGCTGCGCTCATGTCAAA
>Ga0105240_10003001_pt1 | contig 26554 bp, 13 predicted proteins | sample KBSC54metaG_FD_80426 | JGI IMG/M metagenome (GOLD analysis project Ga0105240, IMG submission 80426) | Corn rhizosphere microbial communities from Kellogg Biological Station, Michigan, USA - KBS C5-4 metaG | ecosystem: Host-associated > Plants > Roots > Rhizosphere > Soil | place: Michigan, USA...
AGGTCCGACAAAACAATTTCTCCTGCATGCACCAAACAACGAGATGAGATGGCCACAGCGCTTGCGGCGTGAATCTGCGGCACGCGGCAGCGCCGCGCGGCCATTGGATTGCACTTGCGCTGTCAGGTTCCTGTTGGTTGATACTTTATTTGACGCGGCCCATACCAACATTGAGAATGACAGACCCAAGCCTCGAAGGCCTCATGAGCCATGTTTGTATGAGTGGAGGTCGGCTGTAGCGTGTTGCCCTGTTGCGGGCTGTATCGCACCGAGAGTCTTGGCACGCTCGAGCAGGGGATAGGGGCGCCCAGGTCCGGCGCAATTCGCTTGGCGAGACCGGCCCGCGCATGATGCCGCAGAGCCCGCATTTACATCAAGAGAAAAATTCTCTCCGAAGGACGTAATAAGCCTCAATGCGCGCCACTTGATTTTTACAAGTGAGGGCGCGACCCATTTGTCCAACTCCCCCGGTCGCGCACGCCAGATCCGACCTCATTTGTATGAGTAATGAAGCGTCCTGTAAAATAGCGTGCATCTCCCTCAAGTCAGGCTGTGCGATGACCGCGATACTGGCGAGTGCCGACCCCCACGCTCTCTTGGTTGGCCGCGTATGGCGTCCCGACGTGAGCGGACCCAGCCTGGTCGTGGTACGCGAGGGGCAGCTGATCGACATCACTTCCCGTGACGCGGCCACGATGTCAGAGCTCCTCGAGCGGGACGACGTGTTGGATTTCGTCGCGCGGGCGAAAGGCGAAACCCTGGGGAGCCTCGATGAGATTGCTGCGACGGGCCGCGAGGGACACCGACCCGCCTCCAAGCCCTGGTTGCTCGCCCCGTGCGATCTGCAAGCCATCAAAGCGTGCGGTGTTACGTTCGCCCGGAGCATGCTCGAGCGAGTTGTAGAGGAACGCGCAGCGGGCGATCCGGACGCCGCGCAGGCGGTGCGCGAGCAGATCGAGTCAGCGGTCGGCAATTCGATTCGTAACCTGGTCCCCGGCTCCGCGGCCGCCGCGCGAGTGAAAGAGCTGCTGCAGGCACAGGGATTGTGGTCTCAGTACCTGGAAGTGGGGCTCGGGCCGGATGCCGAGGTCTTTACCAAGGCGCAGCCGATGTCGGCGGTAGGATGGGGATCGCGCATCGGCATCCTCGAGAAGTCCCATTGGAACAATCCCGAGCCGGAGATCGTGCTGGCGGTCTCCAGCGGCGGCCGCCTGAAAGGGGTGACGCTGGGAAATGACGTGAATCTGCGCGATCTCGAAGGGCGCTCCGCGCTCTTGCTCGGCAAGGCCAAGGACAATAACGCCTCCTGTGCCATCGGCCCCTTCATCAGATTGTGCGATGACCGATTCTCCATCGAGGACATCCGCAACCTCGCGCTCACCGTGCGCATCCGGGGCGCCGACGGGTTCGAGCTCGAAGGCCGCAGCCGTCTGGCGGAAATCAGCCGCGATCCATTGGACCTCATCAAACAGACCCTGAGTGAGAACCATCAGTACCCGGATGGCATCATGCTCTTCCTCGGCACCTCGTTTGCCCCGACTCACGATCGGGATGCCCCCGGGCGCGGCTTCACCCATAAGGTGGGCGATGAGGTCAGTATTACGGCCGAGGGGATCGGGACACTCACCAACACCGTGGCCCACTGTCCGCACTGTATGAAGTGGGATTTCGGTAGCGGCGCGCTGATGCGCAACCTGGCTCGGCGCGGGCTGCTTTAGTCGAGTCGACACCGCCCCCCAACGAGCCCGCCACAGCGCTAGCGCCTCAGACGAAAGGCTGCTAACGCTGCCCGCATCCGCGGCCTCTTGTGCCCGAACGGGATACTATTAGAACTCCTAATCACTTCCCCGGTACAGCCTGCCTGGGGCACCCGCGCCGCTGCGCGGCTCCATTTTGCCAACACATTGTGATTACAGGCGTTGGCGCCCCGAATAATGACATGTCCCCTCGAGAAAATGGCTTTTCCGCCATTCTCCTTTTTATCCGCCTGACTTTGAGCGATGATCGTCCGATGTCGCGATGCATTCAGCTCAACGCAGCGCTCCATCGTCATCCCCGCGTCCCATGACTCCCGAGCACGCTTCAGCGCCACCGGCGCAGACCGAAGACCGGGACTATCCACTCGAGGGTCACAGGATCAATGACCAACATGCGCGGCGCGTGCGGGAATGCTTTCAGAAGCAACATGGACCGCTCGTCAGATGGCTGCAGGTGCGATCCGGCTCGGAAGCCGTAGCACGTGATATTGCGAATGAGGCATTCATGGCGGTGCTGGAGGTCAAACAGCCCATTGGCGACTTGACGCCCTATCTCTACAAGGTCGCCGGCAATCTCCTCGCACGCCGCTGTGCCACAGAAGCAACCCATCGGCGGCTCGACACTCGCATTGCCTGTGGCCCCGACCTGTCCAGCCCCTCACCCGAGCCGCTCGTGGCTCAAGAGCAACAAGCACTCGCGTTGATGAGAACTCTAGAGGCTCTCCCGCCGCGCATCCGCGAGACGGTACGGCTTCGATTCTGGGAGGAGCTCTCGTACGCCGAAATCGTACAGCGCCTGCGGGAAAAAGGTGTCGTGGTTCATCTGCGAACGGTCATACGTTGGGTCGCAGAAGGAGTAGAGAAGTGCCGCGAAGCAATGGAAGTGCAGGAGCGACCCAAATGAACATACCCCTCGAGCCTCGCATCCCCGACGATCGCAGACGTCGCGAAGCCGCTGAGTGGCTCGTTGTAAACGAGGCCGCGGATGAGCGCATTGAAACCAGCGAAGCCGAATGGCAGAGCTGGTCTGCCGACGCGCGCAATCGGGCGGAATACTCCGCAATGATCGAGCTGCGTCAGCGCATGCGCGCACTGCCTGCCCCATCGGCTGCGACGGACGAGGAATTGCTCTACGACTCACCACGGTCGCCCCGAGCTGTTGGCTCGTCCCCAACTCGCACAACAGCACTCAGCACAGTGCTGGCCCGATACCCAGTCCTGACCCGCTATCGGGGCACGATCGCAGCACTCGCCGCAGCCATCGCAGCCGCCGCTATCGGGATCTTCTGGCTCTCCAGCTATCGGCTTGCGCCGGGTCCGCGGACGCAAACCTTCCAGACAGCGGTCGGGGAGCACAGGGAATTGCGCCTGAGCGAAGGCTCTCTCATCACCCTGGAGGGAGACAGTCGGATCACTACGCGCTTGGGAGAGCTTCGGGAAGTTGACCTGTTGAAAGGAGGGGCCACATTCAACGTCAAGAAAGACGGCAACCGTCCTTTCGTGGTGCATGCCTCCGGCGGATCCATCGTCGTCGTCGGAACCCGGTTCGTCGTGCACCAATATTCCCAGTACAGCCATAGGGTTCGCGTGTGGGTATCGGATGGCGCCGTGGAAGTCGTCTCCGCGGGAAGCGCGCAAACGCAGCCTGTCAAACTGCGGGAATCGAGGTTGCTTGTAAAGAGCGGGCAGGAGGCCACCTATACCGCTACAGGCGCCTCCACTGCGCAACTCATCGGCCTTGCGGCATTCCCGGACCGCATACCTGGTATGTTCATGTACCGCGCGCGCCCCCTCGCGGAAGTCGTCGAGGATCTCCAGCGCTATAGCACCAAGCACATCCGTGTCGACCCGGAGGTTGCCGCACTCGAGTTCTCCGGCAGCATCTTCCAGACCGACGTCGATCATTGGCTCGATCGTCTGCCGGACATCTTTCCCACCCTGACTGTCGAGCATCACGGCGATGCAATTTTGATTCTCGGGCGTTTTGTCCCGGCTCTCCCGCTACCTAAGACCGCCCTGCGCCAGCCTGCCGGAAAATAATCCGCGCCTGCATGTCACTTTTTTGACAGCCATCGCCTGATAGAAGTGACGCCAGGTCTTTGCCCGGCGGAGCCCAAAAGGCTCCCCGCATGAGGGCGTCGTTAACTCCCGACAGGACGTCGTCGATCGTGTTAGGACCGTCTGGCTGGAGTCTCAATGACCACAATCGATGCCGCATCAGGCCGGGCCGCGCCCGGTCCGAAAAGTTTAGCAGCCCGTCACGTTCGTAAGCTCTTCTGCATCCTGCCGCTGTGTCTCGCACGGCTTGCCCTGGCAGGATCACCACTCGACCAACAGATTGCATTGGACATCCCCGCCGGCACTCCCCTGGATGAGGCGGTTCTCGAGTGGAGCGCCGCTACCAAGGTCCAGGTGATGATGTCCTCCGAGACGGTAAGCCACGAGCACACCCAGGGCATCAAAGGCTCCGTCCAGGCGCGCGCCGCGCTTGCCACGCTCCTGGAAGGCACAGGGTTGCAATACACCGTCGTCGGCGACACCGTTCAGGTGATTCCCGCGCCGAAGGCCATGCACTCCGGTCTCCTGACCCATGCCGAGGCCACAACACTCAACACCGCCGCCGGCGACAGCGCATCTTCGGCGCAGAGCGAAGAAATCGGCGAAGTCGTCGTCACGGCCCAGAAACGCTCAGAGCTCCTGAAAGACGTCCCCGTCCCGGTGAGCGTAGTGTCGGCCAACACCCTCGCCGAGACCAATCAGGTTGCACTGCGGAATTTCTATACGGAGCTTCCCAGCTTCAGCCTGTCGCCCGTCGGCCTGGGTGATGAGGAAATGATCACCATCCGCGGCATCTCCACCGGATTTAATACTAATCCGACCGTCGGCGTGATGGTCGACGGTGTCCCGTTCGGCTCCTCCACCTTCCTCGCCGGAAATGCCATACCCGATCTGGACCCCGCAAGCCTGGCCCGCATCGAGGTGCTGCGCGGCCCGCAAGGCACGCTGTACGGCGCGAGTAGCATGGGCGGCCTCATCAACTACGTCACCGTCGATCCCAAGACCGATCGCTTCAGCGGCTATCTGCAGGCCGGTGGGAGTCATGTCAGTAATGGAGCCGACCTGGGCTATGGCGTCCGCGGAGCCGCGAATGTCCCGATAACGGACACTCTGGCCGTACGCATCAGCGCGTTCGTCCGCCGCGACCCCGGGTACATCGATAATCCGTTCACGCATCAGTATGGCCTCAATTCCGCCGACGCCTATGGCGGGCACATGAGCGCCCTGTGGACCCTGAATGACAGTTGGTCCGTGAAGTTGAGTGCCCTGTTCCAGGAGATCAAAGGCGCCGGATCGAACGATGTGGATGTCCTGCCCGGTCTGCAGGGCCTGCAACAAAGTTATATCCCGCAGCTCGGCCGGTTCGCAAGGAAGGCCCAGGCCTACAGCCTCACCGTCAAAGGTAACGCCGGGCCGGTCGAGATCACCTCGGTCAGCGGCTACAGCATCATCGAGAACCACGACACACTCGATTTTACCTACCGGTTAGGTCCCCTGGCGCAGACCTATTTCGGCGTAAACGGGGCGGCGATCTTCACCGACTTCCGCACCAACAAATTCACCGAGGAGCTGCGCGCCGCCACGCCGTTGGGCAGCCACTTCGACCTGCTGCTCGGCGGCTTCTACAACCATGAGAAGTCGCCGTTCAACCAGGATCTGCCGGCGCTCGACCCGGCCAGCGGCGTAAAGGTGGGCGACATCGGCAACATCCCGGTTCCATCGACCTACGAAGAGTACGCCGCCTTCGGCGATCTCACCTACAAAATCACCGAGAAATTTGATGTCCAGATCGGTGCCCGGGAAAGTCACATTCATCAGACCGATGGCCAGGCAACCGAGACCGGACCGCTGTTCGGCGGTCAGTCGGTCAATCCGGCCCTGGAGTCGACGGCAACCACCTTTACCTATCTCTTGACGCCGCGACTGAAGATCTCGCCCGACCTGATGGTCTACGCACGGGTGGCCTCCGGATACCGCGCCGGCGCGCCGAACTCTTTCAACCCGGATCCGGCCGTGCCGCGCCAGTATGCCCCCGACAAGACCTATAACTATGAGCTCGGTGCAAAAGGGGATGTGCTCGATCACAAACTGACCTTCGATGCGTCTGTCTATTACATCGATTGGCGCGACCTGCAGCTCAACCTGCTGGATGTCAACAACGATCTGACTTATGGGACCAATGGCAGCCGGGCCAAGAGTGAAGGCGCGGAGCTCGACATAGGCTGGAACCCGCTGCGCGGCCTGAAGCTGTCCGCCTGGGTGGCCTACGATGATGCGGTCCTGACGGACAACTTTCCCGTCAACAGTACCTTGCATGGCACCGACGGCGATCGGCTGCCGTTCAGCAGCCGCTGGTCCGGCAGCTTTTCAGCCACCCAGGACTTTCCCATCACCGGCAACCTGACAGGCTATGCAGGGCTCGCAGTCAGCTACACCGGCGAACGCATCGGAACCTTTCTCGCGACTCCGCAGCGGCAGATCTATCCGGCCTTTACCCGCACCGATCTGCGCGCAGGTGTGAAATACGATCTTTGGAGCGTCGACCTGTTTGCGAACAACGTGGCCGATCGGCGCGCGCTCCTGGGTGGGGGCCCCGGCAACTTCCCTCCCTACGCCTACACCGTGCTGCAGCCCCGTCTGGTGGGATTCAACGTGTCAAGACAGTTCTGAGCCGACCGAGAGATGCCGAAATGCAGGGAATGCCTTGGCACAAACACTACGGCGCGTTGCAGCTGCTCCTGTTGGCAGTAGCTACATGGGGCGTAACCTACGCGCGATTCACGCTCGGCCCTCTACAGGAGGCGGTACGGATCAGCCTTGGGCTGACGGACAACCAGATCGCGTGGCTCCAAGGGCCGGCGGTAGCGATACCGATGGCCCTTGGGGCGATTCCCCTGGGTCTCTTCGTCGATCGCCGCCGCAGGGCCGTGCTGTTCGTGCCGTTCGCTATCCTGAGTGTCCTCGGCGTCATCCTCGCGAGCCTGACATCGAGCCCCTACGTCATAGCGGCCACCCGGGGGATAGCGGGGCTCGCGCTGGCGGCGATTCTTGTCGCGGCTTATTCAATGGTCGCCGATCTTTACCCCCCCGCGGCACGCGGGCGCGCCAGCACACTCGTCGCGCTGGGTGAGATCGCAGGATCGCCGGCAGCCTTTGCGCTAGGGGGTTACCTGTTGGCATGTGCGCCCGCGCAGTCGGTGCTCCCCTGGCAATGGGCGCTGCTGCGGATGAGCGTGCCACTTCTGCTGGTAACCCTGTTGATGAGCCTGCTACGGGAGCCCGCCCGACGCGGAATGAACGCAGAAGCCGCCTCCCTCCATAACGTCTGGCAACATCTATGGCAGTACCGGCGCGTCATTGGCCCTCTCCTGCTCGGCAGGATGACCGTCTGGATCGCCGACGGAGCGGTATTGGTCTGGGCCGCACCGCTGTTCTCGCGCAATTTCCATTTGTCCCCCGATCGCGTCGGTGCGCTCATGGGAGTCTCACTGTTCGTGAGCGGCGTATGTGGCCCTCTGATGGGAGGAATGTTGGCCGACATCTGCGAGCGCTTCGGCGGTCCGCGCCTCACGATGTTTGCCCTGGGCGCCGTTGCACTGTGCAGCGTTCCGGCGGCCCTGTTCGCGCACGTATCCAGTCCCATTACGTCCTGCGTCATGCTCACCTGCTTCCTGACGTCTGGATACCTCGTCGGCACGGCCGCAATCTCGCTTGCAACGATTGTCGTTCCAGGCGAGCTGCGAGGTCTATATCTCGCGGTAACGATTTCAGTGTGTGCTCTGCTCTTCATTGGAGTGGCCCCGCTCATGGTCAGCCTGCTGGCCGGTGCACTTGGCGGCCATGACGCCCTGGGACACGCCCTCACGGCAGTGGCCATGGGGACGAGCCTGCTGGGTTTCGCTGTCTTCACCTTCGCCAGCCGGTATTTCCCGCGCAGTTCCGCGCGGCTCGAGTTGGCAGGCTCCACGCAATGACCGCACGACAGATCTATTTTCCGCCCATCGAAACCCACCTGCTGCCCTCGCGGCACATCGACCAGACCTTTCGGATCCAGGTCATGAGACCCTTTCAAGACAGGCACGAGAGGCGCCGCTTCCCGGTCGTCTATCTCACCGACGGCAACGCACTCTTCGATGTCTGCAAGGGGATGGCGGCTCTGATACAAACCTTCAAGCCCGACTCGCCGCCGTTCATGTTGGTTGCCATCGGCTATCCGAGCGACTCGCCCGTGGCCGGCGAGCTGCTGCGCGGGCGCGATCTGACCTTCGAGGGGTGTCCGGACTTCTTCACCGGCTTCGAGCTCTTTCGCGAGTGGCAAGACGTTCTGCACCCGCAGCCCGGCACGCGGCAGTTCGGCGCGGCGGACAGCTTCCAACGTTTTGTGGGCGAAGAGCTGTTCCCATTCATCGAAACGCGCTACGAGGCAGCTCCGGGTGAGCGAACCTACTTCGGCCATTCCGTCGGCGGTGCTTTCGGGCTCTTTACGCTGTTCACCCGTCCCGCGCTCTTCAGCAACTATATTGTCAGCTCGCCCACCGTGACCTATTGCGGCACGACCCCCAGTGGTGTTCGATACGACAATCATGACTTCCTGATCGACCGTGCACGCCGGTTCATTGCGGCAGGACAGCCGTTGTGCGGTAAGAGTGTCTATGTCTCCGTGGGGACGGAGGAGGAATATGAGCCCCAGCTCCTGAACTGGCGATTCACGAGTGGGTTCTATCGTATGGTGGGGGTCTTGAAGGATGCGACAGCGCTGGGTCTGAAGTTGACCGCCGAGGCACTGCCGGGTGAAACCCATGCAACGGCATGCCCCATCGCTTTTTCTCATGGGTTACGAGCGGTGCTCTAACATGTGTGACACCTTTGTCGCGCCCCCCGGCTATACGGCGGAACGGCTCATGCTGTTCGGAAAAAACAGCGACCGCCAGCGAAACGAGGCGCAAATCACCGAACGCCGTCCCGGCGCACTCCACGAGGAAGGCAGTCGGCTGACCTGCACCTACATCTCGGTCCCGCAGGTACGCAAGACCCACACCGTACTGCTGTGCCGCCCTTTCTGGTCATGGGGCGCCGAGATGGGTGCCAACGAGCACGGTGTCGTCATCGGTAACGAGGCCCTCTTTGCCAGAGTGCCGGCGCCGGAAAAGCCGGCACTCACCGGACTGGACCTGGTGCGATTGGCCCTGGAGCGGGCCGAGACGGCTGCTGCCGCCACCGAAGTGATTGGCGCTTTATTGCAAGAGCATGGCCAAGGCGGTAACTGCGGGCACATCATCCCGGCCTTCTATCACAATGCTTTTGTAGTGGCTGACCGGAACGAAGCTTTTGTCATGGACACCATCGGCAGCGACTGGGTCTGTGAGCGCATCGGGAAGGCTCGTGCCGTCTCAAACATCTACAGTGTCGGCTCGGAAGCCGTGCGCGCGAGCCCGGGGATTCCCGGCCTACTCGACAAACTGGGGCACTCGGGAGCGAAACCGGCCCAACTCGCTGCAGTGTTTGCAGACCCGAATACGAGCCATATCGGCTCCGCACGGATCCGGCAGGCGCGAGCCGGGGCGCTGCTAGAACGAGACACTGGCCACCTCGACCTCGAGGACTTCATGCATCTTGCCCGCGACCACGGACCGGAGCCGTATTGGGACCCGACGCGCGCGCTACCGTTCAGCGTGTGCATTCATGCGCGCGCGGAGGATCGAATCGCGCAGACGACCGGCGCGATGATTTCGGAATTGCGCGCCGAGACTTCCGTGCATTGGGTCACGGCCACCGCTGCACCCTGCGTCTCGATTTTCAAACCGCTGTTCCTGGATGTCCCTCTTCCGGAGCACGGGTCGGCACCCAGCGATCGGTTCGCAGCCAACAGCCTCTGGTGGACCCATGAGCGGCTCCATCGCGCGGCATTGGCAGGAGACTTTCCCGGTTTCATTGAGGAGATCCGGGAAGAGCGCGACGCGGCGGAGCGCGTGTTCCGCGAGCGCGTGGCGGCAGTGCGCTCATCGGGAAATCCCGAGGAGAGGTTTCGAGTGGTCGCGCAGTGTTGGGAAGAAGCCAGTCTGTTGGAAGAGCGCTGGTCGAGCCGCGCCCGTGAGCGCAAGACCGTACAGCGTGGAAGTCCTTATGAGGAAATCTGGCAGCTGATGAACAGCCTCGCCGGTCTACCGGACCGACTCGCGCCGCCCGCGAAATGACCGCCTCGAGATCGAGCCCGGGCCGGCTCTATCCGCCAACCAAGCCGTACCGCACAGGGTACCTCGCGGTAGACGACGTCCATCGGGTCTATTTCGAGGAGAGTGGTAATCCGCGTGGCCAGCCGGCGGTAGTACTTCATGGCGGACCCGGGGCGGGCCTGGACCCTGCGGTACGAGGCTTCTTCAATCCCCGCAAGTATCGTCTGGTTCTGTTTGATCAGCGGGGCTGCGGACGCAGCCGGCCGCGAGCTTCGCTCCGGAACAACACAACCTGGCACCTGGTCGAGGACATCGAGGCGTTACGGCGGGAGCTGGGCATCGAGAGGTGGCTGGTGTTCGGCGGGTCCTGGGGTGCGACGCTCGCGTTGGCCTATGCGCAAACCCACCCCGCCCGGGTCGCGGCGCTCATCTTGAGAGGCGTTTTCCTGTGCCGCCGTGCCGAGCTCGAGTGGTTCTACCAGGATCCCCGGGGCGCGGCGTTTCTCTATCCGGACCTCTGGAAAGAATACACCGCCCCTATACCGAAACGTGAGCAGGCGGACATGATCCGCGCCTACTACCGCCGCTTGACGAGTCCGGATGCGCGGATCCGATTGCGGGCCGGACGGGCCTGGTCACTGTGGGAAGCGCAAACGAGCTACCTGATACCCAACGCCCGCTACATCCGCAAATTGAGAGCCGGGCAATACGCCACCACTTTCGCGCGCATCGAGTGTCATTATTTCCTGAATGGGGCGTTCCTGCGAACCGACAATCAACTTCTCAACGATGTCTCAAAAATCTGCAACATACCCGGCATTATCGTCCAGGGTCGGTACGACATCGTCTGCCCGATGCGCAGTGCTTGGGATCTCCATACAGCATGGCGAGGCTCACAACTGCGCGTGGTCGCGGACGCGGGCCATTCCGCATTCGAGCCTGGAATGACCCGCGAGCTCGTACGGGCTACGGACGCGTTCGCGTAGCAGCCTGCCCGTCGTCAGTAGGTGTTGTCATCATACCTGCCAACGCGGCCAGCCGCGCGCACCCGGTGAACGACATCCCCGAGATCCTCGAGATATCGCCCGATGACCGGCGCATGCACGGTGTTCAGAGCGAAGTGCAGCGCCTGCGGCTCCCGCGAGCGTCCGACAAACCAGTTCCTTTCCGAGAGCCCGTCAGCGACCGCATTGATGTCGACTTTCGGGTCGACCGATTTGAACAACACGATGCACAGCTCCGTGGGACGGATGACCTCCAACCCCTGAATGCGCCCGATGCCTTCCAGCATGCGAGCTTTCGCTTCCATGATTCTCCGGGCGAGCTGGCGATAGCCATTACGGCCGAGGTACTGTGAGACCGCCCAGGCGGATGCGACCGAGCCGGCAGGTCTGCTACCCAGAAAGGTCTCCGTCGCATAGTTGCCGCGTGGCCAATCATCGAAACGAAACCCCTGGAACTCCTTCAGCCGCGCATTTCGATAGAGAATGACCGAGGCGCCGCGCGCACTGAATCCATACTTGTGGAAGTCCGCGGACAAACTGGTCACCCCAGGGATGCGAAAGTCGAAGTCCGGAATGGGATAGCCCTCATCCCGCGCAAAGGGGGCCAGAAATCCACCCAGACAGGCATCGGCATGGAACCATATGCCGCGTGCGGCGGCCAGCTCGCCAATCAGGTCGATCCGGTCGAACACGCCGTAGGGATAACAAGGAGCGGATCCCACGACCATCATGGTTGTCGAGTTGATTGCGCCCTCGAGCGCACCGATGTCCACGCGCAGGTCCTTGCCGACGCGCACCCGGACAGCCTCGACGTTGAGATACTGCGCCGCCTTGTCGAAGGCGGGATGAGCCGTGCGAGGCAACACCAGCCGGGGCGAGGCCACACCGGGGTGCTTCGCTCTGAAGGCGTCCCGGGCCGCTTTGACAGCCAAGAAGATACTTTCCGTGCCGCCGGAAGTGAAGCTCCCGGCTGACTCCGCAGGTGCCTGAAACAGCTCGAGCGCCATCCGGATCAGCGCTCGCTCGATCCCTGCAACACTCGGAAATGCACGGGCGCCGAGCGCGTTTTCCGAGAAGTACTCCATATACGCGCCCTGCGAGACCGCCAGCAACTCCTCGTTGGCATAATAAACGTAGAGGGGCACCTTCCCCTGCCGCCAGTCATAGTCGCCCGCCTTGAGCGTAGTCAGCTCGCGTTTGATGTCATCCCAGGTCCGCCCTGCTTCGGGAAGGGTGGACCGCAGCAGCTCGTCGGTCGCCAGCTGCCGGCTGTCCTGGGTTTCAAAGCCGATATCATCACTGATCGTCCTAATCACCTCGCAATCCCTCCTTCCGTGATTTCAGTTGCGACAGTCCTGTTTCTGTCGCTTGCATGGATGCGGAAAACCGGCAAGTCGAGCACGCGCGTTTCGGGTGCGGCCATGAAGTGCGCCAGGAAAGCAACGAGCTCGTCCCGGAATGTCTCGATACTCACCCGGGAAACCTTGCCGAGTCCGAAGTTGATTCTCCCGTGAACCCGATCCTCCGCCTCGAAGAGCTGCACGTTTGGCTCGGCATCGTGACGGAAGGCCCGCAGTGCAGGATTTCCGAAGAGGATGGGGCTGCAGACTAGCGCCGTATTGTCTGATCCGGCCGCAGGCTCGCTCCATCTGGGGTTCCAATTGAAAGCCGAGTTACAGCCAAACTCCGGCATCGGATCCCATCCTTCGATGAACGAGCCCTCGCGATGCTCATACGCTTCCGCATACTCCTTGATCACCTTCGCCAGGTAGTCACGCACCCGGTCCTGCTCGCCAACCCGGATGCGTAGATACAGAACGGAGGCGATGTAGCCCATGGTGTGCTCGAGCTCGGGACGATCCCGGCCGTCGATCTGATACTGGAAGACCCCCTCGGCCGTACCGCACCAACGCAGAAAAAGCGCGGCGTACGCCGAGAAAACAATCATCACTGGCGTCGTTCGCAGCTTGCGTGCGCAGTCGGTCAGGGCGGCCTTCAGGTTGGGCCCAATGACCACCTCGACGCAGTCCCAACCTGTGTCAGCCTCCACCGGCGGCACTGGGTCCCTGAACCGCACTCGGCCGTATCCGGAAAGCCGCTCCTTCCAGAACTGCACGTGACCCGCCGCGTCATTCGCAAGCTGCGCCCGCTGCATGTGCGAGTAGGCCGCGAACTGCACAGCGACCTCGTCCAATGCGGCAGGCACCTTATGCATGAGACCGGAATAGACACGGAACATCTCCTGCCGGAATACCTGCAGCGAGCAGGCATCGGAAATGATGTGCTCCATGGCTACCGCCATGACATGCTCGCTGTCCGATATTCTCATGAGGAGAACCCCGAACAACGGATCCGCATTGAGCTCAATGGGAGTCAGAATCAAACGCTCGATACGGCTTTGAATGACATCCGGCTGACCTGTCGCGGGCACCCCGGAAATATCGATTATCTCCAGCTCACACTGGCCGTGCGGATAGACTTCCTGCAGCGGTACTCCATCACAAACCACGATTCGGGTTCGCAAGGCCTCGTGACGCTGCACGACCTGACGCAAGCTCGCGTGCAGGAGCTCGATGTCGAGCCGGCCGCGAATACGAATCGCGAAGGCAACGTGCCGCACGGCAGGCAGCCGGGCGAGCTGCCAGTGATTCCAGTGCGCCAACTGAGTAAACGAAAGCGGAGCCTGCTTGAGCGCTGAGCCCGCGGCCAATGCAACCGAATCAGCCTCCCGGCTGAGTTGGCAAGCTGTTGTGTCCTTGCCATTCGGCGCGCTGGATTGGACGTGTTCGGTCAGTTGCGCGAGGGTTGGACATTGAAAGATCGCGGCGACGGACGGCCGCACTCCGAAGGACTCGCTGATCAGTGTCACGAGCTTCAGTCCATGCAGCGAATGTCCCCCGAGCTCGAAAAAATCATCATGGCGTCCTACTCGCTCCAACCCGAGCAGTGCCCGCCAGATCTCTGCCATCTTTTCCTCCGCGGGGCCGCGCGGCGGGTTGTCAACTCCGGACAGTCTGGCACCGGCATCAGGCACCGGCAGCCCATTGCGATGCAGCTTGCCATTGGGCGTCAGGGGAAATGCATTTAGCACCACGAATGCCGCGGGAATCATGTATGAAGGCAATCGCGCTTTGAGCCGCTCCCGGATCCTTTCCACCGCCGCGGATTGATGCCCCTCCAGGATCAGATAGGCCGCGATGTAGTGTTCCCTGCCGCCGTCCGCCCGCGCCATCACCGCTGCGCGTTTGACCTCCGGGTCGGCTGCCAAGGCCGCCTCGATCTCTCCTGGCTCGATTCTGAACCCCCGGATCTTGACCTGGCCATCGTTGCGCCCCAGACATTCCAGCTCGCCTGTCGGCAGCCAGCGCCCAAGATCGCCGGTGCGATACATCCGGGCGCCGGCCGCAGATGAAAAAGGATCCGGCAGGAACCGCGTGGCGGTGAGCTCCGGTCGGTGTTGATACCCGCGACCCACACCGATCCCGCCGACATGGATCTCACCCACGACCCCGGGCGGCACCAACTGTCGGTTTTCATCGAGGATGTATACCCGCCCGTTCGGGACGGGCCAGCCGATCGGGACGCGGGCGCCCCGAAAATGCTTCGTTCTATAGTAAGTGGCATCCGAGGAGACCTCGGAAGATCCGTATTGGATGACAAACTCGCATTCCGGTAGCACCGCCTGCAGCTCGGCCAGCAGATCGGGCCGCACCTCCTCGCCGCTCAAGGTGTACGTACGAAGTCCCTGCAGATCCCGAAAGATCTGCTTTGTGTCGAGCATCGTACGCGCCAGCGAAGGAACGGTGGTCAGCCGGGTGACCCCCTGAGTGTGAATCATGTTGGCCATGTCCCTGGCATCGAGGACGGCTTCAGGTGGAATGATCACCAGCTGGCAACCCATGCAAAGGGGGCCGAGGGTTTCGAGCACCGCATCGACAAAACTGATCGAGGTCTTCTGCGAGCACACATCGCGGGTGTCGAGGCGTTCGATGGTGGTCTGGGCAAGGATCCGATTGACCATGCCGCGATGCTCATTCTGGGCTCCCTTGGGCTGGCCGGTCGACCCCGAGGTGTAGATGACAAACGCAAGGTGCCCGGGCTCCAGGCCGACCCTGGACACCGGGATATCCGATTGCAGGCAACGCTGCAACTCCTCGCGATCCTCATCGAGAAGGACAAACTCGAGCGGCGGGAGCACAGCTCGATGTTGCTTCTTGGAGATGACTAACTTCGGAGCGGCGTCCGAGACCATGTACGCCAGACGCTGTGCGGGGTACGCCGGATCCAGGGGAAGATAGGCCCCTCCAGCCTTCAGAATGCCCAGGATGGCGACCACCATGTCGATCCCACGCTCGAGACATACGCCGACCAGTACTTCGGGGCGCACGCCCTTTTCCCTGAGATGCCGCGCCAGTTGATTGGCCCTGCGATTCACCTGGCTGTAGCTCCATGTGCTGTCCCGGTCGGTCACCGCCGGAGCATTCGGCACACTGCGCGCCCAATGCTCGAACAATTCATGGATGCATCGATCCTCCGCCAACACTCCTTCTTTCGTGCCCCACTCCAGCAAGAGCCGGTCTCTTTCCTCGGCCGGAAGAAACTCAATCCGGCCTGCCCTCATGGAGGGATCGGCCGCCATCTTCGACAACAGAGCTTCGAGATACCGCACGTGCCGCGTGACCGTGGCCTCCTCGAACAAGGCCGTGGCATAGTTCAGGATTCCTGTGATCTGCTCACCCGACTCGGCGAGCTCGAGTGTGAGATCGTAACGGGCCGTTGCACTGGGAGGAGTCAGCATGTCGACTGACAGGCCTTCCAACTCAAAGGCACAGCTCTCGTTGTTTTGCCAGGCGAACATGACCTGAAACAACGGCGTGTGAGCGCGCGTTCGCGGTGGCTTCAGCAGCTCGACAACCTGCTCGAACGGCACCTCCTGGTGCTCCTGAGCGGCAAGTGCAACCGCCTTGGCCTGCAGAAGTACCTCCTCGATGGTCACATCATTGTCGAGGCGCATGCGCAGTGCGATGGTGTTGACGAAGAGCCCGATCAGCCCATCGAGCTCGGGCAGGTGCCGATTGGCGGACGGTGTGCCGACGACGATATCCCGCTGTCCCGACAATCTGGACAACAGCAGCGACCAGCCCGCCAGGATGATCATGAACACGGTCATTCCGTGCCGATAGCTCAGATCCTTGAGCTGACGAGTCAGGTTCCGATCGAAGCAGACCGGTACCGCCGCGCCCGCGTACCGTTGCTGCGCCGGTCGAGAGTGATCGGTGGGCAGTTCCAGGCAAACGGGCGCCCCTTCCAGAGTAGCGCGCCAGAATGCCTTCTTGGCCGATGCGCGGTCCGCGGCGGCGCCTCTCTCCCATGCCGCGAAATCGGCGTATTGGAATGGAAGCGGGTCGAGATGCGCGCGCACGCGCCGCAGGTTGGCGCGGTAGAGGGCACTCAGCTCTTTTGCCAGCACCGTCAGCGACCACCCGTCCGCGTTGATGTGATGGATTGTTATGAGCAGCACGTGCTCCTCATCCCCGAGTCGGATCAGCCTGCCGCGGATAGACGGCTCAGTCGCCAAGTCGAACGGCTGACGCATCTCCTCGAGCATGGCGTCGGCGAGCCGTTCTTGGCGGTCAACCGCGCCACTCAAGTCGATGTATGTGAGAGGAAAGCCGCGCGAGGCATCGTCCACCCTCTGATGGATCTCGGCCTCGAGCCGCACGAAGCGGGTGCGCAGCGACTCATGCCTCGCGCTCAGTTGATCCAGCGCTGCGGTGAGCGCGTGAGCATCTAACCAGCCAGTCAGCCGGAGCGCGAGTGGAATGTTGTACGCGGCGCTCAACCCCTCGATCTGAGTGAGAAACCACAGGCTCGTTTGCGAGGAGGACATCGCCAGGGGCGCCCTCCGATCCACGCGTTTGATCGGAGTAGCCGCTGCGGTCTGCGGCTCCCCCGAGGCCGCGAGCAAGGTCAGGATGTCGCCTTTATGCGCTCGCAGCCGGGTAGCATCCTTGGAGCTCAGTGTCCCGCCCGCAACCCGATAGCGCAGTCTCCCCTGCTCCGACCAGACATGGACGCCCTTTCTACGCAGCTCGGAGAGAACGTTGAGAGCTTCTTTCATAATGCCCCCTCGTCGTAGACGGCGGCAGCACCTTCACCGCCCTCGCCCGCAGGCTTCTCCCCAACCCAGCGCAGAGTCTCCAGACTCTCCGCAAACTCCTCCAGGGTGGGACTGAGAAACAGGACCCGAGGCGTCGCATGCACCCCCAGGATCTGCCGCACCCGGGCAATCATCCGGACCGCGAGCAGTGAGTTGCCCCCGAGCGCAAAGAAGCTGTCCGTCCGGGTAACCGCGTCGACTTTCAGCAGGGCTTTCCAGATCTCGGCCAAAGCCACTTCGGTGTCACCGATGGGCGGCTCCCCACTCCTGCCCTGCGCGCCCGTGAGCTCCGGCTTGGGTAGCCGGCCGCGATCGATCTTGCCGTTGGGTGTCAGAGGGAGCTCGCTCAGAGCCACGAATGCATCCGGCACCATGTATGCCGGCAAGACCTCTTGCAAGCTCCTGCGAAGCACCTCGATGTTATCCGGTCCGAGTGGCGCAGCAGAGCTCCTCGGCACCACGTAAGCCACCAGGCGTGTGTCCGCCGAAAGATCCGCGCGCGCAACCACAACGCAGCTCTTGACTTGCGGCAGGCACACGAGCTGTTTCTCGATCTCACCCAACTCGATCCTGAACCCGCGGATCTTGATCTGGTGGTCGTTGCGCCCGCAGTATTCGATGGTCCCATCCCGCCGCCAACGGCCGATGTCGCCTGTCTTGTAGAGCCTGCGCCCCGGCCCCGGCACGAAGTTATCGGGAATGAAGCGCTCATCGGTCAGGTCGGACCGATGCAGATACCCGCGCGCCACGCCCGACCCGCCGATATAGATTTCCCCGATGACACCGATCGGCACCACTTCGCGGTGCTCATCCAGGATGTAGATCTGGGTGTTGGCAATGGGCCGGCCGATCGAGGCTTTGAATCCCGTCTCCCGCCGCATGCTGATCCACGTCGAATAGGTGGTCGTCTCGGTGGGGCCGTACAGATTATTGACCCGCTCGACCCGACTGGCGGCAAAGATGCGCTTCACCAGGTCTTCTTTCAACGCCTCGCCGGCCAGGTTGATGACTTTCACCGATGCGGGAAGCTGTCCCGTATCCAACATAACCGCCATCGCGGAGGGTACCGTGTTGATCAGCGTGAGCTCCATTGAGCCCTCCACAGCCAACGCGTTCGCGACGATTTCGACCCGTCCTCCCAGCGACAGCGGCACAAAGCACTCGTAAACCGACAGATCGAAGTTCAGGGAGGTGCAATGCAGGGTGTGGTCGAAGTCACGCGGCGCCGTCGCATAACGCGCCCACGATATCAGGTTGACGGTGTTGCGATGCTCGATGGCGACACCCTTGGGCTGACCCGTCGAGCCGGATGTATAGATGACGTAGGCGAGGTGGCTCGAACGCAGTCCAATCGCCTCCGGAGGAGTATTTTCGGCCGGAAAGCCCGCAATCTCAGACCAATCGGTCTCCAGGTTGACCACTCGTAATGCACCGCCGGTCACGAGGGAGGCCGTGCGCGTTTGCGCGAGCACGATCCGCGGCTTCGCATCGTCGATCAGGTGTTGGAGCCTGGCCGGCGGATACGCCGGATCCAAAGGAACATACGCGCCGCCTGCCTTCAGAACCCCCAAGAGGCCCACGAGGGTATACACCGATCGGTCCAAGCAGATACCCACCAACTGGTCGGGCCCGACGCCCGCGGCACGTAGATAGCCCGCGAGGCAGTTGGCGCGGCGGTTCAGCTCGGCGTAGGTCAGAGAAGTCCCACCACATGAGACCGCGATGCGCCCGGGTGTCTTGGCCGCCTGCTGCTCGAACAACTCATGCAGTGTCATCTCGGCTGGGTAACCGGCATGAGTGGCATTGAATGCGCGCACGATCCGGGCAAGACTGGTTTCCGGCATCAGGGCAAGACGGCTCACCGACTCATCGACGTTCAACGCAATCTGCTCCAGCACGGTGGTCAAGGATTGCGCCCACTGCTCGATCGTCTCCCGATCGAAAAGGTCACTGGAGTAATGCATTACCCCGCGTATGCCCGCGTCGCTTTCCTCCACAGCCAGAGTGAGATCAAATTGCGCCGAGTGATATTCAATCGGCTCCTCACGGACCATCAATCCGGGCAGGCTGAGGCTGTGAGATCTCGCATTGTTGAAAGCGAACATCACCTGGAAGAGCGGGTTGTGACTGAGGGTCCTGTCGGGCTGCAGGGCATCGACCACGGCATCGAACGGTACGTCCTGGTTTGCATAAGCGCCCAGCAGCGCCTCTTTCACCCGGCCGAAGAAATCCGCCAGCGTCGGGTTTCCCTCGGTCATGATGCGGACGGCCGCCGTGTTGACAAAAAACCCGATCAGCTCCTCGAGCTCCTTGCGACGGCGGTTTGCCAAAGGCATGCCGATGACGAGGTCTTGCTGCGCGGTATAGCGCGACAAGAGGAGGGACCAGGCGGCAAACAGCGTCATGGCGAGCGTCAGCCCGTGGCGCTGCGCGGTCCTTCTCAAACCCCGGACCAGATCGGTGCCCAGAGCAATGCAGACACTGCCACCGTTATAACTCTGCACGGCGGGCCGGGGGCGATCGGTGGGCAGGTTCAGCAGGCGCGGAGCGTCCTGCAATTCCCGCACCCAGTACTGCAATTGCCGGTCCATCGCCGGCCGGCCCACGGATGCGCGTTGCCAGTGCGCGTAGTCCGCATACTGAAAAGCGAGATCGGGCAGCGGGCTGGGGCGGCCAGCGCGAAACGCCTCGTAGAGGCTGCCCAGCTCAGAGAGCAAGACACCGACCGACCAACCGTCCGAGGCAATGTGATGCATGACGATGACCAGCAAGTGCTCGTCGAAAGCCAGCCGCCATAACTTGCCTCGAGCCAGGGAACCGGAGGTCAGGTGGAATGGCCGGGTGGTCTGCGCGAGAAGATCGCGAGCAAGCTCTTCTTCCCGCTCGGTCGCAGTGGCCCCGCTCAGATCCCTCCAGGCGAGCTCGAATGGCCGGGCCGGTACGATGCTTTGCGTCGGCTCACCCTCTGCTGCGACAAATGTGGTGCGTAGAATCTCATGTCGACTGACAACTTCGTCGAGTGCGCGTTGGAGGGCGCCGCGATCCAGAGGGCCGGTCAGTCGCAGCCCCAGCGGCACGTGATAGGCGGCACTGCCCCCTTCGAGCTGGTCAATGAACCATAGCCGCCGCTGGGCGGAGGACAACTGTAACGGCAACCCGCGATCGACAGTCGCCATGGGTGGGAGGGCGGGCGAGGCCTGGGACAGATTTGCGGCGACTGCCTCAGCGCTCGGCCCCTCGAAGAAAGTCAACAGGGGCAGCTCCAGACCCAGACTCGCCTCGATGCGGGCAATGACCCCGACGGCGCGCAACGAGTCGCCGCCGATCTGAAAAAAGTCGTCCCGGCGCGAGACCCGGTCCAGGCGCAGCACCTCGGCGAAGATCCTGCAAACCTCATTCTCCTCCGGTGTGTTTGGAGCGAGATAGCCGCCGTCATCATGACGTCGACGACGCAGCGACTCGTCTATTGCAGCCGTGATGTCAGCGACTTTCCTCAGCTGGTATGCCTCCCCAACCCAGGACGGATATTCCGTCCCGGCAGATCTGGTATCCCGCTCAGCGGTAGGTGCGCTCTTGGCCTGCTCGAAGTATTGACCGTGGACACTGAGCGAAATAGCGAAGTCGACGGGAACCAGAAAGGTCGCCGTTACCTTGGATTCGTCCGATTGAGCATAGCGGCCGAAGTCACCGAACGATTTCAGAAATTCCCGCGCCGGCTTGTTGCGCGAGGTCTCGCGATAGCGCAGCTCGACGTTTGACAGCCCCTCCTGCTGTGCGATTCGCCCGAGCTCGTTGATGACCCGGTGCTCGGCACCGCGCCCCAAGGCGCGGCAGCTCAGGACAAACGTGTCCACCGCGAGCGCTCGAGGCAGCTTTGTATAAAACACCGACCCCACCAGGCCGTAATCCCCGAAGCGGTCCCGCAGATGGGTCACCAGAATGTGAAGCTGCCCTGCCTTCCACAAGGACTCGATTTCGCCGGCGCTGCGTCTGATTCCAGTCAGGTTGAACTGGTTCGTGCGCTGGACGAGCTCCGCGACGCGCGCGAGCTGAGAGGGCTGCACAGCGGCCACTTCGACTTTGAGCTCGAGAGCGTCCAGGAAATCCCGAAGACTGGATGCGTGACTCAAAGCCTCGGCACGCGCCCGATTCTCCCGGTACTGCTCCGTGCGCCGTCTCGCCTCGGCAGTGGGGCCGACCCGATCAAAGGCCCAGATATGGTTCACGAAATCAACGATATGGGGCTCCGTGTCCGGGACCTGCAGAGTCAACACGTTGGGGCAGTGGGCATGGACCTCGGCGCACTCCAGCGCGCTGTCATCGATCAGAATGAAGCTGTCCAACGCAAGGTCGAGCTCCTCGGCAAGTGAGCGCAGATTGTCTGACTTCGGCCTCCAGTTGACTCGCGCTGAGACAAAATGCTCCTCTTTGAGAGGCATCTCCGGGCGCCCCTTGAAAACGAGCGCGACATCCTCGGGATTGTTCTTGCTGCACAGGCACAGAAGCATCCCGGCCTCGTATTGGCGCAGAAGCATTCTCTGCAACTCCAGGTGGGCGGGCGTAAGCTGAATCCCTTCCACGCCATCTTCCCCGCATACCCCTCGCCACAGGGTGTTATCGCAATCAACCGCTATCACCTTGAACTGCTGTTTGCTCAAGCTCGCGATCCGACGCGCAGCCAGCGTTGCGAGCGCGACAAAATAGGCACTTGCATACGGTATGTGAGCGATGCGATCCGATGCCGGATCTTCGATGCTCTGCGCAGGATAGAGACGCTGCACATCGCCCGGGTCATAGCAAAAGATGTTCGCCATGGCACCCAGCCGATCGCGGATCGTGGCGTGCAGCTCATCCACGGTTGTACGATACCGGCTCTCGAGCGACGACGACGCAGGGCACAGAAACACCAGCATCGGCACCGTCGTACGGCTGCGCAGAACGTCGATGCCAACCAGGAATTCTTCGGCTGTCCGCTCCAGATGCAACCTGTTTTCCTCGATACCCTCGCCCGCGCGATCCCGGACCCAATCCTCCAAGCGCAGCAGCAAGATATTGCAGCCATTCTTGTTGGAGGCGGAGGCGCTCGTCGGATCGATGAGCTCCTGCAGCAGCTGCGCATAAGGCGTGATCCGCACCGCTGCGGACAGAGCGAGCTTGTCCAGCCAGAATTCCAGCGGTTCGAGCATCAGGTCCGCGGTGAAAGTCGCGGCAATCACCACATCGTAGCTTTTGCGTACCGGCCGGTTGCCTGCAGTCGATAGATCTGATACGCCCGGAATGACTTCTTTGCGCGGTCCCTGCTCGTAGATTCGCCCGTCAGCGCGTGCATTCATCGATCGTTCCCTCGTTGATCTGTGAAGACTAAATCTTTACGAAAGTCAGGCTAGCGACCGTGCGCACGCCGGTACCGAGGTGGGTACCACCTCGATTTCAGGACGTGGCAAGTCGATTGCTTCGACAATGTGCCGAAAGCAGTACTCGATTGAGTCGCCGGAGCGGTCCGCTAATTAAATGCGGCGCGTGCTGTCGAATAGCTTGAACAGCCAGTCATGACGTCCTCCGTGACCACCTCGAGCCGTAAGCCCATGCTTCGTGCTACCCAACTCGCATTGCCGGGTCTTCCATAACCTGCTAGCGCGAGTTGTCGAGATCGGAAAGCAGCAGCCCCTGAACAAACACACTATAGCCGATTTGTGAACCGGGTATGTCAATTCAATGGTGAAACGTGTTCCGAAACCGTACGCCACCTCGGCGCACGCACAGCCGGAGCAAAAGGTCATAACAAAAAGTTCTTTCGCCGCCGAGCGCCAAATACAACGACGGAGTTGGCATCAGCAGATCCTCGGCGCGGCCAAGCGCTCGCTACGCACTCATCCGCAGCGCCTACGTCTTCCACCCTCCAGACCTCGCGAGGAAGCAGTTATGCAACATACAGATTGCACTCGGCACATATCCAAGAGAGCGCCTTTCCGCGCGCTACCCGCAGGATTCGCCTGTTGGTATCAGCGAAAGCAACAATAATTCCACGATAACGCTCGAGACCGGCAGCGGGTCCCGATCCCCGAGCCGATGCAGTGACCTCCCCCACGGCTCTGTACCCACTGCGACTTGAGTCGCCCCAGAACTCGCCGGTTCCACCCTCCCGCGGCCGGGAACTCCTTCACAGATCTCGGGCTCTCCGTAACGCGTCATTACGCATTGTAACGCTCGCGCACCCCGCTCTCCCCAAGACCCGCCCCTCACCCCAAGCTGCTCAACAGCGAACCCACAGGATCAGCCACCGCCGCGAGCCCCGCGCGGATAACCCGAGCGTTCCATAAATGGCGCAGCTCTGCTCTCATCCTTCTGCGCCGGCTCGACAACCAACACGCCTCCACACCGATGACACACGGTGGCAGATGCGCTACGACGACAACAACTTGCCGCCGCTGAACGTCACGTGATGTCAGGATTCACTGAAGAACGGCGTCGCGCTTAGCCTCGTCCCAGCGCCAACCCGTGACACCGGGCTCAACGTGCACTCCGCCCACCCATCGCGAGGATGGCCGTAGCGAAAGCCAATCGCGCTCGCCCCGCAGGACAGCGCGCCCAAGATCGGTAATCGTTAGCAGCTGAAGGAATTTCCCCGGGGCCTCGACACAGGTCCTCCCGGGCAACTCGGGAATGCGTGTGAAAGTGAGAACTGGATCGGACATGGAGAGCATGTCGTTGATCAGATTGCGAAAAGCGAGGTCCGGCATCCAGGGTATCGGATCCCGTTTCTGGAGTAGCGGATACACGTCTGCCCACACACGCATCGGCTTATCAGTGCTGCCCTCCGAAACAGCCTCCAGAATGAGATGTTGTGTGAGGCTCAACCCGTTCTTCACCGCAGGCAACTCGCGAAGATGTCGATGCAATGCTGGAGCCATGATGGGCAATGCCGGCGTGCCGGAGCGCGCGATTGCGGCGAGCTCCCGCGGGTCGCTGGAAGCAAGGGCATTCCAGACCTCATTTCCCAGCGCGAGCTGCGCAGAAGTGACGGGTTTGCGAGTCGGCCAAAGCAGTCGCAGCGCTTCCGGTGGAAGTTGGCCAAGCCCGATGAAACGCGCGGCGCCAGGAAACTCATCCACGGCGATGAGCTCGAGCACGCGCGGCCGCTTCGCGTTCGCAAAGTGCGCGAGCAGGCGGGCGAGAATGAGCTGGTCCCAGCTATCGGCTTCCATCCAGATCACCACGCGTTGGTAGTCCTCGGCGGTGCGATGAAGACGCTGCTCGCCAAGCGGCAGAGCTTCCAGCTCCCGCTCGTATACGAGACCTCCATGAGTGTCCGGGAAAGCCTTCACGAGATAACGGGCGATCAACTCGTAACGATCTGGCCCTAGAGTCACCGGAACCAGGCAGTAAGGAATCGCGTGCTCGAGGAAGTCGCCGATGAAACCGGCTATCACGAGCTTCTCCTTGATGTCGAGGCCGCAACGAATGTGCAAAGTCTTCAGGTCACCGTCAGGGGGCAGTTGCTTGTTCTCAATGGCCACCCGCTGCAGATCCATCGACTCGATGTGTTCTTTGAGCTTTGCCCAACTCGCAAAGCGTAGCTCGCGCGCTATGACGTACTGCGCGTCGACGAGCTTCACGGTCGCCGGGAGTGTTTCGGGCGAGTGCTGCGTAAGGGCGCTGCGAAGCGCCGCAAACCGGGAAAGCGCTTCAGGGTCTGCGGCCCGCGCGGCACGCAACAGGTCCTTGGCACGATTCTTCTGCTGTTCCAGGTTGAGGCGGAACGGCCGCTCGAAGGCAAGCTGGGCGGAGGACGGACGCTGGGTGCGATCGGTCATGACAATCCCCTTTCGGTTGCCTGCGCCCGCACTCAGACAGAAAAGGGACGTTGATCAGAAGAAAGTCCCGAAACGAGTCGTGGGCGCAGCCCTTTCCGCGGACGTGGATGCTCCGACCGAGCGCGGAAATTATGCGAGGCTCACAGGCCCTTCGTCAACCGATCACGATCGTTAGCCAGATTACGCACCATTGCGTGAAAGATCAGCATGATCGTAGAGTAGCCCGAATCGGCAAGACAGCTCGTCGTCGCTCGCACGGAAGATAGCCAACAAATGACGCTCGAATGCATCAATCCCCCGGATCTACCCACCCCGACAACATACACTCAAGTCGTTGTCGCCAAGGGCACCAAGCTGATTTTTGTCTCTGGCCAGGAGCCCGAAGACATACACGGGAATCTTGTCGGCCGCGGTGATTTTGCGGTTCAAGCGCGCCAGGTGTTCGCAAACCTCGGCCGAGCCCTGGCGGCCGCAGGTGCCCTTCCCAAGCATGTAGCCAAAATTACCGTCTACGTCGTCGGTTACCAGCGCGATTACCACCTACCGATCATCGAAGAGGCTCGGGTGAGATTGTTCGGGGATCACAAGGCGGCCGACGTCGTGGTGGGAGTCGCGACTCTCTCCCCCGACTATCTGATCGAGGTTGATGCTGTTGCGGTCGTCGATGGTTAGATCGCAGCGACCGTAAATGTGTCATCTTGACTACACTTTACGGCCGTTTGTTGAGGCGATGCCCCTACTTCGGAGGCGATCGTGAAAACTCTCCTTCTCGGTGCGGCCCTGACAACGCCGAGTCGGAGTTCTCTGGGTACATTCTTGTGGCCTCAGTCCCGAGTAAGCGGGGACCGCACCGGCCTTTTGGCTCCAGGGTGTTCGTGGGTACGTTCACGGACCGAGCTACGAGGCCGGTGCGGGTCGAGTCATCCGAGCTGGCGTTTCAACAAAGCGCCAAAAAATTTCTGAATGTCCTGCGCGAGAAGCTCGGGCGCGTCCGACGCCCCGAAATGGCCGCCTCGGCTCATTTGCGTCCAATGCACGATGTTGTTGTGGCGCTCGGCGAAACTGCGGACAGAGCGAAAGTCAGAAGGGAACACGGCGACGCCGGTTGGCGTTGGGTTCGGCGCGGGTCGATAACCGGCCCCGGAACGGGCATTCTCGAGATAGAAGTTCGCGGCGGAGCCGGAGGTGGCCGTGAACCAGTAGATCGACGCATGTGTCAGGTATCGGTCACGGTCCATCATTTCCGCTCCGCTGCCATCGAAACCGGCGAACAGCTCGGCGTTCCAGGCCAGCAGGCCCACCGGTGAATCGACGAGAGCAAACCCGAGAGTGCCCGGTCGTTTGGATTGAATATCGTTGTATCCAGCGTATTTCGTGAACATCTCCAGGATGGCGAAACCTTCGCGTTCGAACGGAGTGAGCTTATCCATTTCGCCAGGCTCACCCGTGGGAAACTCGAAGACCTGCAGAAGATGTGTGCCAACGAGCCCTTTGGGCGCGAGAATGCCGAGCTCGCGGCCGATGAGTGCGCCCGCATCGCCACCATGCGCCCCGTATTGGCGATAGCCCAGGCCTTTCATCAGGGTAT
>Ga0105240_10003004_pt1 | contig 26546 bp, 36 predicted proteins | sample KBSC54metaG_FD_80426 | JGI IMG/M metagenome (GOLD analysis project Ga0105240, IMG submission 80426) | Corn rhizosphere microbial communities from Kellogg Biological Station, Michigan, USA - KBS C5-4 metaG | ecosystem: Host-associated > Plants > Roots > Rhizosphere > Soil | place: Michigan, USA...
CGCATTCCGCCACCGCCACGGGAATGAAGAGATCGAGCCAGCTCCCAGGCTCGCGCTCGACGGCGCGCGAATGGATCATGCGCGGAAGCGCTTCGAGCAGGGGATGGCGCAGCACATCATCATAGCCCAGAAAACCGCACACGATGCGCGCTTCCTCGCCGTCGCCCGAGCCCGCCACGATCGGCATCGGCAACTGAATGTCATCCGGCGGCTGATAGATGTCGAGATTGGGTTCGGCTGTCATTCCCGGTTCGCTGGAAAAGACATGCCCGTCGCCTTGCGGAAAGATCAGGATGTCTCCCGCTTCCAGCCTCACCGGTTCTTCGTTCAGAAGACCGGCATAGCAATGGCCGTAGGTGATCACATGATATTCGATCACGTGTTTCGCCTGGGGCATAACATAAGGCGCGCATTCCACCGAAGGCGGCGCTGCCAGCACCCAGGGCGCGCGCACCGTCACATCGAAGAAGGCCGCGCCGTTCAATCTTATACTGCGTAACACATCCGATAAGGCGTCTGCCGCCATGTCGCTTTCCCCCTCGAAAACCGCCCATTCGGGCTGATATTTTATGTCTCAAGCAGTGAAATTTTATGTCTCAAGCAATTCTGGACGATCGGACAAATCATTCGGTGCTTCGGCTATTGGGCGTGCCGACCCTTGGTCCTAAAAGCACGCGCCTCAGAAATAGTGAGGAGCCGAGAATGAACAAGTGGCTTGTGTCGGAAAAAAGGCAAACGCCATGAGCAAACTCATCGCGTTAGTTTACGGCGTCGTTTGTTACGTCATGTTTCTGATCGTGATCCTGTACACCATCGGCTTCGTCGAGGATTTGGTTGTATCCAGGACAATCGATTCCGGTGAAAGCGGCCCGCTTTTGGCCAGCATTGTCACGGATCTGATGCTTTTGGGTATCTTCGCCATCCAGCACAGCGTGATGGCGCGGCAGGAATTCAAAGTCTGGTGGACTGGGTTCGTCCCGCGCTCGGTCGAGCGCAGCACCTATGTGCTGTTTGCAAATCTGGCCGTGATTCTTCTGCTGTGGAAATGGCAGCCGATTCCGCAAACGGTGTGGAGCGTCGAAAACCCGGCATTGGCGCAGTTTCTGGTGATTCTGTCCTTTGCCGGCTGGGGCACGGTGTTTCTCTCCACCTTCCTCATCAACCATTTCGACCTGTTCGGCCTGAAACAAGTGATCGACAATCTCAGCGGCCACATCGCACGTGAACAGAAATTTTACACGCCATTTCTCTATAAATTCGTGCGCCACCCGCTCTATCTGGGATTTCTGATCGCGTTCTGGGCGACGCCCCTGATGACTTTGGGCCATCTGCTGTTCGCGGTTGCGACGACGGCCTACATCTTCATCGGCATCGCACTGGAAGAACGCGACCTGGTCGCCCATTTCGGCGACACCTATCTCGACTACCGAGCCCGCGTCTCCATGATCGTCCCCATGCTTCCCAAACGACTTGAGCCGGGTGAATAGATAACAATAATAATCGGGAGAAGTTGACTTGGCCGGTCTGGAGAAATTCAGACCGGCCAATTTTTTCACCCCCTCCGTCTTTTTCGCGCAAGCGCTCAAAGACACCTCCCCCTCCAGCGCGCTCACGCGCACGAGGGGGAGGCGGGCATGACCAAGACGCACCAATCTTTGTTGAAGCTTGGTCGTGACCCTTCGCCCCCCGCGCATGCGAAGCATGCTGGCGGGGGAGATGCCCGTAGCAACGCTTGCGATGCGGGGGCCTGAGTCTGAGATCACTGCAATAACTGATTTACTTTGGATCGAAAACCGCATCGCCATCGCCATAGGACCGTGAGAGTGACGGAACCATCCGGCAGCTTTTGTGTTATGCGGTTCGGGGCGGAGACGGAATGGCCTACATCGTCAGTGTCAAACGGGTACAGGCCCGGCCCATCGCCGCGGCGCGGGCGCGCATGGCGCCGCCCGACATTCCCGGCCATTTCCGCCAGTCGCTGGACAAGGTGTGGAAATTTCTGGGCTACTATCCGCATCTGCGCGCGGCCGGCCACAATGTCTTTCTCTATCGCCACGACATGGATGAGACCGGCGCGATGACCATCGATTTCGGAGTTGAGGTCTCCCAGGTCTTCGCGACAGGCGGCGAAGTCTTTTGCACCAACACGCCTGCGGGCGAAGCTGCCACCACCGTCCATCGCGGCCCCTATGCCGGATTGCGCGCTGGCCACGAGGCGGTCCGCGCCTGGATGGCGGCCAATGGACGCGAAAGCGCCGGCTGGAGCTGGGAAGTCTATGGCGATTGGAACGACGATCCGGCGAAGCTGGAGACCGGCATTTTCTATCTGCTTCGCTAGTTACCCTCCCCCTCCGTCTCTTTCGCAGCTCATTTTTGGCGCTCCGGCTCGCGCCTACGCGCTAACGCTCAGAGACACCTCCCCCGCCAGCGCGCTAACGCGCGTGGGGGGAGGTGGACCTGTGTGTGGTACAGGCACTACTTCGGCACCAGAATTCGCATCACGGATTTTCCGTTCAGATCGCGCAGCGGCAGAAAAATGTGATGCGTGGTGGGATCGACGGCGACGGAGTGCGCGTTGGCCCCGACTTGAACGTCTCCGAGCTTGACGGGCTTTGCGGCTTCGCTGGTGTCGATGACCGACAGTATGCCGCTTTCCGAGGCGACATAAAGGCGTTTCAAGCCGGGATCGGCAGCCAGCACATCCGCATCATGGCCGATGGAAAGATTGGCGGTGATCCTGCCGCTGGTCAAATCGACCGCCAGCAGCCGGTCATTCTCGTCGCAAGCGACATAGCCGACCGCGGTATTTTCACGCCCTACCGCTTCGCTACTTGAGGGCATGTCCGCGATGCGCAACCCATGCGGATGCTTGCAGCCGGGAAGCTTGTGGCGCGCCGTCACTTTCAGCGCTACGGGATCGACGGCGATCAACTCATCGTGGCTTTGCACCGGCACATAAACATGGCGGCTGATGGGATCGTACTGGACATTGCCCACTTCGCCGCCCGTGTCCACGCGGCCGATCACCTTATCGTCATCCGCGCCGATCACGGTCAGCCCACCGCCCATCTCGTCGGAGACGAAGATGCGTTTATCCCTGGGATCATAAGCGATGCCGTCCGGAAAGACCCCGGCAGGCAGCCGTGCAATCTCCTTCAGCGAAGCGCTGTCCAGAATGGCGACCGCGCCGGAGCCTTTGCTCATGCCCGCCATGCCCAGCGCCACCGAAAGAGATGCGCTTAAGCCCGCGCCCGGCACGCTGGCATAGATCTTCCGAAGCTCCGGCACCATCAGGACGCCGGTGGTCTTGGGAAAACCGGGAAGCTCGGACACCAAAGTCTGGCTTCTGGCGTCGAACACCAGAAGCTTGCCCGAGCCCATCTTCGACACCGCAAGCCGCCCCGTGGAGGGGTCGAGGCTCTGATAGTCGAAGCGGCTGGTTTTCTCGCCCAGCGGCACGTCGGCGACCTTGTCGAACAGGCCACCGAACGCGGACGGCGCGGCGGCGGCCAGTGCAAGCGCGATAAGTGTGGCTTTCATTGCCCAGACTCCTTCAGCAATTTCGTTTCGCCAGCTCATCTGCCAGCGCCGGAATGCGCTGATCCATCACCGCCTTCGCGTTGGCATAGTCGTCGTTCCAGGACGGACTATGCCATTTGCGGGCGTGTTCCAGTCCGGGCGCCGAGGCCGCCTCGTCGAAAGCGATGGTGATGTCGGCGCGATCCGCATCGGCCCTGGTGAATTGCCGGAGTGGATCGGCCAGAGGATCGATGCCTTCGTCGCGCAAATGTGCGGCAAGCCCTGGGGAAATATCCAAGGCGGGTTTGACGCCCCGCGAATGAACTTCCAGGGCGAGCCCGCGCGCCTTGGCTTCGCGCCGGAGTTTCTCCCGCGCGATGGCGCTTTTGACGCTTCCCATCGGGCAAACGAACAAAACGCGGGGGACCCAGCACGGATTTGCGGCATAGGCCGAGGCCGGAAACGCCAGCACGGCAAGACCGGTCAGAACGAAACGTCGATTCGAAAGCAACCGCATGAGGTGTCTCCTTTGCCCCGATAGGGGACATCATCTCATTTCGCTGTCGGCGTAATCGAACTGCCAATCAACCTTTCTTCACCGCCACATGACCCAGCGCCGCCTTCAGCCCGGTGAGCAGTTTCGCCACATCGTCATGCGCCCAGAAATGCATGAAGAAGAGGCGCGGCTCGTCGGTCAGCATGTGATTGTGCAGCGCCGTCACTTCGATGCCATTTTCGCGCAAGGCCCGCAGCACCGGATTGACCTCCGCCGCCGTCAGCATGAAATCGCCGGTGATCGCGGCCTGACCGTTGCCCAGCGGCTGAAAATTGATCGCTTCCGCCGCGCCCATGGGAATGGGAAGCGCCATGCCCTTCTCCTTGACCGGCGCGGCGCGCGCGATGTTCACCTGATAGACGCCGGCGGCATTGGCGCCTTTCGCCCCCAGCGCCGTGTCGATGGCGGCGGTGTCCAGATCGATGGCGGGCGGCGCCGCCGCCGGTGCGGCGGCGACGGATGCCGGGAATGGCGTCTTGCTCAGCGCCAGGCCTTCATGAATGGCGGTGGCAAGCTTCACGCCGTCGCCCTCGCCATAGATATGCATATAGAAGGTGGCGGGGCTGGCATGAAACAGGTGATTGTGCAGCGCGCTGATCTCGATGCCATTCTCGGAGAGCTTTTTCATCACCGGCCCGACCTCGTCTTCGGTCAGGACCAGATCGCCCATCGCCATGACGTTATTGCCCATGGGCAGGAACGCCACCCAAGAGCCCAGCGCCAAAGTCGGCTTCAAGGTGATGCCGTCGAGCGTGACATTCAGATCGGTGCGCGGCAGGCCCACGCGATAGGCCCCGCCTGCGCCTTCGGTGCCGGATTTGCCGAGCGCGTTTGCCACCGCGCTCCAATCGGCCGCCAGTGCCGGTGACGCCATGCCCAGGGCGGCGGTCAGAAGAAAAGTCGGGACCAGGATCGATGTGCGCATTTTTGTCTCCTTATGTTGATCTCTTGGATTCAGAGTCCAATGCCGAGAAAATAAAAAGCGATCCCTGTCAGGCAGCTCGCCAGCAGGACCGGGATCATCCCGATTTTGAAACGGAAGATCGCCACCGTCGCAGCGATCATGATCGCAAGCGCCGGCAGATTGATCGTGCTCCAGACCGGCACACCGACGGAGAGGCCGAGGGAGCGAACGTCTTGCACCTGGCTGAAAAGAGAATGCATGGCGAACCAGACCGCCAGGTTCAGGATAACGCCAACGACGGCGCCGGTCACGGCAGACAACGTCGCGTTCAGGGCTTTGTTTCCGATCAGGGCTTCGACATAGGGGCCGCCCAGGAAGATCCAAAGAAAAGACGGCACGAACATCGACCACATCGCGAGAGCCCCGCCGATCGTTCCGGCAAGGACTGGCGCGAGAAGCCCCGCGCCACGATAGGCAGCCATGAAGCCCACGAACTGCACCACGCTGATGAGAGGCCCCGGCGTGGTTTCGGCAAAGCCCAGGCCCACCAGCATCTCTCCCGGCTTGAGCCAGTGATAATGTTCGACGGCTTGCTGCGCCATGTAAGCCAATACGGCGTAAGCGCCGCCAAAGGTCACAACCGCCATCTTGCTGTTAAAGCCCGCGATGGTGGCGTAAATCGCGCCCGGCGCCCCGAGCGACGCCGCCGCCAACAGCGGCATGAACCAGATGAGCCCTCCGATCACCGCGATTTTTGCAAAGCGCGGCCAGGATGGCCGGATATAGTCCGGTATCCCCTGAGCCAGCCTGATATCGATCAAACCGGGCGCGTCGCCGCCGGATTTCCCGGGTCCATGCGCCGAGCCCGCCGCGAACCAGCGCGAGCCTAAGCGCTGTCCGAGATATCCGATCAGACCGGCGGCAAGAATGATGAGCGGGAAAGGCGCGCCGAAGGCAAAGACGCCCACAAAGGCAAGCGCCGCGATGGCGATATGGGCTGGGCTTCGCAGGGCGCGGCGGCCGATGCGGATCACCGCTTCGAGCACGATGGCGAGCACGGCCGATTTCAGGCCAAAGAACATCGCCGCTACGAAGCCGATCTGGCCGTAGACCGCATAAATGATGCTCAGCGCTCCGAGGCTGACGAGCCCCGGCAGGATGAACAGGGTCCCCGACAGGATGCCGCCGCGAATGCGGTGCATCAGCCAGCCGATATAGACGGCCAATTGCTGCGCTTCGGGACCGGGCAGCAGCATGCAGTAATTGAGCGCGTGCAGGAATCGGGTCTCGCTGATCCAGCGTTTCTCGACCACCAGGATGCGATGCATGACGGCGATCTGGCCCGCCGGCCCGCCGAAACTGAGTAGCGCAATGCGCGACCAGGTCCGGAACGCCTCCCCTGGCGAAGGCAGGCTCCCGGAACGTCCCGGTTCAGCTAATGCTATGGCATCGCCCGTGGTGGACAAGCAATCTCCCGTCATGGCCGCCCAGCCCACCGATCGGCACGTCCGACTCTTGATACAGACGTTTCCCCGTGTCAATATGATGATACGAATATATCATGGCAGCAAAAATCAAACCTTCGCCTCTCGAAACGCCCGGTTCCGGGTGGCTTTTGCTGATTCATCAACTGCCCGCGAAACCCGCCTATATGCGGGTGAAGATTTGGCGGCGCCTGCAAGGCTTAGGCGTCGTCAGCCTCAAGAATTCCGTGTTCGTGCTCCCCGCGACAGAGCAGACGCGCGGGGAATTTCAACGCCTTCTCAAGGATATCGAGCGGGACGGCGGCGACGGGCTCATCTGCCAGGCTGAATTCGTCGCCGGCATGCGCAATGACCAGGTGCGCGGGATGTTCAACGCCGCACGCGATGCCGATTATGGTGCGGTCGCGAAGGACCTTCGTCACTTCGCCCAGGCGCTGGGAAAAGCCAAAAAACGGAAACCGGATCTGGGTTCCGCGCTGATTAAATTCCGCCAACGTTTTGCGGACATCAGCCGGATCGATTATTTCGGCGCCCCGGGCCGCATGCGCGTCGAAGCGTTGCTGGCGGGACTGGAACACAGTCCCATTGCCAATTCCACCAAACGGGGCGCGATGGATCCAAAAGAACTGACGGGGCGGACATGGGTGACCCGTCAGGACATTCATGTGGACCGCATCGCTTCAGCCTGGCTCATCAAGCGTTTCATCGATCCGCATGGCACGCTGAAATTCGTGCCCGGCAATGATTATCAACCCCTGCGGGGCGAGTTGCGCTACGACATGCGCGACGGAGAATTCACGCATGAAGGCGATAATTGTTCGTTCGAGACTCTTCTGAAGCGCGCAGATATCTCCAACCCCGCGCTTCGCGCCATCGGAGAGATCATTCATGACATCGACCTGAAGGATGGCAAATTCGGCCGCCCGGAAACGGCGGGCATCGCGCATGTGATCGCGGGCATCTGCCGCACGCATGCCGAGGATGAAGCCCGCATCGCGCGCGGCAAGGAACTCTTCGACGATACCTATGAACAATTCCGACGCGGCGGGCGGGGCGCGTGAATTGCGGAAGGATCGCAGAGCCGGTCTTCCGGGCCGATTGGCGCAACCGGCACCGCTCTCTTCCGGCGTTCGCGATACTGGCAACGGTATCGTCCGTCATCGCAGCGCCCGGCGCGCATGCGCAGCGCGCCTCGGAGAATGCCGTAACCCAAGCCGACGATGCCTTCGGCACCACGATCGGCAACGAGAAGATCGGCATCTACAATGAAGACGATGTGCGGGGGTTTTCGCCGATCGAGGCCGGGAACGCGCGCATCGACGGGCTCTACTTCGACAAGGTGGGGGACGAAAATGACCGGCTGCAGGAATCCTCCCGCATCCGGGTTGGAATCGCCACCCAGGGTTACGCGTTTCCCGCGCCGACCGGCATCGTGGATTATGCGCTAAGACCTATAGGCGATGCCCCGCGCTTGAGCCTGCTGGTGGAAGGGAACACTTATGGCCACTCCACGCTTCAGATCGATGGCGTCTTGCCCCTGATCGATACGCTGAGCGCAGGCGGCGGCATTGGTTACAATCGCAACATATCGCCCGGCGGCTCCGACAATTACGAAGGCAATATCGGGGTTCTCTTGCGATGGCGGCCCCTGCCCAATCTGGAATTCCTGCCCTTCTGGTCGCGCAAGGACACATATGCAGCCAAGGATGGAGAAGGCTATGAGCCGGCAGGCGATTTCCTGCCGAGCCCCGTGCCGCAGCACCATTTCTTCGGACCGCCATGGGCGCGCGGCCAGGATTTCAGCATCAATTACGGCGGGCTCCTGAGCTATTCCTTTTCATCCTGGCTGGCGCGGCTTGGGATTTTCCGCTCCGAACTCGTCAATCCCAAGAGCAGCTTTCCGCAGCTTGCCGATCTTACGCCTGGCGGCCTTGGCGAGATGAAAGTGGATTTGAGTCCACCCTCTCACCTCGGTTCGACCAGCGGCGAATTCCGGCTCGAGAAGAATTTTGCAACAGGGCCGTGGGCCCACCGGTTGATCTTCTCGCTTCGCGGGCGGAATTGGAACGGACTCTATGGCAATTCCGTCACGGTCGATGTCGGGCCGCAAGCGATCAATCAGGTGATCAATACGCCCAAGCCAAACATCCAATTCGCGCAGCTGACCCGGGATCACGTGGATGAAAGCTGGGCCGGCCTCGCCTACCAGACGGCCTGGAAAAACCGGCTGCAGATCAGCCTCGGTGTCCAGAAGGTGCGGTATCACAAACGAACCGATGTGCCGGGCCAAGCTTCCGCGCTTTCCAACACGGCGCCATGGCTGCTGACCGGCTCCGCCACCGGCAATTTAACCGACGATGTGGCGATTTTCGGCAGTTATACCCAGGGATTGGAGGAGAACGGCATCGCTCCCAGCAATGCGGCCAACAGCAATCAGGCACTTCCCGCAACCACCACGCGCCAAGTGGATGGCGGCGTACGCTGGAAACTGCTGCCTGGGGCAAGTCTGGTCGCCGATGTTTTCGATCTCAAGAAGCTCTATTTCAATCTCGACCCCGCCAATGTCTTTCGCGAGTTGGGGAAGCTGGAAAATAAGGGGCTGGAAGTCTCGCTCTCCGGCAATCTGACGGACGAGCTGGATGTGGTGGCCGGAGCGGTGCTCTCAGAGCCGACGGTGAACGGCGAAGCGGTGCGTTTGGGGATTTCCGGTGACAAGCCGGTCGGCATTCGCTCCCGCAGATTCATTTTCGATGCGAATTGGCGTCCGCCGGGTATGACCGATTTTTCTTTCGATCTGGGCGTCAACCATTATGGCAGCGTACCGGCGACCTTGGACGATGTGGCCGTCATTCCCGCTTACACCACGGTGGATTGGGATGGGCGTTACGCATTCAACCTGGGCGGCGAGGCGGCCTCGCTGAAGTTTGGGGTCATGAACATGTTCAATGTCCGCGCCTTCAGAGTGTTGGACGCCGGCACCTATGGTTTCTTTTCAGGAAGCGGGCGGCGCATTGATCTCAGGTTGATCGTGGATTTTGCCTGAGGCCGATGGCCGCCCGGACTTCGGCGCAAACTAGCGCTCGTTTCTCTCCTGGCCCTCGGTCTCGGTTTCGTGCTTCACGACCTTTCCGGCGCCGGTCACATGGACTGACTTTTCCTGACCCGTGCTGTTCTTGGCTTGCCGCGTTCGCTGCTTGACCATGTCCAAATACGACCGCACAAGGCGGAAAAAACAAGAAAGCCGATTGAATCCTGCTTTCAGCCCGTAACGACCGTGCCGCAATGGCCGCACACGACCTCGATGGGATGGGGCGCCATCTTGCTCAACCGCTCATAGAATTCGCCCGATCTCCCGATGAGATGGAGATCGGGACCGAGTGAAGAATTCTGCGCAGATTCTTCCCAGATTTCGCTGCCTTGTTGGCCGCATTTGGCGCACGCAATGGTGTTGAAGAATTGATCGCGCGATTGCGCAATGGCTGACACCGCGTCCTCCCGGTTTTCGATTGGGCGGGAGCGCGGACAGGGTTCTGGTCTCTGCCTCTGAAGTCTCTCAAGCGCCGGCATGCAATGGCACCGTGCCGGCGGCGTGAGGTTAACGAGCCATTGACCGTGGAGTTCCCGTAACGGGATCAATGTCACCCAACGCAAGCGGCAGATCCGCTGCAACCTCTTCGCCTTCGCGCTGGGGCGCGGTTGCTTGCTCGATCAATTTGCGCAGCTGCTTGCGCATCGCCTTACCGTTGAGCGCGGTCAATTCGAAATGGGTAAAGCCTTCGCGATGCAGTTCGCTGCGGATATCGCTGACGGAAAGAAAGCGGCCCGACGCGGCAAGCAGATGGGCTTTTTCAATCAGATTGGTCAGATAGGGACTCAACATCGCTCCAAATCCATCGTGCCAGATAGAAAACGCCTGGAAAACGAGAAACTCACCGCCGCCGGGACTATACAGATTTGTATAGCCGGCTATTGCGGACGGCAGAGATCATGCGCGGCGCGCCATTGCATCGCCTGTTCGGCGCTCCATCCTGCGGGCCAAGCCACGGCGGTCTTGTTCGGCATCACATGCGGCTCGGCATAGCGATGACAATTACAAAAGAGGTCGCCGAACTGTTCCTCTTGAATCTCTTCAAGTTTCGCTTCCGAAAATTTCGGGCAGTCGGGGTCGTGGTGATTATACATGGGATTGTACTGGTGATTGTATTGGGCCCCGATCCGGCACGCGCTACTTGTGGTCTTTCACCGTGACGTGAACGGAAGGTGGCGCCGAGGCCGCGCCTTGATGGCTTTTATATCCGTCCCACATGAAGAAGGCGACGATCCCCGCCACGACCAGAACCGCGCCCAGCAGGAATCCCGCCAGCACATTGCCCGAACCACCGCCATTGGTGTTGACCTCGACTGCCATCTCGCGCTCCGTTTTTGATGGACCGGTGAGACAACCGAGTTGCCGGATTGACGTTCCGGTCCGCGAAATGCCCCTTGCGAATGAGAATGATTCTGGGGTTTTGTGTTGGAATTCGGGCAGGCGCGATGCCGCTGCCGCACATCCGTATGCAGATCAATCTCTTGGATCACGCCGTGATAGCCACGAGGGTATCACGCGCAATGCCAGCGCGCGCGCCGCTTCGCGTTTTCAGAGTTTTGCCACAGAATTGCCTTCACCTGATTCAGTATTCGCGGGCTGTGTTGCGGCGGTGGCACGATTGGACGCGTCTTCCAAGATCAAACTGGACCAGTGTCAACTGGTGGCGCTGATCCTTGAGGCGTTGCGTAGCCATCCGGCACTGGCCCATGTCGAGCGCATCAGCATCGCGCGCCTCTATGGCGGCGAGCCCAATTGGGACATCGCCAGCATCACGCCCGAACTGTCTTCCGGGCAATATCTGGCGGTGCAGGAAGTCGTGAGCGGTTTGCGCTTTCTTTATTCCTTGCATGACGGGGATGTTTAATTCCCCCATCTGTCTGCCACGCGGGCAAGCCCGCTAGCAGACATCTTCCCCCGCTGTCGCTCCGCTAGCGGGGGAAGAAAGCCGGGGCCAAGACGCACTGGCGCCTGTTGAAGCTTGGTCGTGCATGGCTTAGCTGCCTTGCTCCCTTCGGCGCGAAGCACGCGACGAGCACGGACTCGCCTCCCCTTCATTGCGAAGCAATAGGAAGGGGAGGGTGAGTAGCGGCAGCGTGCGAACGTAGCAGCGCTTATTGCGCGGCGGCATGGGCCGGCGCGCAAAAGTAAGCTGCGAAGGGTGGAGGGGTTAATTCGATAAATTCTTCACCGGCAGGCGCACGGTCACTTCCAGGCCATGCGGTTGCCAGTCATGTGCGAAATGGCCGGAGAATTGGCGCAGAATCGTGTCCTGCAGAAGCTTGGACCCGAAACCGGAAATTTCCGGCTTGGCGGCGATTGCCGGGCCACCCCGCTCCACCCAGTGAAACACCAGATCGTCACTCTCTTCCCGCCAGCGCACTTCCACTTCGCCTTCGTCCGACGTGAGCGCGCCGTATTTGGCGGCATTGGTGGCAAGCTCGTGGAAGACCAGCGCGATGCCGTTCAAGGCATGTTCGCCGCAGGCGATGGAAGGGCCTTCGATGCGAAAGCGCGAAGACACCGCGCCCGGCCGCTCATGCGGCGCCACGATCAGCTCCAGCAGCCCCGCCAGATCCGTCAGGCGCTGCTTGTCGCCTTCAGTGCTGAAGCTGCGGCGGATCAGGCCATGGGCGGACGCCAGGGCATGAAAGCGCCCGATCAGGCTCTTGGCCATCTCCTCCTTGGTCCCGGGGGTGCGCATGCTCATCCGGACCATGCTTTCGGCCACCGCGAAGAGATTCTTGACGCGATGGCTCATCTCCTTGGCCAACGTCTCCTGCTCTTCCAGCGCCGCCTGCAATTTGCGCCGGTCTTCGATCATCTTGAGCGCGGCGCCGACAAAGGCGGCAAGCTCGGCGGCGGTCTGGGCATGGCCGGAGTCGAAATGATCTTTCTTCTGGGCCACGATCCAAAGCATGCCCAAGGGCTCGGTACCGCCCAGCATCAGCGGCACCAGCAGAACCTCCGGCACCGCCACACTGGCGTCAGAGATCCAGCTGTAGAACCGCTCGGGATGGCGAAAGAGCGTAGGCCTTTTCTTATCCAGCGTGATGCCGCAGGGGCTGTCATCGCGCGGCACGGTGCTGTTCTCGAACGGCGCGAGCGTGCCTTTCAGATGGCGCCAGCGGAAGATGCCGGGCGCGGGATCGGGCTCGTAAAGGCTGAGGCCCGCCGACACGCTGCCCGTCATGGCCATCGCCAATTCGACGAAGCGCGGCAGCACGTCTTCGGGGTGATCCAGCATGCGCTGAGAAAGTTCGAGCAGCGCGCGCTTCTCTTCCTGGTGGTCGGCGGGGCTTCCCGGCCGGACGGGAATTTCGCCCTCGACATAAAGATCAGCCGGCGCAACGGCCAGAATGTTCATGACTCGATCTTTTATAATCCCACACCCGTCACTTATATAACTTGTACTTAAAATTTACGAACAACCGTCAGTCGTGTGAAACGGCCAACCGTGCATCCGGTTGCATCAAAGATTGTACTTTTTCGCACAGTCTATCCGCACCGCAAACATCGGTGGCCGCGGCGAATGGATCAGGTGGTTTTCGCCAGCGCCCGATAAGACGCGGCAACCGCGAGCCATTTATCCCGCACGGATTGATCTGTGGCCTCTTGCGCCTTTTGCTCTGCTTCCTTCGCCTTGGCGAGGAATTCGGCGATGCGTTTCTCTTTGGAATTCAAGAATTTGACCGGCAAGCGCTACCTTCTTGATAATCAATTGCAAGGCTGTTTGATCCCTGCGGAAGCACCGGAACATACGAAAATGGGATTTATCGCGCGAAGCGCGAGCGCGGCTTAACTCAAGCGCTCGGGCCGGGCGCGCGGCAATGGCTCGGCAGTGAAGATGGTGTCGAATTCGCGCAGATAATTCTCCAGCATCACGATGACCCGCACACCGGTTTCACTCATCAGGACGGAGGAACGCCGCGCGCATTGGATGGCGTCATCCCGGTTGGCGGAACGTCCCAGGATCGCCCCTTGCGAATCTTGCACCAGCCAGCCTTGACCTACGCGGCGAACCGTGAAGACGAAGGTGTGTCTTCCGGCCTGGGCGGAAAGCTGGGAAAGATCGGCGGTGGATATCATCGGCTTGGGTTCCGGCGCTTGATGCTGCAACGCCCAAACCCTGCGCAATGTTCCGTATACGTTAGAATGAGAAATCCCTGCCATGCCGGTAAGCGGCCTAGCCCAGATAGCCCGCCGTCTCGGCCAGGCTGACCAGCCCAAGCACGGCATAGATCGCGGCCGAGACAATGCGCATCACCTTCAGCGGCACCACGCGGGTGATGGCCTGGCCGAAATAGGCGGCGGGAATGTTGGCCAGCATCATGCCTGTGGTGGTTCCCAAGGTCACGATGGCGACATTGGCAAAGCGCGCCGCCAAGGCCGCAGTGGCGATCTGGGTCTTGTCGCCCATCTCCACGATGAAGAAGGCGATCAGCGTGGTGAGGAAGACGCCGCCATGGCTTTTGGATGCGCCGTCATCGGCCTGCCTGTCCGGGATCAGCACCCAGCCCGCCATGACGATGAAAGACAGCCCGATCAGAATGCGGAACCAGGGCGCGTCGAGAAAGCTGGAGACATAATAACCCGCCAGCGCCGCCAGCCCATGATTGGCCAAGGTCGCCGCCAGCACCCCCAGAAGAATCGGAAGCGGCTTTCGATAACGCGAGGCCAGCAGGATGGTGAGAAGCTGGGTGCGATCCCCCATCTCTGCCAGCGCCACCAACAAAGTGGAGATTCCGAAAGTCTCTAGGCCGTGCATGACAAAGCTATTTCAGATCGGGGGCCGGCTTTGCAATCCCGTGTATAGTCGCGGGCAGACGGGAGAGCCCCGATGAACAATCGAACCGACGATCGAACCCTGCGCGCGGCCCTGGAACGCCACTGGGCGGCGTCGGACGCGGGCGATTTCGAAGCCGAACACGAAATCTACCGCGAAGATGCCGTGCTGGAGTATCCCCAATCGGGGGAGCGCATCCGCGGGCGGCGCAATATTCAAGAGAGCCGCGTCGTCCAGCCCAACAAGAAACGCTTCACGGTGCGGCGTGTCACCGGCGCGGGCGATCTTTGGGTCACGGAGTTCACGCTCAGCTATGACGGCAAACCGTCTTACACCGTCAGCATTATGGAATTCGAAGGCGGGCTGGTGGCGCGGGAGACTCAATATTTCGCCGACCCGTTCGCCCCTTCACCGACGCGCGCGCATCTGGTGGAAAAAACCAACTGACTCCCTGTCACCGGGAATAAAAGGAACGCGCGCCCGGTATGGTTGGCGAGACCCAGTGCGCGACCATGCCTTGGGCTCTCCAAACACGTTCCAAGTCATCAAGGGAAAAAGCGCAATGATAATTTTCCGGGCCGTCCATATCAGCCAATGGGGCGGTTCAGGCTGGGCTGTCGAACGGAATGGGCCGGAGATACTGACGACCGTGGTGAGCCCGGTTTATTCGACCCGGGAAGCCGCCGAGCGAGAAGCTGGCAAGCTCAACGAAAAGGAATACCGCAGGCACATAAGCTGAAACGCGCGTATCAAGCGAAAGATGGGCGGAATTCACCTACCGAGCGCGCAACAGCGCGGCACTTTGAAGAGTGTTCTCAAAAAATTGGCGCTTATTCATGCGCCGAAATCCCTGAGCATGGTGGACACCGGCGCGGGTCAACACGGCGTTGATCTTGTCGGCAAACTCGGGCGCAACCATTTCGGGCTGGTGAATGGCAAGCCAGGAAAAAAGGCACCCTCTGTGGCGTTTAACCCTTCCCCGAGATTTTGCAGGCCAACCGCCGCGTATATTAGAAATATGAGCGTGACGAACGGGGTGAATTCTAGAATTTTGTCGGGGTCTCTGTCTGCGTGCTTAAAGAAATTCCCCGACTCCTTGAAGATGTTCGCAAACTCTTGCCGACGGTCATCTCGGATTGCACTGGAGTCAAAGAACATCTCTTTGTCAGGGCACTTCTTTGATGAATGTCGGAAATAATTTGGTGAGCAGCATGAGCGAGTGCGTGAACCGATACGGCGTCTTTTTCGTGAAACCACATTTCTATAGCGCAATCTAACTGTCGGCGTGCGGCTGCAAGCTTTGAAATTCTGACTAGGGCAATATCGTCCACAGCGATTTCCTAGGATGAGAAAATTAAATGAAGGAATTGTGCGCAGGCTTGTCGAAGTAGTTCGCGCCCTAAGACATTGCAAAACTGCGATAACGAGAACGAGCGGGGGCTCGTTACGCGAGCCCCCGTCGCAAATCCTATTTCTTGGGATAACGAATGCGTTCAATTTCCGTCGTGCTAGGGCGGCGCTCCGCCTCTTTAATCGGAATGAACTGACCGTCCTTTGAATCACGGCCCACTTTGCGAACTTCGTAGTCTTTATCTTTGGTAGTCATGGTCAGTCCTTCTTACAAAAAGGACGCCTTGACTTGGAGTGTAGGGTGGAGAAAACTCTACCCGTTCAAATCACTACCGATGGTCCCGAGGCGTCAAACTAGGACCGTCAGAAACAGGCGCCCCTGCCAGGGCCCCTTTTCATTCCCGACTCATGGTTCGCATTTTACACTTTTTCCGAGATGGGCGTGAGTCCGCTTGGCGTGTGCGGGCCGCGCCCGTCCTCACTCAGCCCGGTATTCCAGCAAATCCCCCGGCTGGCATTCCAGCACGGCGCAGATCTTGTCCAAGGTCTCGAAGCGCACGCCTTTCACCTTGCTGGATTTGAGCAGCGACAGATTGGCTTCGGTGATGCCGATGCGCTCCGCCAGCTCCTTGGAGCGCATCTTGCGCCTGGCCAGCATCAGATCGAGGTTGACGACGATCATCAGATGATCTCCGCGTGATCGGCGGCGATCTGCCGGGCTTCCGTCATCACATAAGCGGCGACATAGATCATGGCGCCATACAGCAGCGTCACGGGATTGAGGTCGAGGGAATGTTCGCGCATCTCTGCAATGGCGAAGAAGAGTGTCTGCACCACCACACCGACCACGACCGACACGATCAGCCAGAAGCCCAGCGCCTTCAGATGGGCGATACTGGCCTCCGTGAAGACATGGCCGCGCGCGAAGCCAGCGAAGAGCTTGCGCCCATGGGACAGGATGAACAGCGTGGGCGCCATCGCCGCCAGGAAATCCACCATCAGCAGAAGCCTGCGCCCGATGGTGAGCGCGGCGTACGGCAGGCGCGAATCTTTCGCCCACTCGGCTTGGGCGGCGGCGGCCAGATCGGCAGAAATGGCCGCCAGGTTGGGCACGACGAACAGCAACGCCAGCGGCACCAGCACGGTGAAGGCCACCGCCAGCCACAGCGCGATGTCGAACAGAAGCACGATCACCACGCTGATGCGCCGCGCCCGGTCGAAGGATGCGGGCATCGGCAGGGTCGGGTTCGTGTCGGATGTCATGGCGAGGTCCTCTTCCTGTGGAGAGCGGGTGCCAGCGACGAGGCTCAGGCGGTTTCGCTGGTTTGGCCGCTATGCTGGATGCCGGCGTTGAGGACGGCGACATAACCGGTCTCCAGCGACACGGCGAAAAGCCAGACCAGCAGCGTGACCGCCACCGGCGTGGCCTTGGCGAAGCGGCGGACGGAAGAAGTTTGTTGGCGGATGTTTGCAGTCATTGGGAAATCTCCTCTGGGTTCACGATAAGAAAATACCATACCAGAGAAAATAATTATTGCAACACAATAATTATATGTTGTGTTATGATATTGGCAGAATTGGAAAATACGGCTTTTATCCCCGGCTTTCAGCACGCCCGCGGTACGCGCCACACTCCTCGGCCCTCTGGCCGCACATACAATTCCCCCGATTCATGGACGAGGAGTGGGTCGCGGTATGCGAACGAATTGATCGGGGGATCAATTCGAGCGACGAGGGCTGCGAGCCCTAGCGAGCGGCGGGAGTACAGCATGTGCGGCAAGTTCGCGGCCAAGGCCTCCTGGCGGGAAGTCACCAATATCCTCGAAGCGATGAAGGGCACGCCGTTGTCCCAAGACGCGGCGCGCTTCCCGGAAGAAGATCGCGACGTCGGCTATCGCGTGATGAGCGCCCTGCCCGTGATCGTTTGGGACAAGGCGCGGGCCGCGCGCCAGGTGGTGGCGATGCGCTGGGGTTTTCCCGCGCGCGATGATCCGCGCCGTCCCGATCCCATTCACGCTCGCGCCGAAACCATCGATGAGAAGCCCACGTTCCGCGACGCTTTCCTCGACAGCCAACGTGGCATCGTGCTGGCGCGCAATTTCAACGAAGCGCCTGACATTGACGGCCCGGCCCAGCAGCACATCATCACGCCCGGCGAAGATGCCATTCTCGGCTTCGCCTTTCTCTGGCGGCGCTTCGGCGATCTCATCGCCTGCGTGATGGCGACCGTGCCTGCCAACGATCTGATCGCAGGCCTTCCCACCGATCGCATGCCCGCGATTCTTCATCCAGACGATTGGGCGATTTGGCTGGGCGAAGAACCTGCCGATTCGGCGCGGGTGAAGGCATGTCTCAAAACCACGGAAGGCGCGGACTGGCGGATGTCACCGGAACAGCGCGCCGCCCGGCCCCGCCGCAAGCCAGTGGTTTCCGATCCTGGCGGGCTATTTTAACAGCTACCAGAGACGATTGGCGGCCAGAGTTGATCCTCACGGCTGGGCTTGGGCAGGCGGGCAATCCCGCGAGGCGGCTCCAGCGGCGGCAATCGTTGCGCTGACATCGCCACAATCCGTTTCAAATTGAAATTGGTTTTAGGCGCGGGTCCGAATTTTCGGACAAAATCTTCTCTCCCTCTGTCTCTGTCTCTCCCTCTCTCTCTGGTCTAGCAAAAGCGGAGCATCGCTCCGTTATGTGTGTATCGCATAGCGAACGCTTGCAAAAAGATGAGCTGCAAACTGCTAGCAAAAACGACATCTTCGAAAGATGAGCAAGAAGCCGCCTCGCCAGATCAAAATCGACAAGGATGCTCGAACTTTCGAGGCGGTCCCTGGCGAAGTCACGTCAGGCCTGCGCGCCCGCAAACAGGCCGAGCTTGGAGAAGCGTTCATGAAGCGCAATCGGGACGTTTTCGCGGCGCTGGCGAAATAGTTCGGTGTTTTCGCCCGGCCCCTCGCTTGGGCTCGGGGCGTTCGCGGCTCGAAATGATCCCCGGACCATTTTGCCCCTGCGGGTCGCCGCTCACCCCAGACGGGTTATTTTAGTCTCAAAATCGATCTAAATCGCTGATTTACAGCCAATTTACCGTCCCGCCGATAAAGTCGCCGCCATGTAACCATTGGCAGGCGTATGGCCGGCGTCGATCGCAATCTGGAAGACGAAAACGCCCGTCTCAAGCTCCGCATCGCCGAGCTGGAAGAGATCAGGCGCGAACTGGCCATGGCGCTGGAATCTGCCCAGGCCGCCAGCCGCACCAAATCCGCCTTCCTGGCCAATATGAGCCATGAGCTGCGCACGCCGTTGAACGCCATCATCGGATTTTCGGAGCTTCTGGTGGGCGAAACCTTCGGGCCCCTGGGCCACCAGCGCTATCAGACTTACGCCACCGACATCCGCAAAAGCGGCGGGCATCTGCTGTCTTTGATGAACGACATCTTGGACATTTCCCGGCTGGAAGAAGGCAAGGCTGAACTCAGCGAAAGGCCGATCGACCTGGAGCAGCTCCTGCGCGAGACCCGCACCATGGTGGAGAACCATGCCCGCAGCGCCGCCGTGCTGCTTTCGGTCGATATCACGCCCGACCTGCCACTGCTGCAAGGCGACGAACGTCGGATCAAGCAGATCCTGCTCAATCTTCTCTCCAACGCCATCAAATTCACGCCGCCCGGCGGCAAGGTGATGCTGTCGGCTGTCCGGGCCGAAGACGGCGCCATCATCATGACGGTGAAGGATACCGGCATCGGCATCAGCGAAGCCGATCTGCCCAAGGCCTTCGAAAGCTTCGGTCAGATCGATAATCGCCTGTCGCGCAAATATGAAGGCAGTGGTCTGGGTCTGCCCTTGGCGCGCCATCTGGCGGAACTGCATGGCGGCAGCCTCACCATTCAAAGCGACGTGGACAAGGGCACCTTGGTCACGCTGCGCCTTCCGCCCCAACGCTCTCTCGGTACGCCTAACGGCGGTGATCGCCTGACAGCCTAGAGGTCGCCATGTCGTATGAACGCCGCATCCATTCCCCGCCTTTCCCCAGGCCCGCCCGCGCGCCGGTGGATTTTCAGGCTGTGTTCCGCAGATCGGCACAGCTGCAGCTTCTGCTCGATCCGTCCTTCGTGATCCTGGACGCCAGCGATGCCTATCTCGCCGCCACCATGACCGAGCGCGATCGCATCGTCGGCCATCATTTGTTCGAGATCTTTCCGGACAATCCGGATGACAATCGCGCCGACGGCGTGAACAATCTGCGCAGCTCGCTGCTCCGGGTGATGCAGACGCGTGGAGCCGATGCAATGCCGATCCAGAAATACGATGTCCGTCGCGGCGATGGAAACGGCTTCGAAGAACGCTATTGGCGGCCGCTCAATTGGCCGATCCTGGGCGATGACGGCTATGTGGATCTGATCGTGCACCAGGTCGAGGACGTGACCCAGCTCATCAAGAGCGGCAGGCTCAAGCCCTGACACTTTGCGCTGCCGCGCCGTCAGGCTAAGCTCGCGGCCCATGAGTGGCACCGACAAGATCAATCTCGACCAGAAATTTTCGCTCTTCCACGAACAATGGCGGCCCAAAGTGATCACCGCCTTGAACGGTCAGGAAATCAAACTGATCAAGGTGGAAGGCGAATTTCCCTGGCATAGCCACGCAGAGGAGGACGAATTCTTCCTGGTGTGGAAAGGAATCTTCCGGGTGGAATTTCGCGACAAGGTGATCACGCTTCATCCCGGCGAACGCATCACAGTGCCCAAGGGCATCGAGCACCGCACCGCGGCGGACGAGGAAGCCCAGGTGATCTGCTTCGAGCCTTCTGGCGTCCTCAACACCGGCGATGTCACCGACGCACATTTCACGGCGCCCAAAGGCGCTACGATCTGACCATGACCGCGCGCGGCCTTGCCATCCTTGCAGCCCTGATCGCGGGCGCCGTCGCGCTCCTGGTGCTGAAGGTGATCGGACTGGTGATCAAATATGCGCTGGTAATCGCGCTTCTGGTCACGCTGGCCGCCTGGATCAGCTTCGCCGCCATCGCGCAGAAATTCCGCGAGCGGAAATAATTCTAAAATCGCACCGTGAGATCCACCGCGCCGAACCGGTCCGGCCGACTTTGCGTGGCATATTCGCGCGAGCGCACCACATGGGTGAAGGCCAGGCGGAAATGGTCGAAAACCAGTGCTCCGCCCAAGGTCAGATCTCCCACCAGCCATTTCTTGCTCACGCTGCGGCTGGCTTCGAAGGAATTGCCGTCCAGGAACAGATTGCGGGCGATGGCGCGCCCGTCCACTCCGGCGAAGACATAGGCGCCGAATCCGGCGGCGGGCTCGAAATAATCCGAGCCCGGCAGGCTGGGTTGGATGCGCAAGGGACCATAATCCTTGGGCAGGTTGAAGCCGAACCGCGCCATCACGCCGGCATTGGCATAGTCATAGACATTGCCGATGGCGCCGCCAAAATGCGGCTCGACGTCCAGCATACCACCCAGCACGCTTTGCGGCGCGATGAGCTTCATGGACCGCTCATACGTGAGGACCAGGCCGGGCTCGTCGCGCAACTGATAGTGCCAGCCCATCGCTTCCTTGTCGTGAACGATGTCGTGAACGAAATTCTGCGAATCGCCCGCCAGCGAGGCTGGCCCCACCATGCCCAGCGTCAGCTGCAATTGATCGAGATGGCTGCCGTGATCGGCCACCAGGCCCATCGCGCCATAGAGAAAGCCGGCATAAGGCCGGTCGGTCAAAAGCGGATCGGGGCGTGAAATATCTGTCGGCGTGAACATGGCCTGGCCGACGGCGTAGCGCGTGCGCACATCGCCGCCGCCTTCGCCGAAGAAGGGCAGTGCACGCGCGGCATCGACCGCCCACCCAGGCGTGCCGTCGGGCGCGGTGGTGTAACCCAGTTCGACGCCATTGGTGTAATCGTGATCGGTATTGTCGAAGAGATCGTTTTCGAAAAGAAGGCTGAAGGCGCCTTTTCCGCTTTCCGCCGTTTGCGCTTCGGCCGCCCCTGTCGGAGCTGCCAGCAAAAAAGATATCGCGAGGCAGATTTTGGGAAAATGCATGACGCCCCTCTCGTAATGAGGGAAAAACGCGGCGATGCTGCATTGCGTTCCAGCAATGCGATAGCGCAACTGGCACGATTCGTGCCTAAGAAATCGTGACTGGATTTGGCCTGCTTTCATTCATTCGCCGTTCAGCCTGGTTTGCTAGGCTTGAGGCGTGTCAATTCGAGGTCGTGCCATGCGTGACTTCTTCTTCCATCTCAAGACGCCCAGAGGGCTTGAAGGCTCCGTCGTGCCGGTCACTTGCGAAGGTCCGGAACAGGCTTTCATGGAAGCCTGCCGCGTCATTCCCCAGGTGGCGGCGGAGATCCTGCGCGCGGGACACGATCCGATGAAATGCGAATTCGTAATCCGCAATCTGGGGGGCGAGGAAATGTTCACCGTGCCCTTCTCGGAGCTGATCCGCGAGACGCCGGCCAAGGCGCGGCATTAGCGAAACGCACCCGGCCGCACCAGGACGTTCAGATCGCTTTCAAGTGATGCGGCCTGGTGCGCCGTTGGCGCACATAGCTTTGAAAAGTCGGCACGAGGCGAAATGATTCTGGCGGCCCCTTCGCCATAACGTCCGTCCAATCGCGCTGCCGCTCGTATTCGTCCGCGAAATGCGCGAGCGTCAGTCCCAGCTTTTCCTGCCCGATCATTCTCGCCATGGCGATGCAGCCGTCCGCGCGCTTGCGAATATCGCCGCCTCCCTTAGGCGCAAGAGAGATCGAACAGTTGGAGAGGTCATCGATTTCATTTGCAAGGCGCAAAAGCCAGATGTCTCGCATTGCAGGGTCGTCGGGAGGGCCTGCTGCGGCCAGATTCTGGATCACCTTTCCGCCCCAAGGCGTCTTGTCGTAGGTCTCGACGAGATCGATGACCTCGTCCCCGACGATTTCGGCAATCGCCCTGACATGACGTCCGGCGCGCGTCGTACGGCCATCCTCGAAAATGGCGAACTCGAAAAGCGAGTGCAGCAGCGCCGCGAGTACGAGAGCCCGGCGTCCGCCCCCCTGGACGACCACCGAGGCGGTGCCAACCAGATGGCAGACAAAGGGACGGCCGGCGCCGCGATAAAGGCCATTATAGAGGGGCAGCGTGCGGTCGTAGGCATTTTGCACCAGCCGCAAATCATCGATCGAAAAGCCGGCATGGTGCATCTGCTGATAGAGAGCACCATTGGTTTGCGCCGGCAGTGCCAGACGCGTGCCAGTTGCGAGATCCATTTCCAGCCCCAAATTTTTTATTTATCACGCCACACAGTGCTAGCACAGCAACACTCAACTCGCGGTTAACCGTGATCTCACCTGGTGGCGAATCGCGCGCTCCGATGGATCGCCGATGCGGCATCGCCTGTGCATCTGGGTACACCAGGTGCACCATGGTGAAACGGAAAGATAAACGGCGCTGGCGCAGGGTCCTGATTTTGGCCCTGTTTCTGCTCATTCCCGCGCTTCTGTCCGATCTTCCGCTCTTTTCCAAAACGGGACACGGGCATGGCGCCACGCCCGCCGCTGGGCTACCCGGCGGCGCCGAACTGGCGCTTTTGCCGATCGCGCCGGACGCATTTCGCATGGGGCATGGCTGGCGCCATTGGCACGCCGCCGGCACTGATGGCGATCTTTATGAAGGCCAGGGCGAAGCCCAGGATGCGTTGCTGCACAATCTGGTCTATCTCACCGGCGACGAAGAAAGCCCGAACGGCAACGCGCCATTGAGCGATGGCGGCAGCGGCGGAAATTTCGGCGGCGATGATGGCGGTCATGGCGGCGGCGGTGGCGGCGGACCCACCGGTTTCGGTGGGCCGGGATATGATCCGGGTACGGAGATTCTCCCACTCGCCTTTACGCCGGATGATGGCAATGGTGACAAAGGCGACAATGGCGGCGGCGACAAGCCGCCCTTCTTCTCGCCCGCCGGTCCCTCCATCGCGGCGGTGCCCGAGCCCGCCACCTGGGCACTCTTCATCCTGGGCTTCGGCTTGCTCGGCGCCCAGCTTCGCCGCGCCCGCGACGCTGAGTTGGTAACGTCTCGCTCTGGCCGGCATTGACGCGGCCCCTGGGCCGGCGTCTAGGCTAGACCGGCTTAAAACTGGGAAGTCTTATGACCGCGATGACTTATGCGCGTTATCTCGCGCTGGACGATCTGCTTTCCTGCCAGAAGCCGCAATCGGACGAAGACGATGAGATGCTCTTCATCATCATCCACCAGACCAAGGAGTTGTGGCTGAAGCAGATCATCCGCGAACTCTATCTTGCCAAGAGCCAGATCGCGGCAGATGCGCTGGTCCCCGCCTACAAGGCGCTGGCGCGGGTCAGCCGCATACAGGCTGTCATGACATTAAGCTGGGATGTGCTCTCCACCATGACGCCCAGCGACTACACACGCTTCCGTCATGTGCTGGGGCCGAGTTCGGGTTTTCAATCCGATCAATTCCGCACTGTGGAATATCTTCTGGGGCTGAAGGATCGTGCCTTTCTGCAATATCAGGACGACCGGCCCGAGGCGCGCGCGGCGATGGAGAAAGCCTTGAATGCGCCTAGCCTGTGGGACGATGCCATCGCGGCGCTGTCGCGGGCGGGCTTTTCGCTTGCCCCCGATTTTCTCCGCGACTGGAGCAAGCCGCATCAGCCCAGCGCCGACGTCGAAGCCGCCTTTCTCACCGTCTATCGCGAGCCCGAACGCTATTGGGAGCTTTATCAGCTGGCGGAAAAACTGGTCGATCTGGACGACGCCATGGCGGCCTGGCGTCACAAACATGCGCTGACGGTCGAACGCATCATCGGGGCGAAACGCGGCACCGGCGGCACGGCGGGCGTTTCCTATCTCCAGGCGACGGTGTCCAAGCGCGCCTTTCCGGAGCTGTGGTCGCTGCGTACCGCCCTCTAAGGCGTGCGAAGGCTGGAGGTGTCAGCTAAAGTGGCAACGCAATCTCGGAGAGACGCCATGAAGGCTCTATGGATGGCGCTGGCCTTTTCCGCCGTAGCATGCGCCGCTTGGGCGCAACCGGCCGAGGCGCCGGCGCGGCCCATTGCGCTGCAGGAATTTCCGCCCAAGGATGGCGCGCATCTTTCGGTCTCTTCACCCGCTTTCACGGATGGCGCCGACATTCCGTTCGAGAACACGCAATATCGCGGGAATGTCTTTCCCGGCCTGGCCTGGACGGCCGGACCACAAGGCACGCAATCCTATGTCATCATCATGCAGGATCCCGACGCGCATCAGGGCGGCATGCCGATCCTGCATTGGACGATCTATGACATTCCCGCCGGTGTCCTGAAGCTCGATCCCGCCATGCCTGCTTCCGGCAATCCGCAAGGGTCTCACTATGGTCCCAATGTGCGTGGCCCGGCGCAGCCCTATATGGGGCCGCGCACGCCACCCGGCCCCAAGCATCATTATCACCTGCAAGTCTTCGCGCTGGACATTTCCATCCCGCAGAATGACGCGATGAGCTACGACATGCTGACCGAAGCGATGCGAGGCCACATTCTGGCATCGGGTGAAGTGGTGGGGTTGGCCGAGGCCGATCCCAGCGCCACCCCGATGATGCCGCCGCCGCCCGTCAAAGCGCCCGCGCCATCACCGCGGCCGAAGCGAACGGGCTAAAGCCGTCAACGGTCGCGGTCGCGCCCATCATGATCGCTGTCGCGTCCATCATGGTCACGCCAATCGCCACGATCCGCACGCCGATCATTGGAACGGTCCAGCGCCAGCGCCATGTCCAGATGCTTCTGCAGGGTGGGAAGCTGACGCTCCGCCAGATCGCTCACCGGCCCATGATGCTCGCGCGCTTCGTCGCGGAACTTGTCGATGTCCTGGCGATGATCGTCCACCATATGGCGGATGAACATGCGGTCGAATTCGCGGCCGCGCGCATCACGCAACCGGTCGCGCAAATCGCGCGCATCGTCCGTCACGTCGCGGGTGGGGTGAAGACCCATATGGCGGCCGACCCGGATCACATCGGTGCGCGCCTCGGCATGGTCCTGCACCAGCGTGCGGCCGAATTCGCGCACTTGGGGATCGCGCGCACGATCCGCTGCAATCCGGCCCAGCATGATTTCAGAATTGTCGCCGCGAAGGGCTTGCTCCAGGAATTGACGGGGACTGTCCGCGAAGGCAGGAGCGGGCTGAACCAGCACAGCGACGCTGGCGAGCAAAAGCGGCAGGATTTCCACCGGAACTCTACGCATGGAACTCTCCCTTTTTTATGTTCTTCGGCTGGCAACGTTGGGAGCGCGATGCCGTTCCGGTTTCGCGAGCCCTGACACCGTACGCTTGCGAACGGCTTGCTGAAATCTCCAGCAGCGGCGCGGCGAAGTAGAAGTGTCAGCGCGGCAATTCTTTCTTCCGCAGCGCCGGCATGCCGGCATAAACGCCATGTGGCGCGGTGCTGGCGGTCACCACGGCGCCGGCGGCGATGATACAGCCTTGGCCGATCTCCACGCCGGGCAACAGGATCGCGCCCGCGCCAATCCAACAACCCGGCCCGACGATGACGGGCGCGCGGATCAACCGCCCGGCGCGCCGCTCCGGCCCCGCGGGCTCGTGCGTGCTGGTGATCAGCTTCACATGCGGCCCCAGCGACGTGCCGGCACCGATATGGATGTCATCCAAACCGTCCAGAAAGCAGCCCACGCTGATGAAACAATCGCGCGCGATATGGACGGAACGCGAACCGAAAAAGACGTTCTCAAAGATCGTCACCGACGGATCGATGTCGAAGCCGAAACGGCGCAGCAACCGCGCCCGCCGGCCGCTGGAAAGGAGCGGCGAGGCTTGCAGGGCGTTGAACACCGAAATGCGGAACCGGCCGTTACTCATGCCGTCA
>Ga0105240_10003005_pt1 | contig 26542 bp, 22 predicted proteins | sample KBSC54metaG_FD_80426 | JGI IMG/M metagenome (GOLD analysis project Ga0105240, IMG submission 80426) | Corn rhizosphere microbial communities from Kellogg Biological Station, Michigan, USA - KBS C5-4 metaG | ecosystem: Host-associated > Plants > Roots > Rhizosphere > Soil | place: Michigan, USA...
GGGCAGCCGTGGGTCAGTCTCGAGTGGCAGGCAGGGGGCCTGCTTATCGTCGGTCAGTTCCGCCTTCAGACGTGCGGCCGAGAGCAAGGACCTGATTTCGCGACAGACGCCGGCTTGGGTCTCCCCCGGCAGCGTCCGGCGGTCCACGGAAATTGAGCAGCGGTCCGGCACGATATTCGGCTGCGTGCCGCCGCAAATTGTTCCTACGCTCACCGTGGCCAAACCCAGCAGCGGATGGCGTTTTCGTGCTAATTTCCTGGCATACTCAGTCTGCAAAAGGGTCACGATGCGTGCCATATCCAGCACCGCATTGTGCCCCAACTCGGGTCGTGAACCATGCGCCGCTTTCCCGTGGGTCTCCATCCGGAGCCAAAGGCTGCCTTTATGCGCGGTAACGACTTGGAGCCGGGTGGGTTCCCCGACGATCGCCAAGTCGGCTTTGAGTCCGTCCGCGGCCAATGCCCTCGAGCCGGCTTGTGCGTTCTCTTCGTCGATCAAACCGACAAATAGGATTTCTGTTTCCGAGGGTCGTTTTGGGCTGTTGGCCAGTTCGCATAAGGCGGTCAGCATGGCCGCCACGGACCCTTTGGTATCACAAGCTCCTCGCCCGTAGAGGCGACCGTTTCTATTGGTTGGTGAGAACTGGTGGTCTTCGGCGACAACCGTGTCGAGGTGCGGAGCGAGCACTACTCGGCTTCGGGGCTTGCCCGCCGGAGACAGCCGCACCAGCAGATTCGAACGGCTCGGCAACACCGGCCGGAACGAAACCTCCAAGCCGGCCTGGGCGGCAACCGAGGCCAGGAACTCCGCCACGTTTCGTTCCCCGGCGCGGGGATCGCCAGGGGGTAAAAATGCCGGGTTAACGCTCGGCAGAGCAACTAATTCGCGTAAAAGTTTTTCTGCTTTTGTCATGCCTTTCCCGCTCAGGAAAGGCCAGAAGGTAGGGATTGGCTCCGGCAGTGTCGAGAAAGGAACGGGGCCCGGGGGGAGGGCAAATCAGGGCTGGCGACCCAAAGCGTGACCTGGCCCTCACTCCGGTTTCCCGAGCAATCGGCGCCAGACGTGCATCAGCTTTAACGCGTAACGGTCGTAGGCAGTGAGAACGCGGCCATGCGCCAAGGTTTCATGAATGGCTTGGAGGGTCATGCAAAAATCGAGGTCGTGCAAGGGACGGTCACGCAACAGGCGATGCTCCCATCTCGCGCGATCCTTGATCTCCTCGATCTCTTCCTTTGCCCCAAGGCGAAAAAGGATCTGCCAGTCGCCGCGCCGTGTAAAACCTTCGGGCTCGCCCTTGGCGTCAAACCACTTGTCACTTAACAAGAGGCAAACCGATCGGCCCTGGGATGAGCCGACCCGGTAAAAGACGATCGGAGCGTCAAACTCGGTAAAATGCTCGTAGGCAATCTGTTCAGCTTCGGCGGGTGGTGGCGTAAAAAGGATTTGATAGCCAAGTCGATAGCCGGCTGGATTCGAGGGGTCCTTCTCGAAGCAGAGGTTCTCATCGAAAATCCAACGGACTCCCTCGGGAACGCCGTGGAGGCGGAGCAAGGCTTTCCAGGAAGCCAGGGCTTCCTCGAACCGAGGCCGAGTTACAGGAGAACCATTCGCCATAAGATCTATCTACTGCTCTGCTTGAACCAGTCGAGGAAAAGCGGGAGTCCCCGCTCAATGGAGACGCGCGGGTTGTATTCGAGTTCCTTCCGCGCTTTGGAGATATCGGCACAGGTGAGCGGCACATCCCCGGCCTGGGCCGGTTGCCAATCCAGCACGGCCTTCTTGCCGAGCCCGCGCTCCAGCAATTCGATGAGGTAACGGAGTGTCACAGTTTGAGATTCGCCCAAGTTGTATATCTGATAACCGAATTCGCGCTGGGTGCAAGCGATAATGCCATCGAGGGTATCGGTGACATAGGTATAATCGCGCGCGCTCGATCCGTCCCCGAAGACGGGAATCGGTTTGCCCTGGGAAATCAGCCGCGCAAATTTGTGAATGGCCAGGTCCGGCCGCTGGCGCGGACCATAGACGGTAAAAAATCTCAGCATCACGACGTCGAAACCGTAAACGTGATGATAAACATGGCCGAGCCCTTCGCAGGCCAGTTTGCTCGCGGCATAGGGAGAAATCGGCTGAAAAATGGGGTCGGTTTCGGCGAAGGGGACCTTCGAGTTGATTCCATAAACCGAAGACGAGGAGGCAATCGTGATTTTGCGGACCCGGCGCTGTCGCGCCGCTTCCAGGAGGTTGACCGTGCCCTCGACGTTCACGCGCTGATAAAGCGCAGGTTGCTCCAGGCTGGGTCGCACTCCGGCGCGCGCGCCCAGGTGGATGATTTGGTCGAACGGAACGCTGGCAAGTAACTCCTGGACCGCGGTTTGGTCCATTAAGTCGCCGTGAACAAACTCGAATGGTTTGGCCAGGGATTGCAGTTCCCAAATATTGTGGCGTTTGAGTTGCGGATCATAGAAATCGTTTAGGTCGTCGAACGCCCACACCGCATGCCCGGCTTTGAGCAACCGTTCACACACATGCGAGCCGATAAAGCCGGCCCCGCCCGTAACCAGGAAATTCATGAGATGCGGCCTGAATCAGCCTTAAGCCGGCGCGGAAGTCAAGCACCGCAACTTTCGGTTTGCTGGCGGCGAGCGGTCCAGCATATTTAGGGAATGGCCAATGATACTTTGCTACACCTCGAACTGCCCGGGATCAAAAAGATCAAGAGTGGGAAAGTGCGAGATATTCTTGATTTAGGAGACCGGTTGCTGTTCGTGGCGACGGATCGGATTTCCGCCTTTGATTGCATCATGCCCAATGGCATCCCCCACAAAGGCGAGGTGCTGACTCAAATCTCCTATTTCTGGTTCGCGCAAACCGAGGGGTTCCAACCCAACCATTTGCTCTCTCGCTCCAACGATCCTTTGCCTCCAGCCTTGCAGCCCTATTCGGCCCAAGTCGCCCGGCGGAGCATGGTCGTGAAGAAAGCTCAACCGTTGGCCATCGAGTGCGTTGTGCGCGGCTATCTGGCGGGTTCCGGATGGAAGGAGTATCGCGAGCGCCAGACGGTCTGCGGGATTAAACTTCCCGCGGGCCTGCAAGAATCTTCGGAGTTGCCCGAGCCGATTTTTACCCCTGCAACCAAGGCGGAGACCGGGCATGACGAAAACATTTCCTTCGAACAAGCGTCGCAGATTGTCGGGAATGAAGTTGCCGAACAGGTGCGAACGGCGAGCCTTAGGATCTACAACTTCGCCCGCGACTACGCCCGCAAGCGCGGCATCATTATCGCGGATACCAAGTTCGAATTCGGCCTTTTGGATGGTAAGCTCATTCTCATCGACGAGGTTCTCACTCCGGATTCCTCACGGTTTTGGCCTGCCGCCCAGTACCAGCCCGGCAAAGGTCAGCCGAGCTTCGACAAGCAGTTCGTCCGTGATTATCTCGAGACCCTGGATTGGAACAAGACACCACCCGCGCCGGCCTTGCCGCCGGAAGTGGTTGCCCGGACGGAAGCCAAATATCTCGAAGCGTACGAGTTGCTCACTGGTACGAAGTTGTGAGGCTTCCCGGTTTCAGCCGGCGCCGGTTCCTGTTCGGGGCGTTGCTCGCCGCCCCATTTCTGGCTGCCGCTGATGCCAAATGGCTGGAACCCACCTGGGTCAAAGTTCGTCGTATCCGGCTGGGGCCGGATAAGCCCAGGCACCGTTTCGTGCATTTCACGGATGTGCACCACAAAGGCGACCGGGACTATTTGCTCTCGGTTGTCCGTCAAATCAACGGCGTATCACCCGAGTTTGTTTGCTTTACCGGAGATCTGATTGAGGAGGGCCGGTTCCTGCCGGAAGCCCTGGAGATACTGGGTCAGATCAAAGCACCGCTTTATGGAGTGCCTGGAAACCACGATTTCTGGAGCAAGGTTCCTTTCGACGGTATCAAAAAATGTTTTGCCGCCAGCGGAGGGGGTTGGCTGCTCGACCAGGAGACCGTAACGGCTGACGCGAAATTCTCGATTTTGGGGGCCGCTTGGCTCAACCCGAAACACGGTCCGCTCAAGGGCCATCCTGCGACTAAAAACATTTTTCTCATGCATTATCCCGCCTGGGTTGAACAATTTCGCGAGCCCAGGTTCGATCTACTTCTGGCCGGCCATTCTCACGGAGGACAGGTGCGGATCCCGTTCTATGGCCCGATCATCGTCCCCTTTGGAGTGGGTCGCTATGACCTCGGGCTATTTCACACCCCGGCCGGGCCCCTGTACGTGAATCCAGGCCTCGGGTGGTATCCCGTCCCCATCCGTTTCAATTGCCGGCCGGAAATCACCGTGTTTGAGGTCTGATCTTCGGGCTTAGGCCCGAAACCGAGGAGAAGGGATTTCGTGCTTCGGGATCCGGCCGCTTCGCGGTAACGTACTGACGATGAGTGTGGGTGGGCCGCCAACTGAAGCATCGCCGCTAAAGCGGCCGGTCACGTATCTTTTTGGGGTGGGTCCGGAGCGAGCGGCGCAATTGGCCCGTCTCGAAATCCATACGGTGGAGGATTTGCTGCTGCATCGGCCCCGCCGCTATGAGAACCGAAAGCGCCTCCGCAAAATCGCCGAGTTGAGCGTGGAGGAGGCCTCCATCACCCATGGCAAAGTCGTTGCCTCGGGCACCAAATGGTTCCAGAAACATACGAAATCCATCTTCGAGCTGGTGCTGGATGATGGCACAGCGCGCCTGCACTGCCGGTGGTGGAACCTGCCGTACATGGAAAAGTATTTTTCCGTGGGCGATGAAGTCCTGGTGTTCGGGAAACCCCTCAGTCTAAAACCCAGAACCATCGACCATCCGGAGACCGAAGTGCTCGAGGGCGGCGAGGAAAGTTCCATTCATCTTAACCGCATCGCTCCGATTTACCCTTTAACGGAAGGGCTCCCGCAGCGATGGTTGCGCTCACTCCTTTGGCGGACTTTGCACCTTTACGAGTCGCAGATCAAGATAGAGTGGGATAGCCCGCTGTCCGCTTCTACGGTCACCGCCGCGGCCGCTTCCGCCGCTCTGCCTGGCGGCGGACTCCCCACGCGCGCCCAAGCTGTGCGCATGCTTCATTTCCCGGAAAACGAGCAAGAGCCCGAGCGGGCGCGGAAACGGTTGGCATTGGAAGAGTTTGTCGACCTGCAGTGCCAAATCCAGCTAAGGAGACGGAACTTCGAGACGAAAGCCCAGGCGCTTCCCTGTGGGGGGAATAACCACTTGATCAAGCCGTTCCTGGCAGATCTTGGGTTTAAGCTGACCGAAGCCCAAACGCGGGTGCTGAGGGAGTTGCGCCATGACCTGACCGGGGTCCATCCCATGCGGCGGCTGCTGCAAGGAGATGTGGGCTCGGGCAAAACCGTGGTGGCAGCTTGCTGCGCCTTGATGGCGATCGAGAGCGGTTTCCAGGTCGCGCTCATGGCCCCCACCGAAATCCTCGCCGAACAGCACTGGCTGAATTTCTGTAAATGGTTTCGCCCCCTGGGAGTTCCAGTCGAGTTGCAGACCGGGACCCATAAGGCCGGAGGCCGGCCGGCTCCGGCGATCGCTGCAGCGGTGGAGAGGGAACGACCTGCCAGCTCGACTCCTGCGCGCAACGAGACCGCGGGTGTTGGAACCGGCCTTCACCCGGCGCAACCGCCCGCCCTGTTCATCGGGACCCATGCGCTGGTGGCCTCCGGTTTCACGCCGGAAAATCTCGGCCTCGTCATCATCGACGAGCAGCATAAGTTCGGTGTCGCGCAGCGGGAGCAGTTGGTTCGCAAGGGCCGTTACCCTCATTTGCTGGTGATGACGGCCACACCGATCCCGCGCACGCTCGGGCTGACGCTATATGGGGAACTGGATATTTCCGTAATCACGGACTCGCCACGCGGGCGTGGCCAGATCCGAACCTTCGTCCGCACGGCCGACAAGCTGCCGAAGGTTTGGGATTTTATCCGCACCAAACTCGATGAGGGGCGCCAGGTGTTCGTCGTCTGTCCGCGCGTTGAGGAAACCAATGAGAACGCAGTCAAGGCGGTGACGAAGGAGTTCCGGCAGTTGCAGCAGGCCCTGGCCGGTTTTGGTGTGGGGCTCTTGCACGGGCGGTTGAAAACCCGCGAAAAGGAAGAGGTCATGAAAAACTTCCGGGCCAACACCGTGCAGGTGCTGCTGGCTACCTCAGTGGTTGAAGTTGGAGTGGATGTGCCGAACGCCAGCGTGATGCTGATCGAGAACGCCGAGCAATTTGGACTGGCCCAGCTGCATCAGCTCCGCGGTCGTATCGGCCGCGGAGCGCATGAATCCTTCTGTATTTTGGTTGCGGGCAGCAAGAATCCGGAGGCGCAGAAACGCCTGCGGACTTTGGAACAGACCACGGACGGCTTTCACATAGCCGAGGCGGATCTCCAGTTGCGCGGTCCGGGCGAGCTGCTGGGCCAGCAGCAGAGCGGGTTGCCCAGGTTTCGATTCGCCGACTTCGTAACCGATCTCGCCTTAATCGACCAGGCTCGCAAAATCGCCGCTGAGCGGCTGCCCTCGTTGACCTCCCGACCGGCCAGTCCCACTCCTGAGTAAGCGCATCCATCAGTCCTGCGTCGGGTTGTGGGGGGAGAACCGCGCTTGCCAACCGGGGGTGTATCCCGGGCGGCCGCACCCCGGTAAGGGATGCTGATTTTACTTGTCTAGAACGGGTTTTTGGTAAACGTTACGCCTACTATGAAAAGGCTACTCACTATTGTTGCACTCCTATGCTTGGTGGGCGTGTTCGCGGGCTGCGATCAGGAAAAAGCAGGCGATAAGACGGATGCCTCCACCAACGCGGCTCCAGCTTCTCCAAGCACTAACAAGTAATCCTAACTTCGATAGTTCCTTCGAAGATCGATCAAGCCGGGCATGTCTAATGTCCGGCTCTTTCATTTTTCGGTAATGTGGGTAAACTTCAAACATGAGAATTCCTTTGCTTGCTGCCGCCCTGCTCTTGGCCGGCTGCACCCAGAAAACCGAGTCCCCCACCGCCGCCACTAACACCGTCACCACCGGAGGGAACCCGCTCACCGCGCCGGTCGATTATCTCGGGGCGCTCGGGAAAGGCCAGCAGCAGGCGATCAAGACGGTGGACACGGCATCCGTGGACCGGGCCATCCAGATGTTCACGGCCGAGCAGGGCCGCAACCCAAAGGATCTCGATGAGTTGGTCCAGGAAAAGTACCTGCCGAAGATTCCTGCCGCGCCTTACGGAATGAAGCTCGTTTACGATGCGAATACCGGCATCGTGAAGGTTCAGAAACAATGAGCCGCGGAGCGAACGGGAGGTCAGGCAGCATGCAGGAAAGCAAACAGCATCAGGCTCAACCAGAGCAGCGTGGCCCAGAGAATCGTCAAAAGCACCTGGGGTAGCGCTCGACGGTGTGAGTCGAGAGCGGACCCCTGCGGTTGCATAATGATCCACTCGATCCCTGGCATGACCGACCCTCCACCGAGGGCCAGTAGCTCGTAACGGTCCGGAATAAAGCCCTCCGCCGCCAAGTGCCGCACAAAGAGCCGCTTTCTGCGGTCCGAAAAATTGTCCCAGGCGGCTCGCACCACAACCTGGTCAGCCCAATTCTGGACCACCAGGAAATTTTGCGGCCGGGAAATCCGGAACTCCGCCTGGCTCGGGTACCTATTCTGAACGCGCATGCCGCGGGCGGCTACGGACCTGGCAGCGCCCTTACCGGGTCGCGAGGTCTGCGGCCACCGACCTGGCAACGGTAACACGACCATCCTCAACTTCAAACCAATCGTAAAAGCGATCGGGGGCCCGACGGGAAAGGGCGGTCCTTATTTCCGGCCCTGCGACTGCACCGGGCTGGCGGCCGGAACATTTTTGGTTTTTTTACAGAACTTTTATGCTTGTGAGGTGTCAGACCCCTTTGTAGCGTCATTTTTAGAGGTTGAAGAATGTCTGATGGTTACGGAGGCCGATATTTAGGTCGGTGCCGTGGGTTTTAGCCGATTGCTCAAGATCCGGCCAAGATGAATACGAGCGACTCAGCTCCGGAGGTGATTCTGGAGATCCGAAAGCCCGAATCGGGCGCAAAACCCGAGTCGAAGGTAAACGGGCCAGGTAGCCTGGCCAAATTTCCTATATCGCCCGAGGCCCTCCGTCTCCTCCCCATTGATTTCGTCAAACGGCACCGGGTCTTGCCCTTGGCGGTCCGCGACGGAACCATCGACATCGCCACCGCGGCGCCTGGCGATCAGCGCGTCATCGAAGATATCCGGTTGTTGAGCGGACTCGAGGTGAAGGAGTTCGAGGCCAGTCCCGCCGAGATCCTGGAAAAGATTGGCGAATGTTACCAGGTGACGGTCGAGAAAATGATCGAGAGCCTGAACCCCGAAGAGGGGCAGGCCACCGAGGGGCGGAACCTCCATGATATCGAGGTGATGGCCAATGAACCCACGGTCATCAATCTGGTGAACCTGGTCATCTCGACGGCTCTTCGCGACCGCGCCAGTGATATTCATTTGGTTCCCTTTGAGAACAGCATCCAGTTGCGGTATCGCATCGACGGATTGTTGCTGGAACAACCTCCACCGCCTAAGCAACTCCATGCCGCCCTGGTCTCCCGGATCAAGATTATGGCCGACATGAACATCGCCGAGCGGTACATGCCTCAGGATGGCCACATCCAAATCAATCACCGCGGGGTTCGGGTGGACATTCGCGTGGGGACCTTGCCTACGATTTACGGAGAGGGGGTCGTGCTGCGGTTGCTGGAAAAAGGCACGAAGCTCCTCACGGCCCAGGAGCTCGGCTTGGACCCCGCTCGCGCCGCGCGCCTTGGCCGTTTGGTCGAAAAGCCGCACGGGCTGTTTCTGGCCACCGGCCCCACCGGCAGTGGTAAAACCACCACGCTCTATTCCATCCTTCAGAGCATTTATACCCCCGAAAAAAAGATCCTGACTATCGAAGACCCCGTCGAGTACGAGTTGGCGGGCGTTGCCCAAATACCAGTGCGGCCAAGTCGCAATTTTACTTTCGCCACCGGCCTTCGGTCCATTCTGCGGCAGGATCCGGATGTGATTATGGTCGGTGAAATCCGGGACTCGGAAACCGCTGAAATTGCGATCCGGGCGGCCCTAACCGGACACCAGGTATTTAGCACGCTGCACACGAACGATTCCACCGGGGCCGTCACGCGCTTGCTGGATATGGGGGTGGAAGCCTTTCTGATCTCCTCCTCCCTGGAGGGCGTGCTGGCGCAGCGGTTGGTGCGTCGAATTTGCGCGCATTGTCGGCAGGAAACCCCGGTCTCGAACGCCGTCCGGGATCGCTTGGAATCCCTGGGCGGCAATCGCGTCGAGGGCATCTTCTACAACGGCAAGGGCTGCGACGAGTGCCGTGGCACAGGGTATCGCGGGCGAGTCGGAATTTTTGAATTGCTCGCCATCAGCACCGAGATCAAGGAATTGATTTTGCAAAAGCGTTCAAATGCGGAGATGAAGGCCCTGGCACAAAAAGGGATGCTGACGATGCACCAGGACGCCTTGCAGAAGGCCGCTGCCGGATTGACTTCCCTGGAGGAAATCTTGAGGGTCTCCTCCGGGGACCTGCTCGAATGAACGCGTTCCATTACCAGGCCGTTGAATCGAGCGGTGGCACCATCGAAGGCGTGATCGAGGCCGAAGATCGCAAAAGCGCGCTTCGGCTCCTGGGAGATCGAGGCCTCTTCCCTTCCAGCCTCCAGCCTGCGGAATCCCGCCCTGCTGCCGCCGCACCGGCAGTCCGGGCCGCCGCGCCTGCCGTTCCGTTGCCCTCTACCGGTGGGAGAGTCCGACGCCGGGATGTCACCGCCTTCACTCGTGAAATGAGCGCCCTGCTCACGGCTGCCATCCCCATACCGCAAGCGTTGGAGGGTTTAGGCGAAGAGGAAGAAAACCCGGCCCTCCGGGGTGTGCTGCTGAGGATCTCGGAGTCAGTTCGCAAGGGAGCTTCGTTGTCCTCAGCATTGGATGAGCATCCGAAACTCTTCACCAAACTTTACGTGAGCATGGTGCGGGTAGGGGAGGAGGCCGGGTCGCTGCAAACGGTGATGGGCGATTTGGCGGACTTGCTTGAGCATGAAGATGAAGTCCGCGGTGAAGTCCTGGCCGCGGTGGCTTACCCCCTGTTCATCCTCGGTTTCGGTGTGGTCACGGTCACGGTGCTGCTCACGGTTGTTCTGCCGCGGCTATTCACCATGTTGCAGGAGATGCTCACTACGTTGCCGCTGCCCACTTTGATTCTGCTCCGGGCCAGCGGGTTCATTCATAAATATTGGCTGGCCGTTCTGTTGGTTCTGGCCGGGACCAGCTACGGTCTGCGCCGTTACCTTCGCACACCGGAAGGAGCGGAGGTCGCCGATCGCGTCAAACTTCATATCCCGGTGATGGGCGGTGTGTTTCGCACCGCGGCTCTCGGCCGCTTTGCCCGCACGCTGGGCACCCTGGCCAAGAGCGGAGTCTCGCTTCTCCCAGCCTTGAAGATCGTGGAGAACACTATCGGGAATCGCGTCCTTGCCAAACAAATCGCCCAGGTTGCCGAGGATGCCCGGGGCGGCCATTCACTGGCCACGCCCTTGCGCAAGTTGGGCATTTTCCCCCGGACCGTCGTGCAAATGATCGACGTGGGTGAAGAGACGGGCCGACTCGATGAAATGCTGCTCAAAGTGGCGCAAATCGAGGAACGCCACATGCGGGCACGGATCAAGACACTCATCTCCCTTTTGGCACCGGCTTTGATTTTAGTGGTGGGCGCGATGGTCGGCTTCATGGTCATTGCGATCTTGTTGCCCATCTTCCGCATGAGCCGGGCGGTTCGCTGAGCCGTCCAAACCGGAATCCGAATGGGAACCAAAAATACGGAAGGATTGAAATGAACACAAATTGGCAGGGGCGACCGGGGGGAGCATGCCTCCCGTTCCGCTTCACACAGATGCTTCGAAGACCTTCGCGCGGCATGAACCCTGGGTTTCTGCGGCCGGTTGAAGGTGGCGTAACCAGCGCGAGTCGGTCCACGCGGGCTTTTACGCTCATTGAAATACTGGTCGTGGTGGCAATCATCGGGATCTTGGCGGCGACGATCCTGCCTCAGTTCATTGGCACCAAGCACGACGCCAAAGTGAGCGCCGCCAAAGCCCACATTGCCGTTCTCGCCAACGCACTGCAACGGTTCAACCTGGACCTGGACCGGTACCCCACCGCCGATGAAGGGCTGAAAGTGCTGGTGGAGGCTCCCGCGGGCGACAATAAAAAATGGCGGCCCTACATCGAGCGCCTCCGCAATGACCCGTGGGGCAATCCTTACCAGTATCGCTGCCCTGGGGTTCACAACACCTCCAGCTTCGACCTGTGGTCGCGTGGCGCCGATGGCGCCGACGGCGGCGAAGGTGACGGCGCCGATATCGGGAACTGGGAGTAAGGGCGGATGAACGCACGACCTCAAGCCACCCGCGGCGGCAAGTTACTGCCGGCGAGTTGCTGGGGCAGTGTGCGGACCCAGCCCGGGTTCACCCTGATTGAACTAATGGTGGTCATTGTTTTGATTGGCATTGTGAGCGCTATGATCATGCCCGCCATGCGGGGCACCTACGATGATGCACTCCTCCGGGCCGCGGCCCGCAAGTTGGTCAACGCCTGCAGCCTGGCCTCCAGTCGGGCGGTTAGCCTGAATCAAGTGCATCGGCTGCGCCTGGACCTAAAAAATGATCGTTTCACTCTCGAAAGCCGCACGAACGAAGTCGCGCTGGGCTCTGAATTCACCCCCGTCGGGGAATTGAACGGCAGCGAGGGGGAGTTGGACAACCGCGTCTCGGTCGTGATCCGGGCTTTGCCGGAAAACCCGTCCGGCTCTCCGGACGAGTCCCCGGAGGGCGACGTGCCGGACCTCTCCCGTGACCCGGACTTGCCCGGGACCATTCGGTTTTATCCCGACGGGACCGCGGATCGAAAAATGATTATGCTTCGGGGGCGCGACGGCTTTGGGTTGGCATTGCGTATCAACGCAGTGACTGCTCGCGTCCATCTCCTCGAACTGCCTCCCGAATGAGCCGGACTCTCACCCTAACGACCACGGGATTTTCCTTGCTGGAAGTGATCATCTCGATTGCGGTGCTGGCCGTGGCTGTGGTCGGCTTGACCGAGGGTATCAGTCTCGCCCTCCAGTCGAACAAGGATTCCGAATGGCAATCCACGGCTGCCTTGTTCGCCTCCGGTCTCATCGAAACCCTCCGGGCGGAAGGAGATTACGTGAACGGCGACACACAGGGCGACTGCGGCGAGGGCTTATCTCTTTACCGCTGGAAACAGTCGATCACGAGTGCCGGGTTGGACGGGTTGCACGAAGTGACCGTGACCGTTGAAAACGCCAAAACGGGAAAGCCGATTTACGAGCTTCAAACCCTCTTGTTTGCGGCGTCGGACGACACTACCTCCAATGCCTCCGGGCCTCGGTCCGGAACCGGCAATCGGAAACGGAGGCCCCAATGAGGTTCCCGGGAAGACTCCACCCGAGAGCTTGCGCGGGCGCCTCGGGTGTTCGCGGATTGCCACCCGCATGCGGAAGCGGTTGCCAACCTGTATGGGTTTGCGGCGGATGGCCGAGCCGGCTTGGAGCTGTGCGAAGCGGCTTTACTCTCATCGAAATCCTCATCAGCTCGGCTTTGATGGCTCTCATTCTCGTGAGTGGCTTCGTGTGCCTGGACGCTGCGTTTGCCAGCCAGAAGGCCATCGAGCCACGCATCGAGGTAATCCAAAACGCGCGCGTGGCCATGGCTCTGATGAGCGCCGATCTAAGAAATGCCTGCCCACTCTCAAAAGAATACGACTTTTTAGGCATGCACCGGATGTTGGGAGACGCTCAAGCCGACAACCTGGATTTCGCGACTCACAACTACACTCCGCGCCATCCCGGCGAGGGAGATTTTTGCCAAACCAGCCTGTTCCTCGAGAAAGACCGTGAGTCCGGCCAGTTCACTCTTTGGCGTCGCCGAAACCCTCGGCTCGCCCTCGACCCCCTTGCCGGGGGCACGCGGGAGGAAATCGCCACCGGCTTGCGCGGATTGAAATTCGAGTATTACGACGGCTACGAGTGGTACGATTCGTGGGGGGACGCTGAGCTACGCGGCAAAGCGCAGAGCTCGAGGCGCGAACGTTACAATCTAGAAGGTCTGCCGGAGGCGGTGCGCATCACCCTCTGGTTCGATCTTCATCCCGGTGCTCACAAATCGCAGTCGGCCGAGGCCGAGACCAATGCGCCGCCGCTGATGTTTCAGACGGTCGCCCGGTTGAACCTGGCGGATGTCCCACAACCGAGTGCCTCAAGCGCCGGCGGAAACACGACCGGTCCGGGAAATGCCCAACCGGTCCCGGGACCAGGACAATGAAGAAACTCACGAACAAGAAGAACACCTCTCCGGAGCAAGCCTCGGTGTTGGTCGGCCTGCTCTGGTGCATGGCGCTGCTTGGGGTCGTGGTGATTGGCCTACTCCACACCTCCAGAATCGATTTGATGGTCCAAAAAAATTACGGAGATCGGATTCAAGCGCATTATCTCGCGATCGCCGGCATTGAGAAAACAAAGGCGTTGCTCTATCGGGATGCCAGGCAGCGCAGCCAAACCGGACGCAACCACTCCGGGGAATTGTACGATTCGCCGGAAAACTTTCGCGATGTCCACTTTGGCCGCGGGCAGTTCCGAATCATCCGCCAGGGAAGCGACACCGAGGGTGGCGGCTTGGTTTACGGCGTGAGCGATGAGGAGAGCCGATTGAACGTGAATTATGCCTCGTTCGAACAGATCTCCAACCTGTATCAAATGACTCCACAGATCGCTGCTGCCATCCTCGACTGGCGGGATGAGGACAACCAGGTAACCCCGGGGGGAGCCGAGGCGGAGTACTATGAATCGCTCCGGCCGCCCAGCCTGCCTCGCAACGGGCCTCTGCAAACCGTAAGAGAACTACTCATGGTTCGCGGCGTTTCCCGCGAAATGCTGTACGGCTCCGACAAAGATCCCACCCGCCGGATCGGCACCGGTACGGACGCACGTGGCCAGTCCGACTCTGGTTGGGCCGACCTCCTCACGGTGAACTCTTCAGTCGAGAACGTCAGTGGAACCGGCCAGGAACGGGTGAACATTCAATCCGCCGACGAGAACACGCTGACCTCCGTCCGGGGGATCACCTCGGAGATCGCCAAAGCCATTGTCGCCCACCGGAACCAGAACCAGTTCGAGAGCATTCTGAACCTCCTGGATGTCAACGCCGTTCAGAACCAGAATCAACCGGGGGCCCCCGGCAACCAGGGCGGGAATCCAAACAATCCCGGAGGTCAGCCGTCCCCGCAAGGGGGCCCAGGACCGAACCAGCCGGTCCCCAACCCCTCGGGGCCCAAGGTGGTGAGTGAGGATCTCCTGCTAAGCATTGCCGATGACATCACCGTGCAGTCGGGCACCCAAATCCCAGGCCTGGTAAACGTGAATACCGCCGAGTTGGAGGTGCTCATTTGCCTGCCGGGTGTTACCCGCGCCGTGGCTCACTCGATCATTTCCTATCGGCGGGCTAATGGCTTCTTGTCCAATGTTGCCTACCTGCTCCGTGTGCCTGGCATGACGCGAGAGATCGCGAAACAGCTCGCCCCCCTGGTGTGCGTCCGCTCCGAAACCTACCGGATCCTCTGCGAGGGAAGAATCGACTCCTCGCGGGTTACGCACCGCATTCAGGAGACCGTTCATGTCGGCCTGCGCCGTGTCACCACGGTCGCCTACCGGGAGGATGACTTGTGAATCACGTTCAATCTTCGTTGGCCTGTTTCTTGGAAATTGGGCAAAGTTCCTTGCGGGTCCTCCACGGAGAAGAGGGCCTCGAGCTGCCCTTGGAACGGCTGCCGAGCGGCCGGCTCACCGCGAATTGCCGGCAAAATATCTCGCTCAGTCTTGAAGGTTTCTTCCGCCGAAAAGCCTGGCAACCGCGCACCCGGGTTTACTGTGCTCTGTCGGCCAGGGGTGTCTCGCTCCGCCGTTTGAGCCTGCCCCCAACCACAAACGAAAATCTGAACCGCGTCCTGCTGCTCCAGTTGGAAAATGAGTTTCCGGTTCCACCCGACGAGTTGGCCTGGGGCTTTCGGCCTATCCCCCAGAGCCAGGAAAGCCAGAACGCCGCGCCAGGCCAGCAGCAGTTCCTCGTGGCCGCGGTCCGCCGGGAAGTGGTCGAGGAGTATTCCGAGATTCTTACGGCCTGCGGAGTCAATCCCTGCTTCACGCTGGCCGCCCTCGACCGTGAAGCGATCTGCCCCCGCTCGCCCGAAACTTATTCCATTCTGGATATTGGCCGGCAACATTCGGAATTGATTTGTTTCGAAAATGGTCTGCCGGCATCCGTTCGGACCTTGCCGTGGGGTGGAGAAACGATCACCCATACCATCGAGCAACGCCTGGGAATCAGCCATGACGAAGCTGAGAAGTTGAAGATCGCCTTGGGACAACCCGCCGCGCCCGTGGCGGATTCCACCAATGCTGACCAGTTGGCGGTTGAAGAGGCCTTGGGTTCGCTCGCGAATCTCCTCCAAGGCCAAAAGACCGGAGATAAAATCTACCTGACTGGCCGGAGTGCGCGGATACGGGTCGTGGCGTCCGGCCTAGCCAGGAAGCTCGCGTCCAAGACCCAATGCGAGGCGATCGAGCCCGAGCCGGCTGCCGGCCGATCGGCCGCAATATTGGGGCTGAGGCTGTCCACGGAAGAAGGTGAAGGTGCCCCGCTCTTAGTGTTGCGGACTAAGCCGGCTAACGGCAGCACGGGGTCAGTCCAGCGGGCTCCCTGGAAGTTGGTTGGCCTGGCCGGTTCGTTGGCGCTTGTTTTACTGCTCCTGCCCTACGCCGAGGCATTGGCCTTGCGTCCCTACTTGTCCAAAAAACTGGCCGCCATTAAGGCCGAGCGCGGCTCCCTCGCCCTCATCGATGGTGAATGGGGTTTCTTGCAGTACCTCAAACAGAACCAGCCGCCCTACCTCGATGCCTTGTATCTCGTGGCAAAATCGGCTCCCCCGGGCGCTCGGATCGAATCGCTTTCCATGAACCGCCGCGGCGATGTTTCCCTGCGAGCGTCCATGCAAAGCTCCCAACAAGTAACCGAGTTTCGCTCGAAACTCATCGATTCGGGCTTCTTCGACCACGTCACGCTTGAAGAGCAAGCCCCCGTGATGAACCAGCCAAAACTGAGCGTGCGCATGAACGCTCAATGGAAGCCCATGAACACGCGGCAAACGCTCGCGTTCGGTCCCACGGCCGAGGAGATTGAGAAAGCCAAAACCCGACCTCGGAACCAGCAGCCGGGGACGCCTCCCATGATGGGCATGCCCATGCCCATGATGGGACCTTCCCCTGGACCGGGCGCCGAGCCTCCGCGCCGCTCCCGAGGCGCCAACCCCCCAGGAACGATGCCCCAACCAGGGGCGCCCGCACCCGACGCGGCCCCCACCGTCGTTACGCCTCCAGGCGCGTTGCCGCCGGGAATCGTCATGCCTCCGAACCAATGAATTCCCGGCCACTCATTTAAGACTCTATGCGCCCACTCACCGATCGAGAAAAACGAACCCTTCGCTTCGGCGGGATCGGCATCGGAATCTACCTGCTGGTTTTCGGCGGGATGCAGGCGGCCAAATTCCTGGAAAAGAAACGATCCGATTATCAGCGGCTCGTGACCGAAGCCACCAGTCTGAAAAGTGAAATTCGTCTGTACGAGGACAAAGCGGCGGCCCTCAAGAAAATGATGGAGGCATTTAACCTCGACCCGGCCAGGCTGTACCGCACCACGGCAGTCGCCGAGGCCAGTGCTGCCATCCAAAACACGGCCGCGAGCACCGGGGTTATGGTGGCGTCCATCCGTGAATCCCCGGCGCGGTCCGCCAGCAAAGAATTGGCCTCCATCCAAATGGAAGCGGTTGGTCCAGCGCCGGCAATCACCACTTTGCTGGGCCGCTTGGAAAGCGTCGGCTTTCCACTCATCGTCGAGACGGTTCAAATCAATGCGGAACCCACACGCCCCGGCCAGGTCAAAATGAATCTAACCATTATCCTTCTGGATTTCGACCCGTGGAAGAAAGGAGCAGTCCCCAATGCGTGAGCGTTCAGAACAGGCTCTTCGAATCCTCTGCCTGGCCCTCGGCGCTTTGGTGCTGTTCCAAATCGGCCGCATCATCATCCACCGGAACCCCGTGGCTGAGCTCAAAATACCGGCGCTACCCAGCCTCGCGGCTGCGAACGCTCCTTCGACGAACGCTAGCCCTCAATTGTCGCCGGGCACCCCCGAGGGAGCGGCTTCCAACCGCTTAGCTTTGCTGGTCCCTTCCGGGAAAGGGAGCAACGCTGCGGCTGCGATCCGCTTGTCCAAAGATGCCACGAATGGCTCTCCGGAAAACCGCCCGGAAAGCACTGGGACAAATGCGCCTGTTTCCCAGCCGCTATCGTCGGATTCCCTTGCCCAGGATCACGCCTCCACCGTCACCCTGACGAACAAAATCCTCCTGGCGAGCGGAAAACCCGAACCGCCGGCAGGCTCCGGCCTCGAGATCAAAGGTCCAGCGGGAAGGCTGGTACGGACGAACCTGGCGACGACCAATCTCTCCTCAGTTGTGGCAGGGACGAAGCCGAGTTCGAATGCCGTTCCGCCGGGCGCCGCTGCCCAGGGCGGGTCCAACCTGGTTTCATCCCCTGGCAAAGCCAACCTTCCACCGGGAATGGCTGGACCCGTTGGTGGCCCTCCGGGTCCAGGCGGGCGGCCAGGGATGCCGGGCCAGGGCCGTGCCGTGCCGCCCGAAATCCTCGCCCGGGTAGATCGAATCGTCGACAGCGAGATCCTCGGGCCCATCATGCGGCCGCTGCCCATCGCCCTGCTCGGGATTGCGGGCAATGTCGCCATCTTGCGCTCAGCGAATGGTCAGACCGGGCTGGTCAAGGAAGGGAATGATCTGGGCGGTCTTAAGCTGCTCCGCATCGGGATCAATCGGGTCCTGGTGGAAGACGAAGGACAGAAAAAGGAGCTCATGATTTTCTCAGGCCTCGGCGGCCAATCGCTCTTACCTAAGGAACAAAAGACCTCACCATGAACCCACCTCTCCACTTCAGCACCCGTCACTCTCCGATTAGGATCGGGTTGCGGCGCTTGTTCGATTCCTTTCGACGCGTTCCGGCCCCTGCGAAAATGGGCTTTCCGCTCTGGCGGCTAACCTGCCAGCTGGTGGTCGTGATCTCCCTCGCCCTGTCCGTGCTGGCGGCTCTGGCGCAAGACCCACCGCCCGCCAGCGCCGAAAAGAAGGCCCCGGCCGAGGCGGCCACGACCAATGCGGCGCCCGCCGCCAAAGCCGGCTCCTCCACCGATACCAACTCGCCGGCCGCCAACCCCGCGTCCACCAACCAGGACATCCAGGTGAGCTTCCAAGGTGCCAACATTGACATGATCGTCCAATGGCTGGCCCAGACGACCGGCAAGAGTGTGGTCAAGCATCCTCAAGCTCAATGCCAACTCACCATTATGAGCTCCAAGAAGCTGCCGCCGCGAGACGCGATCAGTCTCATTTACCGGGCCATGTCCCTGGAAGGAATCTCCGTGGTCGAGTCCAGCACCACCATCCTGTTGGTCCCGGAAGGAAAGGAACCGAAACTCAACCCGGAGATCCTGGATGCCTCGCAGAAGGACATTCCCGAGGGACGACAGCGCCTGGTAAAGATGTTCCCCCTGGCGCACGTACAAGCCGCGGACCTTAAGGAGCGACTCCGCGGGGTTTTGTCTGACAAAGGAACCATCGAAGCGGACGACCGTGTGAATCAGCTCATCGTGACCGATTACAATGAGAATCTCCGGCTGTTGGCGCAGTTGATTGGCGACTTTGATCTCCCGGATTCAGGCTTGGTTCTTAAAATCTATCCGCTCCAGTTCGCCGATGCTGAGGAATTGGGCGGTCTGATTGGTCTGATTATGAATGTCCAAACCGGGCCTTCCAGCGGTGGTGGTCGATCGTCGTCCTCGGGATCTTCCAGTCGTAGTTCCCCGATGATGATTGGGGGCCCGATGCCTGGCGGAATGCCGCAGCCTTCCGGCGATAGTGGCGGCAGCAGCCCCGCCGCTTCCGGGCCTTCGTCCCCCTCCGCCCCAGGATTTCGAATCTGGCCGGACCGAACCTCCAATCGGCTCGTCGTTTCAGCCCCTAAAGTGCGGCTGGCCGAATTCGAACGACTCCTGCTCGTGCTGGACACTGAGAAGCCGGCCGACGTGACCGTCCGCGTTCTGCCCTTGAAAAACATTCAGGCGATGGACCTGGTCAAAGACATCGGCCCACTCTATCAGAAGGCCGGCGGAGGCAAAGCCGGCAAGGAAACCATCGAGGTGGCGGCGAGCGATCGTTCCAATTCATTAATCATCCTTTCCAGCGAAGCCAACTTCCGCGGCATCGAAAAGTTAGTGGCTTCCCTGGACACCGAAGGTGCCCAGGACAAGGTGGTCCGGACGTTCCCGTTGCGCAACGCGGATGCGCAGGACGTCGCCAAGCAGTTGCAGGACCTCAGCAAAGACCAGGACAACAACAGTAATCCCTATTATAGAATATTCTATTTCGGAGGCGGCTCCGGAGAGAAGAACACACGCAAAATGAGCGTCGTGGCCGATCGCCGGCGCAACTCGCTCGTCGTTCAGGCCCCGCCCCCACAGATGGAGAGTATCGCCAAAATGATCGACGAACTGGATGCCCCGGTCGGCGACGACAGCCTGGCTCCCAAAATCTACCATCTCAAATACATCAGTGCCGTGGACATCGAAGACGTTCTGAACGAACTGTTCCTGAAGAAGACCCAGCAGCGCCCGTATTACTTTGACTACTTTGACCAAAGCTCGGAGTCGCAACCCGACCGTGACGTGGGCCGGCTTTATGGCAAAGTCCGCATTACGAGCGAACCCTATTCCAACACGCTCATCGTAACTTCGAACTCCAAGGAAAGCCTGGCGGTGCTTGAAACCATGATCCAGGAGTTGGACGCCCCCTCGGAGGCGGGTGAGAGCACCTTGCGGGTGCAACTCAAGTTCGCCAAAGCTCCTATCGTTGCCAATAACATCAACATTTTGTTTGCGAAGAACGGCTCGCCATTTTTACAGCAACGCAATCCCCAGCAACAGCAACAGCAACAGCTGCAAAACAATAATCCGCAGCAACAGCAGCAGGATTCCTCCTACCAGGTCAGTTTCGCCATGGGGCAGGAAGCAAAGGAAGAAGGTTACTACCCCTGGCTGGGAGGCGCCCCGGATAATCCCCGTTCCTCCGACGGCCGTAATACCGTTCGCCCCGTCAGCGACCTGGTCGGCCGGGTGCGCGCCGTCGCCGACCAACGGAGCAACTCCCTCATGATTTCGGCGAATGTACACTTCTTCCCGCAAATCATGAAACTGGTCGAGGAAATGGATGCCCCCACTCCCCAGGTGCTGATCGAGGCCCGCATCATCGAGATCGCCAGCGATTACCTCGACAAGCTGGGCGTGCGTTGGTCCCCGAACGGAAGCCAGGTTTTTAGCGCGGACGATTATGATAACTCGATTCTTGCCAAAAACACCGCCAGTTACAACCAAGGCTTCGGCGGCACGACCAAGGTGAATACCCCCCCGTACCCGAACGTTGGCAGTATGATAACCGAACTGCGTTCCGGCGTGCTTAGCAGCACCATCAACATGGATTTTCTGATCCAGTTTTTGCACAAAACCACCGACGCCAAGGTCCTGGCTGAACCGCAGATCAACATTGCGGATAACGAACTAGGCCAACTGTTCGTCGGCCAACAGGTGCCGTTTATTAGCTATAGCCAAAGCACCGACGTGGGCTCGCTCAATAACTCCTATAAATACAAAGATGTCGGTGTCGTCCTTGAGGTCACGCCGCACATCAACATCAATGGCGACGTCGCGCTGAAGATCCGCGCCGAGTCCTCCTCCATCGTGCCCGGCCAGCTTATCCTCGGCGGTGCGGTCATCGATACCCGCGAGTTTCGCACCGACCTCAAAGCCAGGACCGGCGAAACCCTCGTCCTGGGCGGCATCATCCAACGCCAGGTGTCTGATACTCTGCGCAAAACTCCGATTCTGGGTGATATCCCTGGCATAAGATGGCTGTTCAACAAGAAAGATAAAACCAGCCGTGACGTGGAACTGATGGTCTTCCTGCGACCCAAAATTACCCGCACTCCGGAAGAAGCTCGCGAACTGCTGCAAGAAATCTATAAGAAGGCTCCCGACGTCAAGGATTGGGAAGAGGCCCCGCCGGGCAACTCCGGCAAAACCAGCAATCCTTCTTTCCAACCCGTGCCGCCTAATCCGCCTAAGGCGGGGTAGGCTCGATTGTAGGGAGCTGTCTCGAGCCATGCAGCTTCTCTTTAAAGCTGGCGGTGGTGATTCTCCACCAGGAGCCGGGTAGCCGGAGCGCCGGCTTGCAGCCGGCTTCGACCGTCCACCGTCCTCCCGACCCACGACCAAGCCCTGCGGGAGCAATAACCCAGCCCCCAGCTCACACCCGGGGGCAATGTATCGATGCGGTCCTCGCGGGCGGTAGTTCCCCTTAAAGCTTGAAAAATATACGTCCCTCTTTAGGCTCGCCTCGTGCCAAAACCATTTTTTGCTCGCTGTCTAATGCGGTGTTCGTCTGCCCTGTTCGTCTGCCTCCTGGGGTCTGCCCTCAGCGCAGCCCACGCACAGGGCTCGTTTCGTGAGCGACTGAAAGACTCCGGCTTCAAAATCGCGCATGAGACGTATGTCGATGACAATTGGGAAATCTTTGTCATGGACGCCGACGGTTCGCACCCGGTGAACCTGACCAAGACGCCCAAGGAGAATGAGCATTATCCGCAGATCTCGCCGGATGGGACGAAGATCGCCTTCTCCGTGGACCTCGGAGAAGGGCGGGAAGCGGTGCGCAGCCTCTATGTCATGGACATTGACGGAAGCCATCGCAAAAAGCTGGTGGATAACGCGCGCGAACCGTTTTGGAGCCCCGATTCCAAAACCATCGGCTTTCTGCCGCAGGAATTTCCCAAGTTCAACGTGATCGATTTTTACACGAAGGGGATGAGCTTCTACGACCTGGCGACGGGCAAGATCGAACCCCACGTGAACTCCGCCAAATTGCATCATTTGTACAATCCAAGCTGGGCCAGGAATGGGAGGTGGATTGTCTCCACCGTGCATGCCGGCATGGGTGTGGATCACGGCATCCTCCTCATCGAGGCGCACGGGACGAATATTTTCAACCTCCACATTCCGGGTTGTCGCCCGTGCCTAAGCCCGGACGGCAAGCAAATCGCCTGGGGCGCCGGTGACCACGAAATCGCCGCCGCCCCGATCAACCTGGAAGCGGACCATCCTGTGGTCAGTGAGTGGACCCTGCGCGTCAAAGATGGGACCAATAAGATTTATCATGTCGATTGGTCGCCCGACAGCCGCTTCCTCGGCTTTAGCCGTGGGCCGGATGGGGAAGGTGACCTGACCAAGCCGGGCACATTCCAAGCCGCCTGTGAGATCGTGGGCGTCCACGCAGCCGGCTGGAACCTTTGTGCTGTGCCTGCTGACCGGCATGGAGTGCTGGACCTGAATAGCCCTGACGAGACGGATCTGCTTGTGCTCACCACCAACGGGAATAGCAACAAGGAACCGGCATGGTTCAAGCCAGGTCACTGACAGCCATGCGAACGCGTGTCTCCTCCAGAACACCGCCGCGCCGCTTTCCATGCGGCCGGGTGCTTTCCGGCTGCCTGATGGTGTCTTCCGCTCTCATCCTTTTCAGCGCTTGCGAGAAAGCGGGACCGCCTTCCAGCGCGGACAAGAGCCAGGCCACGGCCGCCGCCCCAGGCAGTTCCACACCGGCCGCGGTTACTACGAAATCCGGCATCGAGATGATTTCCCTGCCGGGAGGCGAGTTCAGCATGGGCAGCGACCATGGCAACCCCGACGAGGCCCCCGCACATAAGGTCCGGGTCAGCCCTTTCTTGATCGACAAGTATGAAGTCACGCACGCGATGTGGGCGAAGGTGCAACTACCCGACCCCTCCCATTGGCAGGACAACCCCAAGGGGCCCGTCGAGCGCGTGCGCTGGCGCGATGCCAAAGGCTATTGCAACGAACGTTCCCTCGCGGAGGGGTTGAAGCCTTGTTACAACGAGAAAACCCCGGATTGGGACTGTGATTATGCGGCCACGGGTTACCGGCTTCCTACCGAAGCCGAGTGGGAATACGCTTGCCGTGGCGCCACCGAAGACAGTTTCGATTTCGGCTCCGCCGACAAGCTCCGGCAATATGCCTGGTACGGCGAAGATGCCGAACAGAAGACCCACCCCGGAGGGCAGAAGAAACCCAACGGCTTTGGGATTTACGATCTCTACGGCAACGTCTCCGAATGGTGTGAGGACGTCTACAGCGCCACTTTCTACAAGGAAAGCCCCGCCCTCGATCCGGTCGGCCCTCCCAACCCGGGCAAAGATACTAAACGCGTCATCCGCGGTGGCAGTTGGAAGTCGAGCGCGGACCAGTGTCGCGTCTCGGCCCGGCAGGGGGAAAGAACCGGTGATACGGACGCCTGTTTCTCCACAGACTTTTGTGGCTTCCGCTGCGTGCGCCGCGCCAGCCCGGACGATGTTCGGCAGTTGATGGGCACGCCGAAGGCCGGATCTTAATTTAGATGCTTTTCCACACCTGGCCTTTCCTCGTTTTCCTGGCGGTGGTCCTGCCGGTGTACTTTTCTCTCCGCAAGACGTTCCTATGGTTGCCGTGGCTCACTCTGGCTTCCTACTTTTTTTACGGGTGGTGGAACCCGTATTACCTGATCCTGGTGTTGTATTCCACCGTCCTGGATTTCTTCCTCGTCGCACTGATGGACCATTGTCCGCGCGAGGGCCGGAAAGTGAATCTCCTGGAGCGCTTGACGCGCCTGCGCTTCGAGGACCGGGTGCTCAAGTTCGCCTTCCTCGGTTCCGTCGCCGCCGCCCTCGGCATCACGGGCCTGGCGGTCTTCGGCCCCCAAACCTTGCGGCCGACCATGGCGGCCTTTGGCGTGATCGTATTGCTGATGGGGTTGGGGTCGCTTTATAGCAGTCGCCGAATTTGGCTGCTCATCAGCCTCGTCAATAATCTGGCGTTGTTGTTGTTCTTTAAATACGCGCGCTTCGTGGTGGAAAACCTGAACACGCTCACGGCTTGGCTCCATTTTCCCATCAAATTGTCGGATCCCTCGACCCTTATGCCCTTGGGATCCGAATACCTTCTCCCCGTCGGCATCTCCTTTTTTACCTTTCAATCTCTTAGCTACACCATCGACTTTTACTTCGGTAACGTGCATCGCGAGCGGAATTTCCTCCGCTTTGCCACCTTCGTCTGCTTCTTCCCACAACTCATGGCCGGCCCGATCGAACGCGCTCGGCACCTCCTCCCGCAGTTCAATCAGTTCCCTCCCGTCCGACTCCAAAACTTCACGGATGGCGCGTCGCTCTTCCTGGTCGGCCTTTTCAAAAAGTTAGCCTTGGCCAATTACCTGGCGTTCTATGTCGAGCGTGTCTATGACAACCCCAAGGACTTTGGCGCCCCAGCGCTGCTGCTGGCCACGGTTGCGTTCGGCTGGCAGATCTTTTTCGATTTCAGTGGCTACACCGATATGGCCCGGGGCGTGGCGAAACTGATGGGCTTCAATCTCATCTTGAATTTCAACAACCCCTACCTGGCCACGGGCCTGGGGGAGTTTTGGTCGCGGTGGCATATCAGCCTTTCCAGTTGGTTCCGGGATTACGTCTACATTCCTCTCGGTGGCAACAAGAACGGGACGCTGAGGACCTATCGCAACCTGTTCCTCACCTTCTTCATTTCTGGAATTTGGCATGGCGCCGCCTGGACGTTCGTCATCTGGGGGGCCTTGCATGGCTTGGGCGTTTTGATTACGCGCGAACTGGAGCGCTCCCCCGTCTATCGCGACCGCGTCCCCAAACTCTTCAAGCAGGCCGGGGTCTTTCTGTTCGTGATGTTTACCTGGATCTTCTTTCGAGCCGGATCGCTGAGCGATGCGCTCTTGATCGTGCAGCGAATCTTTACCGCGGCCTGGCACGATCCGCAGATACCGGCGCTCATGCTGGTTTTGATCGCGATGGTGTGGCTGTATGAGCTGGCCTATGAGTCCCGCCTTCGCGACCTCTTAAAAACGAGTGGTGTGCGGGTGGCCATGGCCGCGCTCATGGTGCTGTATCTTTGCCTCTGTTCCTCGGGCGGCGGCGCGTTCATTTATTTCCAGTTCTGATATGGCAACCAGACCGCCCCATGCCCAGCCCGAAGTGAAGCCGGCTGCCCTCTCAAAAGAGGTGCCGTTCGGCGTGAACGAGGTGCGGTTGAACGCCTGGCAATGGCTCGCCGCGTTGGGCATCGCCGGCTTGCTGCTGCTGATCACTCCGTGGATCTGGCAAAAGTTCGAGGTTTTCACGACCGGGCCGGATTACCGGGTCCCGTACCAGCTCAGCAAGGACTACTGGCTCTACGGGCGTCGCATCCGCCAGGTAACCGATCCTGGAAAAATTGTCCTGCTCGGTGACTCCGTGGTCTGGGGCGAATACGTTCTGCCCGATGGCACACTGTCTCATTTCCTTAATCAGGAGGCCGGCGCGACGGATCGCTTCGTTAACGGGGGCTTGAACGGGCTATTCCCGCTCGCTGAAGAAGGGCTGGTCTCCTTCTACAGCCGGCCTTTGCGGCACCGCAAGGTCATCGTTCAATGCAACGTGCTTTGGATGACCAGTCCCAAGGCGGACCTCAGCACGGACAAAGAAGAGCAGTTCAATCACTCGCGACTCGTGCCGCAATTCTCTCCCCGCATCCCCTGTTACCGCGCGGACGCCAACGAGCGCTTGAGTGCCGTGGTGCAGCGAAATGTGAATTTCCTGGCCTGGGTGAGCCATTTGCAGAACGCCTATTTTGACCAAAAGAGTTTCCTGGCCTGGACGCTGGAGGACGACGGGGGCAGTCCGCCGCGCTACCCCAATTCCTATAGAAATCCGCTGTCACAGATCGCGTCCGAAGTGCCGTCGGCTCCCGCGGACGATCCGCAACGCGGGCCGCGCAGTCCCCGGCACAAGCCCTGGTCCGAAACCGGCCAGGGCACGACGCGGTTCGAGTGGGTGGATTTGGATTCCTCGCTCCAGTGGAAGGCCTTTCAACGGGTGATCGGGATCCTGCGCGCGCGCGGCGATGATGTGATGGTTATCCTCGGCCCCTTCAACGAGCACATCATGGCTGAGGAAAATCGGCCGGCCTTTCATAAAATTCGTGATGGAATTGAAGCGTGGCTTACGCAACAGCAGATCGCGCACGTGGTACCCGAGACCCTGCCCAGCCAGCTCTACGCCGACGCCAGCCATCCGCTCACCGAGGGTTACCACCGGCTGGCCACCCAACTCTGGACCTCCGAGAGCTTCAAGACCTGGCTGAATCGGTAGCCGGCCGCCCGTCGAACCGTCGCCCCGTTTGGAATCGAGA
>Ga0105240_10003006_pt1 | contig 26542 bp, 24 predicted proteins | sample KBSC54metaG_FD_80426 | JGI IMG/M metagenome (GOLD analysis project Ga0105240, IMG submission 80426) | Corn rhizosphere microbial communities from Kellogg Biological Station, Michigan, USA - KBS C5-4 metaG | ecosystem: Host-associated > Plants > Roots > Rhizosphere > Soil | place: Michigan, USA...
AACGTAAATGATAGGAAAAGCGAGCAAACGGAATCACTCAGCGTTCGCAGCCGGATACAATCGGATCCCTGCATCCAACCCGACTGCTCTGAACCAATCAGCAAGTGCCTGTCGACGGCTCCCTTGCGGCCAAACACGATGTCGCCAATTTGCAGCACGTGGACCTGTAGCCGATCAACGACTTCCTCCGGGACGAATTCGAGCTTGTCCGGCCGCAAATCCCCGTACCCGATGTTCCGAACATTGATCACGGGCGTACCGCTCTCGACATAATCCGAAGCTCGCAGCTGAGTACCGAAAGGTCCGGTCTGGAGGTGTACGTGCCCTCTCTCAATGTAGTCACCGACGGTAATGCGCGCCCACCCCTCCGGGAGGCCGTTGACGATGCGTGTGTGCTCATGGCCGGGGAAGCGCAAGAAGACGAGCCACTCGCGGTACAGCAGGCGCGCCGACTCCGCCAACAACGCTATGCGCCGTCGGTTGTTCTCGATCAAGCCATCGTAAACGGCGAGGAACTCGCCAATTCGCTTCTGGATCCGTAGCTCGGGCTTCGGAACATCAAAGCCCTCGATCATCTCCTTCGTAAGTGCCTTGCGAGTTCCCCCGCTTCCGGCCAATGACAACATGGTCGATTGCATCCAGGGGGAGATGAAGAAGTAGGCCAGAAACGTCGGGTCGAACTCACTCGGATCAGGACGTATTATTGAAACGTGCTGACTCACGCGGGCCGGAAGGACTGTCTCCGGAACCTGACAGCATCGGGCAACGGAATCGCCCGTAATGTTCAGAAGGATGTCGCCAGACTGCACAGTGACTCCACTAAGCCGCTGCGCCTCATCATCGCCCAGGAAAGCCAACCCACTGGTAGTAAACCTACCGTTATAGACGTTCTGACTGCGGATGAATGCTGTTCCTTCAGACTGATAAACTTGCTCACCGCCCCGCGGTGTTGAACCGCTCCCGATCTTCGAGCAGCGATCCCCGAGTCGAACTTTCGCCCACTTAAACAGGGTCATGCCCCGAGGCCCTCGAAGTTCGATTGGATCTTCGCGGCCAGGGCGCAGGCATCCCTGTTCAGGTCGGCCAATTCGACATGGATGTCGCGCAACGCCTGTTCGAAGTCGAAATCCTCGTCTACTGCCGGAGGCGCGACGCCCACATAGCGGCCCGGCGTTAGGCTCCAGTCGGAAGCCTCGATCTCGGCAGGCGTAACAACGCGGCACAGTCCGGGAACCGCGACGAACTTGGCCTCAGGAAACCGGGACAAGAGCCAGTGCGCCTGGCGCTGAAAGTAGGCCGTGCGCTTGAGTTGCTCAACCAGCACCTTGCGGCGGGTATCGAGTTCCTTTTCGAGACGCCCGATGGCGCGGCCGTCCCACTCAGCATGATTCGCGTCGCCATTCTGCTTAGAGGCTCTGACTTCCGTTCCTGCGGCATCCACCAACCGCGCGGCTAGCTTGGTGGCAAGGTCGACATCCTTTACCAGGTCGCGGCAAGCAGAGGCGAGCGCATCGAGTTCCGTGAGGCGCACGTGCTGCGACGCGAGATCCGGTGTGCATGGATTCGCCCAATCGATCGCGACCCGGGCGGTCCACTCATCGAGTGAGGCGAAACACACGGCAGCGGCATCGTCGCGCTCTTTCGCCAGCTCGTTCACATTGGGCGATGTAGCGTCTTCCGCTGGCGCGGGCAAGGTCTTGAGGAATGGCGCCGCCGCATCCGCCACATCCGTGCAGGCCTTCCGAAATGCCCCGGCGGGCTCTGTGATATTGGCCGCCTGCGTAATCGTCCGATTCAAATAGCTCTGCACCAGCGAAATGAATCGATCCGGCTGTCCGCGGTAGAGCCACACGATGGCCGTCAGGTTAGCGAGTTGCTCAGGCGAGAAGTCGTAGATCTTGCGCGTGACTTTTCGGAACACGTTCCGCGCGTCGAGCATCAGCACTTGGTCTCGGCGGTCCTCAGGCTTTTTCCGGTCGAAGTGCCACAACTCGCAAGGGACTGTGCGTGTGTAGAAGAAGTTTGACCGGATGGAGATCATTACATCCACGTCGCCGGTCTGGACGATTTTGCGGCGGACTTCCGCTTCGCCATGGCCGGCACTCGAGGCCTGCGACGACATAACGAACCCGGCCCGGCCCTTCGGCCCCAGGTAGCTGTAGAAGTAGGAGATCCAGAGATAGTTGCCATTCGAGATCTTCTTGGTTTTGTTCACGCCGGGAAGTCCGAACGCGAGGCGCCGGTCGTCCTTCACCTTCTCGGCGTCCACCATGTCGACATTGAACGGCGGATTGGCCATGACGAAGTCGCACTTCTCGAAGAGTTCATGCTCGTCCTGGTAGAAGGTGTTCGCCTCTCGGATGTCGCCTTCAAGGCCGTGAACGGCGAGATTCATCTTGGCCAGACGTATCGTGGTGGCCGTCTTCTCCTGACCGTAGAAGGTGACCTCGTGTGCCGTGTCTTTCCCGAGGCCCTCAATGAAGTGGCTGGACTGTACGAACATGCCGCCGGAACCGCAGGCCGGATCGAAGACGATTCCATGGTCGGGTTCGATCACGTTGACGATGGTCTGCACCAGCGAGGGCGGCGTAAAGAACTCGCCGTTGTCCTGCGCGCCCTGCATCGCGAACTTCATCAGGAAGTACTCATAAATCCGGCCGAAGACATCGCCGCTAGCGGTTCGCAGGGTCTCGCTGTCGAAGACGCGCAGAAGGTCTTCCAGGAGGTCGTTGCCGAATTTCTCGTAGTCTCTGGGCAACTGGCCCTGAAGCGGCTCGAAATCCCGCTCGATCGCGTTCATCGCCTCGACGATCGCTGCGCCGAGGTTCGTCCCTTTGGGCAGCTTTAGCAATTCGTCGTAACGCGCCTCCTTGGGGAGCATGAGCGCGCGCCGCTTGATGAAGTCGCCTTTAACGATCCCACGCTTGGGCATTTTGCCGGCTGCCTGGTCATCGGTAATCTGCTTGAGGGCCACGTCGTAGCGGTTGGTCGCATGCCGGAGAAAAATCACGCCGAGCACCGGCATACAGTACTCCGAGGATGTGAGCTTCGAGTTCGCGCGGAGGTTATCAGCTGCAGCCCAGAGGCTGTCTTCCAACTTCTCGATGTCGTTGAGGGCGGTTTGACTCATAGGGTTAGACAGCAGTCATGTCGGCCAGCAAAGGGTGGGCAGCAACTAGTGGCGTCAACTGCACCCGATCACAAGCGCAACATTTGAAACCTGTATTGTTTCACTTTGCGCACGCTGAGTGAAGCGCATTCACTTGACGTACTTATGAGCGCACTCCGTTTTCCACAGCTATCCACAGGCCGCACCCCGGCAAGAAGAATATTCCGAGCGGCCATAACGGGTTGCAGTGTGGATATCGCTTCGCTTCCTGTTCGCCTGCTATCATCGAGTTGCAGATGTGCTCCAGGCAACCCGCCTGACGTTGTTTCGACGGGGTTCGACCTGCCGCTACAGACCACGTGTCTGAAGATGGCGATCAACTCAGGTTACGTTTGCCTGTTCCACACACGCAGATTTTTGCCTGCAAACCCGATCACCCCGTCACCTTCCCCACGAAAGCCTTATCGCGATGGTGGTAATGCAGCACAACCCGTCATCTACTGCGGCCGGCGCCGCACCGGCGACCACTATGCGCATTGGACCGCCCGGTCCCGGGATACTCTCTCGAATCGGAAAGAGCGCGTGGAACATATCATTCACTGAGATGAAAGTAGAAGCTGGGTGCCACCCCACGTTTTGAGCCGCATGTAATCCAGAATCAGACAGACGGTAAGGAGGCTCGTGGAGCCATGGTAAAGCACCGAGCATTTAATGGAGATCGCTTCTTAGACAAATTCCAGGGCTCCGAGAGTATTCTGGGCAACTACCTGGGGATCTGGGGTTCCGGCCTCGAGGACACGCCCACGTCTCTCGACGTCGCCAGCTTTAAGGATTTCATTCTCGTTGGGGACGGTGCAGTGAAGGACCAGTTCATGGAGGGTCTGTATCGCGCCTATGACCTGTCTACTGAACGCGGGCACGAAGATCTGCTGGCGGCCTGCCAGTGTCAGCCAGAACCCTATGTACCCGATCCTGCCGGCGCGCTCCCGGTGGAATGCCTGAGCCTGAAAGTCCGCAGCGAAAATGAAGAGGCATTCAACCTGGCCTACGACCGGTGCGCCCTCCAGCAGGCCGAGCGATTTTCTGTCTTCCAGGGCGAGGCCGGCCGGGCGATTCCCGATATTCCCGCGGCCACCCTTAGGCTGCAGGAACGCCTGTCGGACCTGTTCAAGGGTGACAAGAACAGTGATCGCGTTCTGGTGCGGCAATATCAGGATGATCCCTATACGAACTTCATCGTGTACCACGAGAAACGCACCACTGCCATGCTCGTGTTCGAGGGCCCGAGAAGCCGTGTGAAAGTGGCGCCGACGGTCTTTCGTCCTGCGCAGCAGGATTTCATCAGCCACAACGCCGAGACTGGACAGGTCGAGATTGAAGCTCGCTTTGAGAAAGAGGGCACGGTTCTGCGGAAGACCTTCGCGGAGTGCTGCTTCGGCGACCCCAATCTTTTCGAGAAACCGGAGGCGTCACTGAAATTCTCACTCGCGGCGATCGCCGCGGACGACTTCACTCCGGCGGTGGACGCCGGCGATTCTGCAAGTCTGGTCGAGCTTCATTTCAAGCTGTTCCAGAGGAACGAACCGGCTTTTGTGGTGCGCTCGAAGAACGTGCTGGAGACGCTCGAACTGAATGGGATGCGGGAAAAGCTTTCCTCGGCGATCATCACCCGGGCCATCTTCAAAATCGGCTTCCCGGATGACCGGCGCGGCAAGCGGGTCGAATTGAGCGGCACGAACAGGATCTCGTTCAAACGTTCCACGCACGCGGAGGATATTTTCCGGTACCTGGGAAATTGGGCAATTCTGAATGCCTGAACACCTCCTCCAGACAGTTCTCTCACTGCTGGATCAAGTGGCGGCGCCCGTGGTTCAGCACGGCATGGTCTCCCATCACCCTTCAGAAGCCATACAGCTCCTGGTCGCCGAGGGCGTCTTGCGGGAGACTAGCCGGGCGACCGAGATTCCACGCCCCGGGCGTTACGGCCCCGGCGCGGATCTCGTGGTTCGGGAGACCGAGCTGGGTATTTCCGGCGTAGCCGATGAAGATGACTACTGCGCGCCCGTCGCACTGAACGAAGACGATGTCCGACAGTACGAAGTGAGGTTCGCCGGCCTTGTGGCGAAACTCCGGAAGGACAACGGTATCGACGGAACCGGTTGTCAGTCTGACGGCGGGCTGGTCTATGTGGGAGAGCGGGTCGTCAAGGGTCACGGCGTGGTAGCTATGTATTTGTCGCTGCCGAACAATAATCCGGACGCGGTACTGGCACGGCTGAAACGCCTGGACACACCGGACCGGCGCGGGACGGTGGCGTTGCTCACACCCAGAGCGCTTCCCCAGTCAACTGAGCTACGGCGGCTGGCGGCAGAGGATGACGTCATCGCAGTTTCGTTGATGCCAGTAGCGGTGACGGGCGGCTTGAGTTTGGACTGGGAGCAGTGTCTTGGCGCCTCTGTGCCGATCGAGGAGCCCACGCCCGTTCCGGACGGGGTGCGCAAGGTTCCGCGATCCATTGGCAGTCCTGCAGCGGTGCTGGCTGTCCACGATTACATGATCTCTAAGGGTTTGACGGAAACACAGTTCGGCAACCAATTTCAGACGAGCGACCGTACCGTCAGAAACTTCCTGAAGTCCGGCTTGCTGCGACGGGGCCTTTTCGAGGCCATGGCGGCCTACATCGGAGTTACCGTGGAACAACTCCTCGCTGGCAAACTGCCGGCTTCGATCACACGCCGGGCCCGCAACTGAATCTTCCAGATATCTTCCAGATTTCTTCCGCGTAGCCTCATATCGTGAGAAGCGTATCTCGGGCAATCTCAATGCAGAGGTTGCGGGCAGTACCCCGCAGCAAGCATCGAGATGAGCCTGAACACACCACAACGACTCCTAAATGAACACGAAGTAGCCACTTCCTGTTCGATCAGCGTCCTGACGCTACGCAAGTGGCGCAGCCAAAAACGCGGGCCGCAGTTTGTCAAACTCGGCGTTCTCGTTCGGTATCGTCCCGCCGATGTTGACGCATGGATCGCAGCACAGAGCATGATTCTCGCTGCGGCGGAGGTGGCACAATGAGCCGCCCGGTATCCACCCGTGACCTTCTGGCTTCTGAGAGAAGCTTCGTGGCGGCAATGAGCAGCCTCGGCTTCGGACGGTATGAGTTTCTACGGATTGAAGGCGGGGAACTGGTTCTCGATCCGTGGCCTACCGTGGTGCGAGATGTGAAGTTCGGCTGCCACGATTCTGGCACGGGACCAAAACTCTCGGCAGATTTCGCCCTGAAGCTGCAAGTCGCGGAGTTGTTCGAGTACGTTCGCGCTGTCGATGCCGGCGAAATCCGAGTTCTCGAAGTGAAGAGCGGGCTGCCGTTTTCCATGGAGATCGAGCACGGGTCGGCCAACGGTGGGGGGAGCCGCAATGGTTGAGGCGACCTTCGAACAGGCATACCCGATCGCAGCGCGGGCTGCGAGGGTGCGCGCGACGGCTGCCGTTGTGTGCGGCGCCATCCCTGTGGCAGACCGGGAGGACTTCGAGCAGGAGGGGCTGACCGCCTGCTGGCGTGCCCTTCCCCAGTTCGATCCGGCGCGGGCATCGCTCCGGACATTTATCGAGCGAGTCATCGCCAGCCGAATTGCCTCGTTGGTGCGCGCCACGCGGCGGTCGCCTGCGCACGTTCCGCTGGAGGCAGCTGGTCCGCAGCCAGTAAATTCCGGAACGGACTTGCAGGAATTCCACGCAGACGTCGCGCGGCTGTCATTGGCATTCGGCCGCAACGACCGGCGGTTGATTCTCCTGCTGCAGGAGCACTCGCCCGCCGAAGCCGGCCGGATGCTGGGGATTCCGCGCTCGACAGTCCACGACCAGATCCTCCGGTTGCGCCGCAGCTTCGTCGGGGCTGGCTTCGTGCCGAATCGGGGCCACGCACAAACCGCCAGGCGGGGTGGCCGGTGAGCAAGTTTCCTCAGCGCTCGGAGGCAGTGTGACTATGGCATCTCCATCCACAAGATTCCCAATGGTATCCACCTACTCGATGTGGGCGCAGTTCCGGAACTGCCGTCAGGCGGTGTACTGGCGCTACATTCGGCAACTGGTCGGGTTAGAGCGCGACGGCAACCTCCACTTCGGCTCCCTCGTACACCAGTGTCTGGAATTGTGGCATGGGTGCCGCGACATGGGGCGCGTGCTGGATCTCATTTCCACGCTCTGCCCCAACCGTCTGTACGACGAGGGCCAGTTGAAGGACTGGCATCTGGCCACCGCCATGATGAAAGCCTACGCGGTGCGGTATGCCCCGGAAGAGTTCGACATCGTGGCGCTGGAAAAGACGTTCCAGGGTCCGATCATCAATCCGGCCACCGGCGCCGCATCTCGCAGTTTCGTTCTCGCCGGCAAGGTCGACGGTATCGTGCGCATCGGTGCAGAGTACTTCCTTCTGGAACATAAGACCGCCGCGCAACTCGATGCCGATTATCTGGAGCGGCTGTGGACGGACTTCCAAATCACCATCTACGCCTACTACTTGGAACAGACCATGGGCATCACCATCGCCGGCATCCTTTATAACATCCTCGTCAAAGCCAAGCTCCAGCAGAGCAAAGGCGAAACGGAAGACGAGTACCAGGCGCGCCGTGCGGAGTTGTTGGCTAAGTCGAAGACCGGCAAGACCACAGCCAAACGGAAGTTGCCGGAAACGGATGAGGAATTCCAGGAGCGCCTGGCGGAAAAGTACACCGGTCCGGGCATGCTTCACCGGGAAATGCTCTACCTCTCCCGCGATCGCTTCGATATCCTGCGCACCGAACTCTGGGAACTGACCCAGGAGTTTCTCGACGCCCGCCGCCGCGGCGTCTTCTATCAGAATACTGGCTTCTGCTTCAACTTTCACAGGCCCTGCGCGTACTTTGCGCTGTGCCGCTCGAACGGTAATCCCAACGTCATCGAGAATTTCTACCAACGCGTTGCGCCCAACGAGGAGTTGCGCGTGCTGCCGAACGATCCCACTGAGCTCGCTTTCTAAAAGGAGAAATCAACCATTATGTCGATACTTCCCACTTCTAAGACGCCGCCCAAACCAGCCCTCGCGGATCTCACCGTGCTGTGGTACGGGCAAACCAAAATCGGAAAGTCCAGCACCTGCGCACAAACCGAGGGCGCACTGTTCCTGGCCACGGAACCGGGCCTGAACGCGCTCGATGTCTATCAGGCGCCCATCCTCTGCTGGGAGGATCTGCTGAATGCCTGCGCCGAGATCGTCGAAGGCAAGCACCCCTTCAAAACCGTGATCATCGACACGATCGACAACGCTTACAAGTTTTGCGTCGAATTCATCCTCCGTAAATTCAAGGTCGAGCACGAATCCGATCTCGGCTACGGCAAGGGTTACGCCCTCGTCAACAACGAGTTCCAGAGGGTGCTCACTAAGCTGGCATTCCTGCCCTACGGGCTGTTCCTCATCTCGCACGCCAAAGAGATGGAGATGGACTCCCGCACCGGCAAGTACACCCGCGTGGTGCCGACGTTGCCGGATAAAGCTCGGAAGATCGTGCTCGGGATGGCCGACATGGTGCTGTTTTGCGACTTGGAAGTCAGCAACGGCGAGAACGGCGAACAGCAGGTGCGCCGCGTGATCCGCACCAAGCCCAGCCTGTATTACGAGGCAGGCGACCGCACGGGCCGGTTGCCCGAGGTTCTCGATCTCGATTTCAAGGCATTTCTGAGCGAATTCAGCGGCACGTCGACGCCGGCCAAACCGGCAGCAACCAGCAAGCCCGCGGCTGCGGCCGCGAAGTAGATCATTCCCAAGGAGATTCCAATCTATGAGCAAGAACATCGATTTATCGCAGTTTGATGACGACTTCCGGAGTGAAACTCCGGCGGAGCGATCGGACACGGATAGCGTGCCCGACGGGAAGTATCAGGTGGTAGTGGAAAAGGTGGAAATCACCGAAGCGCACACCACCGGCAACCCGATGCTGAAGTGGACGCTCCGTGTCCTGGCTCCGCGCCACATCAACCGCCTCATATGGCGCAACAGCGTCTTCACCGCCAACACTCTGAAGTTCGTGAAGACCGACCTGCATCTCTGCGGTCTGGACCTGGAGAGACTGTCGGATCTGCCCAAGAACCTGAACAAGCTACTCGACGTCAAGCTGGAAGTTACCAAGAAGACAAAGGGCGACAACGAGAACATCTACTTCAACAGCCGCATCGTGAACGACCGGACGCCGAGCAAGTTCCGCCAAGAGGCTGGTGACGCGCTTGTCCCGTTCTAGTCCGGCGCTGGTCACGCTTGTTGCCGACACGAGGGAGCAGGAGCCGTTTTCGTTTGATCCACGGCTGGTAGAGGTGCAACGCCGCGCCCTGCCAGCCGGAGATTACTCGGTTGCCGGCATGGAGGGTGTGGTTGCCGTGGAGCGGAAGACGCTCGACGATTTCGTCTCCACGGTGATTCACCAGCGGGTTCGCTTCCGGCGCGAGCTTCTGAAATTGGCCGGCTACCGCGCAGCCTGTGTGGTCGTCGAGGCCGGCATCCTGGAGGTTCTGCAAGGGCGATATCGGGGTGACGCCCATCCGAACGCCGTGCTCGGCGGTGCGCTGTCCATCACCCTCGACTACCGCATCCCGGTGTTCTTCTGTTCCAACCGGCAGGCGGCCTGCCATTTTGTGCAGGCATATCTGCTCGGCGCTCACGCGAGGTGGAAAGCATGACGAAAGCGGCAACCGCAGAGGTTCGGTGTTCGCTCCGCGGCATCGTGGAAATGGTCTTCTACTCGGGCCCGGCGTTCAGCGCCGGGCGCCTCCGTACCTCGGACGGGAAACTCGTCACATTTGCCGGCAAGGTATTTGCCAGGGAAAATGATTCGGTTCGCCTGGAAGGCCAGTGGACCAACCATCCGAAGTATGGCCGGCAGTTCGCGGCAGACTGCATGGGCTTCGATCAGGAGATGGATGCGGACGGGCTGGCCAACTTCTTGGCGAATCACCCGGACGTGAAAGGGATCGGCCCGGTCAAGGCCCGGCTGATCGCCGACCATTTTGGCGCGGGCTTCGATGTGGCCATCCGCACCGATCCCGATTCCGTGGCCGCCATCGCGAAAGCGCCGGTGGAGGCGATCTTATGCCTACAACGTATCTGGATCGCCAACAGCGATTTCAACGCCGCGATGACGTACTTGTCACGCTTCGGACTCACCCATCACCAGGTGACGACGCTGGTGGAGAAGTTCGGCAGCATGGTTGTGCCGATTCTGGAGAAAGACCCCTACGTGCTCGTCAGGGAGATCGCCGGCTTCGGATTTAAGCGGGTTGACAAGATCGCGCGCAAGATGGGCACGCCGAAAGATCTATCATCCCGCATTCGTGCCGGCCTTCATTTCTGTGTTCTGGATGCACTCGATGATGGCGACTGTTGGGTCGAATACGAAGATCTTCTGGACCGCGCCAATGCTCTGCTGATCATGGACACGCTCGACAGCCGCGAGGTGATTGAGGGGCATCTCGAATCCTTAATTGGCGAGGGGCTTCTTGTCTCTCAGCCGTTTGGGCAGCTGGTAGTGGCCGATCCGGAGATCCACCGCATGGAGACGGAACTCGCCGAAGTCCTCAGGAGCGCTGGTCGGCGCAGTCCGCATGCTGTCGCGGATGTGGCCCTGCTACTCGATGTGGAGGGCGCCGAATTGAATCCCGAGCAGCGCGATGCAGTCAGGAATGCCCTCAGCTTCTCCATTTCGCTGATGACCGGTGGCGCCGGTAGCGGCAAGACATACGCAGTTTCGACCATCACCACCATCGCCGAGCAGCTGGAACTGAGGGTCGTGTTGGCCGCGCCCACTGGTAAGGCCGCCAAGCGCATCGAGGAAGTAGTGGGCCATGAGGCGAGCACCATCCACCGGCTGTTGGGTTTCAATGGGCACACGTATTCGCGCGGCGCGCTGAACCCGATCGATGCGGACATACTCGTCGTGGACGAAGTATCGATGATGGACGTCCCACTTGCGCGGCGGCTCTTCCAGGCGGTGGATCGCACACGGACCGCCGTGGTGCTGGTTGGCGACCACAACCAGTTGCCGCCGGTGGGCCCGGGTAACCTCCTGCGGGACCTTGTGCGGTCCTTGGCGATCCCCACCACAGTACTCACCCGGATCATCCGCCAGGCCGGTGTTCTGAAGGAGAACTCCACCGCCATACTCAGTGGCGAGGTACGGCCTACGTCGGATTCGTTCGTCGGCGCACGCCGGCCCTGGTACGTCATCGACAAATTCGCCGACCGCGAGGATGTTCGTCGGATGCTACTACTCCTGTTCCAAGAAGTGCTTCAGGAGCGCCTGGGCTACGACCTGATTCGTGAGATTCAGGTGCTCACGCCGACCCACAAAGGCCCGCTCGGTACGGTGGAGTTGAATATCGAGTTGCAGCGCATCCTGCAACATAAGCTGTTCGGAGTGGATGTGCCTACCGTCGAGGCTGGCCACCGCGCGCGGCCGTATCCGGGTGACAAAGTGATCCAGACGAAGAACGATTACGACCTGGGCGTCATGAACGGGGCGATGGGCGCCGTCGTTGACGCTACTCAGGACGGCAGCCTTTGCATCGACTTCGATGGCCGGCGTGTGGAGATCAAGAGCGGTAGCGATGCGCTCGGCAATATCCAGTTGGCCTACGCGACAACGATCCATAAAGTGCAGGGTTCGGAGTTTCCCTGCGCGGTCGTGATCGCCCATAAGTCGCACTCCTTCATGCACCATCGCAATCTGCTCTACACCGCAGTTACGCGCGCGAAGGAGTCCGTGATTCTTCTCGGCGATCGCTGGGGTATCGACAACTGCGCCGCCAAACGCCAGGTGGACCGCCGAAACACCTTTCTCTCCTTCCTCCTCCATCCGGAGACACGGCAGTGAGTTCGCCTCCGGTAGATGTCCACACTTACTACCGGCAGGTGACCGATGTGGACATCGGCGAAATTGCCCGCGAACTCCTCGGCGACCGCATCACACTGGAATCGGGGCAGACCCTGTTCTGCGATTGCCCGAACCATCGGAGCCAGTCGCACCGCTCACTTCACGTCTGGCTCGACAAGCAGGGTTGGTTCTGCCACGCCTGCGGCACCGGCGGCGATGTGCTGCAGTTGGTCGAGTTCGTCCGGTTCGGCTTGGTCACCCGCGGGCAGTCTGGCTCCATGCCGGACTCTCACCGGCATGCACGCGACTTCCTGGCGGCGCGCGTTCGACTGCCACCGCTGTCGAAACTCGCTTCCGGAAGACCGGAAGAGGCCGAGGAAGCACACCAGCTTACGCTTCGTGTACGTGAGGCGCTGACCGCATTTGCAGCCTCGTATCACCAGCGCCTCGTTGGGACTCCGGAAGTACTCGCCTGGTTTAGCGGCAAATATGGGATCAGCGAGGAGACGATCAGCAGGCTCCAGATCGGATACGCAGATAGCGGGCCGAGCGTGGCGCGCACGTTGATGGACGGGCCTGGCGCCTTCACCATGCGCGAGTTGGCTGCCACCTCCGTGTTCCGGCCCACGGCGCAAGACGGACTGGTCCCCTTCTTCGATGGGCGGATCGTTTTCCCGTATTGGAGCCGCGGGCACGTCGTCTTTATGATCGGACGGAGCACACCTTGGACGCCGGATCACGAATGGGAGAAATCCAAGTACAAGAAGCTGGCGATTCACAACGACCGCAACAACAGCCACGTTTCGCCGTACATCCGCAACGACGTCCTCTACAACGAGGATGTGCTGCTCGCACGACCTGAACGGCTAATCATCACCGAGGGGGTGACCGATTGCATTTCCCTGATGGAGCACGGATTCCCGGTGGTGTCGCCGGTAACGGTGCAGATTCGAGAGGCCGATTGGGAACGGTTGCTGCCGAAACTCGCCGGCGTCAAGACGGTATTCATCTGCCAGGACAACGAAATATCCGAGGCGGGCATGCAGGGCGCGCTGAAAACAGCGCGCGTCTTGGCGGAGCACGGCATCGCAACGCGCGTGGCTGTCCTGCCGCTGGGTGAAAAGCAGGCTGCAGCGCGCGAAAAGCTGGCCGCTCTGCCGGCCGGAAATGCCGATGTTGGTACACTGCTCGCCGACGCGAAGATCGATGTGAACGAATTCTTCGCTTCCGGGAAGACGGCGGCCGATTTCGAAGCCATCCTCGCGGCCGCGCAGACTCCGCTCGAACTGGCGATCTCGAAACTCAGTACCGAGATCCCCGATGCTGATCTCAGCCGGTTGCTCCACCCGATCCTGTCGGAGGTCGGCCGGCTCGATCCCATTCAGCAGGACTGCCACCTCCGGTTGATCCAAATGCGGTGCGGCAAAGCTCGCATGCCGGTCGCCACGTTGCGGAAGCAGTTGAAGGTAGTGGAAATCGCCCGCCCAAAAACGAAGCCCGGCGCATCCAGCAACGGTGGCTTCCGGGATGACGCGGCTTCGGAGCCCGGCGCCGGGCTGGCGGCAACGCCGCTGCGAAGCATCCCGGTGAACAACCGGCAATTGCGCGACATCATCGGCGATGCGTGGGGCGCCATCCATAGCATCAATGACGTCAAGGAGCCGGACAGAGCGGAGCGACCGTTCCTTTTCCAGAACGGCGGGGCCTTGGTGCGAATCGCCGGCACGGGCGTTCACACGAGAATCGAGGCGCTCGGCGACACGGCGATGTACGGAATTCTGGCTCGGATCGCCAACTGGCACAACGTGACCGAGGAGGCCATCACCGCAGCCCCGCCCTCGAGAGACACCGCACGCGACATGCTGGTAAACCCGGATCCGGGGCTTCCGCCGCTCGATTCCGTGGTTCGCACCCCGACGTTCGGGAAAGACGCGACGCTGATTACCTCTCCCGGTTACCATCGCGGGGACGCGCTTTGGATGTTCCCTGACGACTCCCTGGACATCCCGGAAGTCTCCACAAATCCGTCGCGCGAACAGATCGCGTGCGCCAGATCGTTGCTGGTAGATGAACTGCTCGTGGACTTCCCGTTCGTGAAGGACTCGGACCGCGCCCACGCCGTTGCTGCAGTCCTGCTCCCATTTTTGCGGCGCTTGATCCCCGGCCTTGCCCCAATCCACCTGATCGAAGCTCCCACTCAGGGCTCCGGGAAGGGGCTGCTGGCCAGCTTGATCTCCATCGTCTCGACGGGTTTGGCGGCCGAGGGCCGGACCATGCCGGAGAACGAAGACGAAGTGCGCAAGATGATCACAGCGGAGTTGGTCACCGGTCGCCCGATCATTCTCCTCGATAACCTCAGCGAAAAACGAGTGCTGGAGTCTTCCGCACTGGCGTCGGTCGTGACCGTGCCGTATTGGACGGACCGTCTCCTGGGCGAATCCGAGATGTTGCACCTTCGCAATAATGCTCTCTGGCTGATGACCGGGAATAATCCGCGGCTGTCGGCTGAACTCGGCCGGCGCTGCGTCCGGCTGCGCATCGATCCGCGAATCGACATGCCGTGGCTGCGCGGTGGATTCAGGCATCCGCTGATTACCGAGTGGGCACAGGAGAATCGTTCGGCGGTCGTCCATGCTGCGCTCACGCTGATTCAGGCCTGGATCGCGGCCGGAAAGCCACTGCTCGAAACGCGCCTGGGGTCCTTCGAGAAATGGTCGGAGGTCATGGGTGGCGTACTGGACATCGCCGGAATTCCCGGTTTCCTTGGAAACCTAAACGAACTCTACGCGGCGTCCGACGGCGATGGCCAATTGTGGCGGGAATTCACCGGGGCCTGGTGGGACGAATTCCGCGCCGTGCCGAAGAAGGTCTGCGACCTTACGCAGTTCTGTGGAGATCGTGACCTGATGCAAAACGTGCTTGGCGATGGGTCGACACGCTCGCAGCAGACCCGGCTGGGCAAAGCGCTCGCCACGAAACGGGATCGGGTATTCAACGGACTGACAGTAAAACGGATCGAGCAAGGCAAACACAAAGGGGCCCTCTTCTATGCGCTTGCGTCGGCTACCAGCACTGAGGGGAATTCTCCGCAAGGTCTGGACCTCCTGGAGTTGCGTGATGGGGACGTTGACGCCGACGGTGGGGACGTTGGGAATCTTGGGGACATTGAAGAAAAACGTCCCCATTCGCTCGGCCCAATAGATCCAATCAGTTGCAAACCATTTGGGGACGTTGGGGACGTTGGGGACCTTTTTCCAGCTTCCTCACGCGAAGAATTCTCTCTCTCACACTCGTACACACATGCGTGCGAGAGCGGCGCGCATATAAAGGATAGCCCGGAAAACGTCCCCAATGTCCCCAACGTCCCCATCGTTCTCGTAACAGAAACAAAACACGACATTTCATTCGTGGGGACGTTTGGAGCAGAGGTCCCCATAATTTCCACACAACGTCCCCAACCCGGAAACCGCGACGATATTGACCTGGCCAAGTTGCCGGAAAGTGTCGCCACGGAACCTCCATAATGCGGGTCATCACCATCCATGAGGATTCCAGATGCTCGGATTCAACCAGGAGAAACAGATGCCCACGGTATTGACGGAGTGTTCCGAGTCGGCTGAGGATGCGTCATCCGCCGAGACGCCGACGTGCCTGTTCGTGGCTACTTCCCTTGTGACGTGGACCACGGCCAACCCGCAATGGTTCGCCCGCGATTTCCAAATTGACGACACGGTGTACCGGAGGCTCGATCCCGAGTATTACGCCTGGCTGCGGTCGCGCATGGTCGTTGCCAAGAGGGCCGCAAGTGCCGGGCAGTTCCCTCCGTCGGCGTTTGAAGACTTGCGCTTGCGGTTCAACGCTGTGCACGAATGGGCGGTCGAGAATTTTGGCGAGGCGCCCTTGCTCGCAGTACTGCGGGAATTTCGTTCAGGCGACTATGATCCCCCGGTTGCTGATGACGAACGACAGCCTACCCCGGCGCGGTGCCCGCGAAATTCCGCAGCCGATGAAATCTTGCCGGAGGCACTGGCCTTGGTCGATTCCATCAGCGCGCAGGCACTCTCGCTTGGCTGGAAACGGCAGAGGCTCTATGCCGGTGGACACAGCCGTATCTTCGACCCGCAACGAGGCCTCATCTGTTTTCTGAAGGCCGGCGATCGGATCGGCGAAGTAACCATCCATTCGATCGAGATCGTCGGACCGCCACCACGCGATGCTCGGCAGCGCTTCTACAACCCCGATGTGGACCAACCCTGGATCATTCGACTCGATCGCAAAAAAGAAATTGATGGGACAGCCGGACACTTCTCCTGTTCCGAGCGTATATAGTAATCGAAACGGTTTTGTTCGATAGGTGAGCGCCAAGCGCAACCTTCGGAAGCACCCTTCCCACAAAAGAGAGACGGGACTCTCACAAAACTCCTTCCCTTCCATGTCGTACCCGAAGTGTGTCCAGATGAAGCCTGCTGAACAAATCCCCTACTACGCGCCCGATGGAACGTCCATGGGCCTTCGCTCCATCGAAGCCGCGAAGCGCCTGATCGAAGGCGGACACGTGAAACCCGCCTACGGCCGCAAGGGACACCTAAAGGCGATCTGGCTGCTCAAGCAGGGCGGCGACAACCCCGTTGAGACGCGTCCGCCGAGTGGTACACGGTACAGCTTTCTTCAAAACCTCGACAATGGCAGCCGCTGCTGGAAACTTCGCCGAGTCGATGGCCGAGACGACGACGGCGTGCTGGTGAGCACGCGCGGTGTCTTCGTACAGGTCGTGACGGATTGCCTGGTCGGATGAGGGATCGACGACAGATCGGCGGCCGGTATCTCGCTCGGGTCCGTGGCGCGTTCCGTGGCGGCCGGGCGCGGTCGCTGCCTTCGGTGGAGCAACCGGCCAACCCGGAGGCCAAGGGCGCAACACGGGCGCCCGGGCCGCCAAGGGTGGCAAAAACGGCGGCTCCCGCCGAGATTTTGGGTCCTCCTTGGCTACTTTCATCGGTGGGTGGAATGGCGGCACAAAGTCTTTAGTTACAGCGGATTATTTAGGTGGTCAGCGCAGGTGGTCACAGTGGTCACCTCAGTGTCCGCCCCGGTTGGACGCAGGGTCCGTCAATAGATGTCAACACTTCCGGCAGCCATTGCGCCCGAGCTTGCGCGGCTCATTGAGATCTGGCCCACCGACCGGCTGGTGCCGTACGTAAAGAACGCGCGGACTCACTCCCCGGAGCAGGTAGCGCAGATCGCGGCATCAATTGTAGAGTTTGGTTTTGTCAATCCGATCCTCGTCGATTCCCAGGACGGAATCATTGCTGGCCACGGCCGACTCCTGGCCGCCCGCAAGTTGGGCCTGGCGGAAGTGCCGGTGGTGGTGCTGGGCCACCTCAGCGAGACTCAGCGACGGGCGTACATCATCGCTGATAACAAGCTGGCGCTGAACGCCGGGTGGGACGAGGAGACGCTCCGTGTCGAAATGGCTGGACTCGCGGTGGATGGGTTCAACCTGGCGCTGGTGGGGTTCTCCGAGGAGGAGCTCGTTACGATACTCTCCGTCGAGGAGCCGGAAGTATCCGGCGCCGACGCGGAAGAGGAAGCGGTACCCGAACCGCCGGCACAGCCGGTTACGATGCCCGGGGATGTGTGGTTGATTGGGCCGCACCGCCTAATGTGTGGCGACTGTCGGGACCAAGCCGTCGTTTCTAAGTTGATGGCAGGTGCCAGTGCGAATTTGGCGATCACGTCGCCGCCGTATGCGACGCAGCGCGAGTACGATCCAACCAGCGGGTTTAAGCCGATCCCTCCGGACGAGTATGTGGAGTGGTTCCGTGCGGTGGCGGCCGGCGTCGAGTCGGTGCTGGCGCCGGATGGATCGTACTTCCTGAATATCAAGGCGCACGCCGACGACGGCGAGCGAAATCTGTACGTGATGGATTTGGTGATCGCACACCGGCGCCAATGGGGCTGGCGCTTCGTGGATGAGTTCTGCTGGCGGAAGACTGACAACGGGGTGCCCGGCGGCTGGGGAAACCGGTTCAAGAATGCCTGGGAGCCGGTCTTCCACTTCTGCCGCCAGCAACAGATCAAGTTCCGAGCAGAAGCGGTGAGTCACGAGTCGGAGAACTGCTTCGACTACTCGCCAGACAACCCGAAGTCGAATTCCGGGAGTGGACTCCTGGGAACCGGCGCGCGCGGCGCGGCAGCGGACGGCGGAAAGAAGCAAGATGTCTGGCAGCGCAGTAGGAACAGCCTGTCCGACGATTCGGAGGGCCGGCACCCTGGCTTGGCGCGGCCGAGCAACGTGATTGAAGTCAAGAGCGAGTCGAGCCAGGGATCGCACTCCGCTCCTTTCCCGCGCGCGCTGGTGGACTTCTTTATCAAGGCATTTTCCGACGCCGGCGACGTCGTGTTCGATCCCTTTATGGGAAGCGGGACGACAATGGCCGCGGCGCAGGTACTCGGCCGGGCGGGCTACGGCTGCGAAATCAGCCCGGCTTATTGCGATGTGATTGTCTGCCGCTTATTAAACCTGGGCCTCGACGCGGTGCTGGAGTCCAACGGCGCCTTTTTCAAGGATGTAGCCGCGCAGCGCGGTGTCGATCCGGCCCAGACGTTGAACCCCAGCCGATAGGGGGTCCCCAACAAGTTTTCATTTCACACCAAGGAGACAAACGATGTCCGATGTAGCCACTCCGAACCAGGGCGAACGCGAGTTCGAAACCGGGACGGACGAATCTTTCAAGAACGCCAACGCCACCGGCGTCGCCACCCACAACGAGAATCAGCGGGTGACCTACGCCAACATCAAACGCACTTACGATGTCTACCAGGATCTGGATATCCAGGCGGCGCGCCAGGCTCAGATCGAGCAGACGCGGCTGAACCAGATCGCGTCGCAGGCCCTGCAGAACGCGGTCGAGACCGCCAACATGGTCGGCAAGCAGGCCATTCGGCACGCCGACATCGCGGCCGACGCCCTATGGACCGACGAACTGAACCCGGTGATGCGCGCGTCCGGCGCCAACCTCACCGCGGGCGCAGTGCCCGCCAACCGCGCCACGGATGTGACTGCGGCAGGCGTGGGCATGTCCGCCGAGGCAGTGGCGGCCGCCGTCGCCAAGCAGGTGGATGCGTCGGTTACGCCGGTGATCGCCGCGCTGCAGCAGATCGTGCAGGCGCTGGCCACCGCGACCACGTCGATCGGCAACGTCGTGAACCAGGCGCAACCCAAGGCGTAGACATCAAACCGGGGGCGGCCGCTCCGCCGCCCCTCCGAAAACCGGACCGATTCAAACAGAAAGGAAACAGCAACATGAAGTGGCTCGCGTTGGTAATCGCGTATTTGCCCGTGGTACTTCAGACCGTTACCTCCGTGGAGGCAACGCTCAAGAACACAGCCGGGGCTTCCAAGAAACAGGTGGCGTTGGACATCATCACTGCCGCCGCAAGTGCGGGAGAGAAACTTCCGGAGGAACACGTCCAGCAGATCAGTGGCCTGGTCGACGTGGTGGTTGGGTCGCTTAACAAATTCGGCGTTTTCGCCTCGTCCGCTGCGAAGGCGAGCACAGTGAAGGTCTAACCGAGAAGGCCCATGACGAACCTACAGGTGGTGACGTGGCCGGTTGACAAACTGATTCCTTTTGCCCGGAATGCGCGCACGCATAGTGCCGAACAGGTCGCCCAAGTCGCGGCATCGATCGCCGAGTTTGGGTGGACGAATCCGATTCTGGCCGGCGCAGATGCAATCGTTATCGCCGGCCACGCACGCCTGTTGGCAGCCCGCAAGCTGGGCATGACCGAAGTTCCGGTCATCGTCTTGGATCACCTGACCGAATCCCAGCGTCGCGCACTGGTGTTGGCCGACAACCAGTTGGCACTCAACGCAGGATGGGACGAGGCGATGCTGCGCATCGAACTGCAGGACCTCGAGGTCAGCAGATTCAACCTCGATCTGATCGGGTTCTCCGCTGACGAATTGGAGACGATCCTGGCGGACGGTGAGGAGACTACCGAGGGCCAGACTGACGAGGATGCAGTCCCCGAAGCGCAGGCGGCTGTGGTGGCCGTGCCCGGCGATGTCTGGGTCCTGGGCGACCATCGCTTGCTGTGCGGGGACTCTACGCAGTTGGACGCGGTCGAGACGGTACTGGCCGGCGGCCTGGCCGATATGGTCTTTTGCGATCCACCGTACAACGTGAACTACGGCGCGACGATGAAGGACAAGCTCCGCGGCACCAACCGGACCATCGCCAACGATAATCTCGGATCCGACTTCGAACAGTTCCTGCGCGACGCCTGCGTGAACATGCTGGCGGTCACCAAGGGCGCGATCTACGTGTGCATGTCCTCGTCGGAGATCCACACGCTGCAGCGGGTGTTCCGCGAAGCCGGTGGGCATTGGTCCACGTTCGTCGTGTGGGCGAAGAACACGTTCACGATGGGGCGGTCCGACTACCAGCGCCAGTACGAACCGATCCTCTACGGTTGGAAGGAAGGCACGGATCATTTCTGGTGCGGAGCTCGCGACCAGGGCGACGTGTGGTTCATCAAGAAGCCGCACGTCAACGATCTGCACCCGACGATGAAACCAGTGGAGTTGGTGGAGCGCGCCATCCGCAATAGCAGTAAGGGTCGGGACACTGTGCTCGATCCGTTCGGCGGCTCTGGCACGACGCTGATCGCTTGTGAGAAGTCCGGCCGCCAAGCCCGCGTGATTGAGTTGGATCCGAAGTACTGCGACGTGATCATTCGCCGCTATCAGGAGTTCAGCGGGAAGGACGCCACGCTGGATGGGGATGGACGACCGTTCAAGGAACTGGCGACCGAACGGAGCAACGTCGCCGCGTGAATCAATCGTTGCCACCGGGAGTTGGTGGCCATCGAGCAGGAAATTCGAAGCGGCAACCCAGATCTGATGGGCCTGTGCCTGGCTCTGTCGGACTGGTCCATGGAGCTTCGATTACTTGAAGGAAAACAATGGAAGACCAAATTCTTCGGTACCTGATTCCGGCGAGCGGCCTCATCTCGGGGTTGATTGGCGCCTTCGTCGGTTTGCAGAACCGGGCGCTGCTCGCAGAGGTGCGTAAGGAACTTGCGGAGTTGGAGAACCGAATCATCATCCGGATCAACGGTACCTACGTGCGATCTGGGGAGTGTCACTTGCGCGAAGAGAATGTCCACGCTCGGCTGGAGTCGCTGATGGATGAGATCCGGAAGAAAGGTGCCGCCGGCGGATGACGCCGGCGGCGTTGGGCTTGCGGTGGGAACTACTCCGCCTTGGTGCGGTAGGCGCGCTCCCCGTCGGTGCGCTTGAAGGATTCCACGGTGAGTCCCATCTTTTTGCCCAGGCTGCCGGAGATGAAACCTCGGACGCTGTGCGCCTGCCATTCGGTGGCATCCATGATCTCCTTGAGGCTGGCGCCGTCCGCGCGGCGGATCAGTTCCAGGACAATGGCCTTCTTGCTGCCCTCGCGCGTCGTGGGCGGCACGTCCTTGGCTGTGGCGCCCTTGGTGGCATTGGCTTTCTTCGGCGCGACGGGGGCTACCTCCGGCGCCGGCGTGGGTGTTAGTGCCTGGATGGCCTTCCAGATGCGGGCGACCGCCGTCTTGCGGTCCGTGAACTTCTTGACGGGCCTCAGGTCGCCGAAGGGTGGCGCGCCGGCGAAGCCGTTCCAGACCTCGGCGAAGCGGCTGATGGGCCAGTCGGTGGAGAGCTTGGCGAGCTCCTTCTCGGTGGCGAAGCGGTCTTGGCCTTCGGGAACGTGCTCGTTGGCGGCGAAGGCAGTGATGTTGTTGTCGGTGGCGATTGCGAACGTGGTCATGGCTTTCTCCTGATTCAAAACTCGATCTTGTCTACGATCTCCCGGGCCTCTTCGGGGCTGATTCCCAGCGAGGTGGGCACCTCCGAGCGGAGGCGTGCGGCTGTCCGGATCCGAATCTCGCGGCCAGTCGCCAGGTTGGTGCCGTACCACCCGCCGCGCGCGTGTTCGCGGGTGAGGCGGACTTTGGCCAGCGTGCCGCTGACCTTCACGATGTAGGTCGTTCCGACCTTCACGTTGTGTTTTTGCATGGTTAGTACTCCAGTCCTTTCTGGTCCACCGCGGTGCGGTCGCCCAGGCTGGCGAGAACGTAAGCGAGTTCCTCGCTGATGCGGCCGAGATCGCCCGGGTACCCCCAGTTGGCGGGTTCCTGTGCCTGGTCCTTCTGGTGCTGCTCCAGGCGGCTGGCGATGCGTTTCAGCAGGTCCTGGCACTCGGTGTGGCGTTCGAAGTAGCAGGCGGCGGCAGTTTGCTTGGTGGTCTTGGTGGGGCGTGGCATCGAACACATACATCACTTCGGTGGCGGCGGAAGGCAAGGCCGAAGTTCGAATGATCGGAAGAAAGATTCAATGGCGGCGGGTCGTGAGGTTATCTGATCGGCAGGTGTCCTTATGACTGGAGTTTCTCAGCGGGCGTACGCACGGTTGCGCGGTGTGGCTCTCAGCGCCGTACAGAAGGCGATCGCCACCAAGCGGATCACGCTGAACGCGGACGGCAGCATCGATCCAGAAAGGGCGAACCAGGAATGGGAAAGGAATACGTTCGCGGGCAAAACGCTGCACCAAGCCACGCAGCAGGCGCCCAAGCCCCAGGCGGTGCCGCGGAGTTCTCCACCCCCGCCGCGTGGCGGTTCGGGTATGCCGGGGCAGCCCGATGTGGCGGCGGATCCGGTTGCTGCCTATCTGCGAGCCCGCGCCGTCAGCGAGACGTATAAGGCGAAGACGGCGCAGTTGGAGTATGAGGAGCGCGCCGGCAAACTGATCCAGGCCACTAAAGCCGGCGAGTATGCGGCGCACTGGTCCGCGATCGTCGGCGATGCGCTGTCGGCATACCCGGATCGCGTGGCGCCCCTGGTGGCCGCCGCGAAAACGGAAGCAGAGATTCACCGAATCCTCGCCGGTGAAACGAACGCGCTGCGCCGGAAGATGGCGAAGGCGATCTCGGACGCCGGGTACTGATGGACACACCCTTCTCGATGTACAAGGTTGGAGCGGAGGCGTTGCTGCCGCCACGGGATATCTCCGTGTCGCAGTGGTCCGACGAGAACGTGGTGCTCACCGGATCCGGTTCGGCGGAACGCGGCCAGTGGCACACGCGACCGTACCAGCGGGAGCCGATGGATGTCCTCGGCCCAAACCATCCGTGCAAGCAGGTCGTGCTGATGAGCGCGGCCCAGATGCTGAAGACCTCGATAATGGTCAACTTCCTCGGATACATCGCGGACGTAGATCCGGGCCCGACGTTGGCTGTGGAACCGCGGTCGGAAGACGCCAAGGCACTTTCCAAGGATCGTGTCGCACCGCTGTTTCGGCACTCGCCGGCACTTCGCGGGAAACTCGCCGCAGTGAAGTCGCGCGATTCCAACAACACGGCGATGCACAAGGTGTTCACCAACGGCTCCGGGCACATCACCTTCACGGGCGCCATCTCGCCGTCCGGCCTGGCCATGCGTCCGATCCGTTATCTGTTGCTGGACGAGGTGGACCGGTATCCAGTGAGCGCAGGATCGGAGGGCGATCCCGTATCGCTGGCCATCCAACGCACCGGGGAGTTTGAGCACAACAAAAAGGTAATCATGTGCTCGACGCCGACCGTCGACGGGGAGAGCCGGATCCAGGCTGCGTGGAATACCAGCGACCAGCGTGAGTTCTTCGTGCCGTGCCCAAAATGCAATCACTTCCAGATCCTGGTGTTCAGCGACGGCACTGATGGGGGGCTGGTGTGGCCGGAGGGCGAGCCGGAGAAGGCCGCATACTGCTGCGAGAAGTGCCGGGAGCTTATCCCGCACAACCAGAAATCGTGGATGGTGGAGCGTGGCGAGTACCGTGCACAGAATCCTGGGTCGCCGATCCCCGGGTTCCGGGTGTCACAGTTGATCTCCCCGAAGCGCTCCTGGGGGACGATCGCCGCGGAGTTTCTGGTCGCCAAGGCCTCGACAGAGACGCTCAAGGCGTTCCTGAACACCGTGTTGGCGGAACTCTGGACGGAACGCGGGTCGGCGCCGGATTGGGAAAAACTCTACCTTCGGCGCGAGGATTACGCGCTCGGGATTGTGCCGGCGAAGGCATCGCTGCTGGTGGCCGGCGTCGACGTGCAGGACGACCGTCTCGAAGTGGAGATTAAAGGATACGGTCGGGGCAAGGAGTCCTGGTCTGTGGACTACCGGGTAATCCAGGTGCCCGACCAGGCGGGGCAGGCGCTCAAAACGTCTTCGCCCGAAGTCTGGCTGGAGTTGGAGACGTTGCTGGCTGCGGACTGGCGGTGCGAGGCGGGCGGGACGATACCCATCATGGCCATGACGATCGATACCGGATTCCGGCCGCAGATGGTGTACGAGTTTGCCGCGCGCCATCCGCAGCCGGCGCATGGCCCGGCAGGCGACCGGATCTCGGCGCCGCGCACCGTGGTGGCGACCAAGGGCACACCGGACTTTCTGAAACTGATCGCGCGGGTGTCGCCGACGGACGCGGCGCGCAAGCGGCAGAACGTCCGGATCTGGCACATCGGCACGCACTGGGCGAAGCAGGAGTTCTACGATTGGCTGTGGATCGTGCTGCCCGACGATGGAACATTCCCTCCCGGTTACCAGCATTACGCCTACAAGGATCAGGACTTCTACCGCGGGCTGTGTTCCGAGTCGCGGATCATCCGGTCGAACGGCAAGGTGGAGTGGATCCCCGACAAATCGATCCGGAACGAACCACTTGATCTCGCTGTGTTGTGCCGGGCCGCTGCGGCAGTCTGTGGGATCGATCGCTTCTCGGAGGAGGATTGGGCGGCGCTCGAGGGTACCGTTACAGCGGACGCGCCGCGGGCTTCCAGCAGAGGTGACTACTGGGGTGGGCGCGACGACCTGTGGGGCGCGCGCGGCAGTGGCGGAAAGAACTGGTTCTAATTCCCAATGATTCAACTGACTGAGCTGCAAACGATGCGCGACTCGCTACAGCGCGCGATCTTCAGCGGTACGCTCCGTGTACAGTTCTCCGACCGCGCGGTTGAATACACCACCGTCGACAACATGCGGAAGGCTCTCGCCGACCTCGATACAGCGATCGCCAAGGCTTCGGGGACCACGCCATCCTCGTTCAGCCTGGCGATGCACAGCAGAGACTAGTCGCTTTTCGCAATGAAGACGTTAGCGCTCCCGGCGAATACTGCTACGACGCAGCCTTACATCCAGGGGTCGATCCGGATGCGCTTTCGGATTACCACGTAATGGGCGGCGACCACCACCGCAATGCACGCAACCACGGGTACGAAGTAATGCACAGCCGATATTCTACTCCCGCACAGGAACGCGTGTGCAAGCCATTGCTAACGAACTCAGTGCGACAGGTCGCTAAATGAACGCCCTCGACAAAGTGATCGGCTACTTCTCACCCGAGCGGGCATATCGGCGCGCGCGTTTTCGTTCGGCGGCCGAGATGTTCGCGTATGACGGGGCGAAGTCGGGGCGTCGCACGGACGGGTGGCATGCCGCCGGCGGCGACGCCAACACCGAGGTTGGCGCCTCCCTGATCAGCCTGCGGAACCGGTCGCGCGATCTGCTGCGCAACAACCCATACGCCAGCAAGGCGATCGCCGAACTGGTCGGGAATACGGTGGGCACCGGGATTGTTCCCCAGGCGAAGACCGGGACGCCAGAGCTCGACAAGATCATCGACGCCGAGTGGCTCTACTTCGCTGAGAACTGCGACCCGGGCGGCCAGTTGGATTTCTACGGCATGCAGGCGCTCATCGTGCGCACCACCGCCGAGAGCGGTGATGGGATCGTCCGCTTCCGGCCGCGGTTGCCGCAGGACAATTTCCGCGTGCCACTGCAGTTGCAGGTGCTGGAAGGGGACTTCCTGGATAGCTCCCGGACGATGGGGATTGCTAGCGGGCACATCGTACAGGGCGTGCAATTCAATCTCTTCGGGCAGCGGGAGTCTTACTGGCTTTACAACTATCATCCGGGCTGCGTCTTCATGCTGAATCCGCGGGGCGGTATTCTGAGCCAGCCGGTGCCGGCTGCTCAAGTGATGCACACTTACTGCATCTTGCGGCCCGGCCAGGTGCGCGGCGTGCCCTGGTTGGCGCCCGTCATGCTGGCGATGCGGGATCTCGACGATTACCGGGATGCCGAGCGCATGCGGAAGAAGACCGAGGCGTGCCTGGCGGGGATCGTGACACGCCCCGAGGGTTCGGGCGGCCTGCCGCTCGGCGCGAAGTCCACCGATCCGAAAACGGGGAACACGCTGGAGCGGATGTATCCCGGTATGATCGAGTATCTAAAGCCGGGCGAGGACATCAAATTCAACGCGCCGGCGCCCGCCGGCGGGTACCGAGACTACCTGATGACAGAACTCCAGGGGATCGGCGCCGGCATCGACGTTCCGTATGAGTTGCTGTCCGGGGATTTGTCGAACGTCAACTACTCCTCTTATCGCGCAGGCATGCTGGGTTTCCGGAACGCCATCGAGGCGTTCCGCTGGTTGACGCTGATCCCGATGTACTGCCGTACGACG
>Ga0105240_10003012_pt1 | contig 26500 bp, 19 predicted proteins | sample KBSC54metaG_FD_80426 | JGI IMG/M metagenome (GOLD analysis project Ga0105240, IMG submission 80426) | Corn rhizosphere microbial communities from Kellogg Biological Station, Michigan, USA - KBS C5-4 metaG | ecosystem: Host-associated > Plants > Roots > Rhizosphere > Soil | place: Michigan, USA...
GCCACCATGGATTCCAGATCATTAAAGACCAATAGCTCATCAACAACGAAGGGTTCCAGTTTGATGCGCGTGAGGAGGTGCGGCATAATCGCTGCGTAATCGAGCCGCTGGAAACTCGGTTGCCCTGAGATGGCTCGCAGTTCCGCGATGAGAGTAGTGACACGTTCGTTGACTTTGCTTTCAATGAGATTGGCGACCACCGCAAAACGCTCTTCGGCCTCCTTATGCATCAAACGATTTTCGTATCGATAGGAACGCAGGCCGAGATAGCCCAAGAAAAGATTCGGCAATAGGATGCCTAGAGTGAAGACGACAAACACCTTCACCGGACTGCGCGTTTTGATATAGGCCAGCGTATTATCAAGAGCCATAAATGATCTATTCGTGCCCAAAATACACACTAATTGGTGAGCTCACCTTTTATAGCGCGCGGGGATTTGAATTGCAACGGATTATAAAGGTGTTACATGCCGAGACCATATTATTACATCTCTGTGTCATACGAAATGGGTCACGCGAGTAGACTAGAGTATGAACTTCGAATGGATTCTCATCGGCATTCTTCTCTTGGGTCTGGTGTTCTTCTTTATGTGGAACGTTGTATGGCCCATCGTCAAAGCCACCCTTCATTTTCATCAAGGAATGTATGCCATGGCGCCAGAACCTCAGTTTTTTAAGGAAGATTTTACTTCCCTCTTCGAAGACATGACAGAGCCCTTGATCCTTTTGGACCAAAATCGCCGAATTAAAATGATGAATCCTGCGGCCCTGAAACTCACCGGTTTCACAACCGGGGATTTGACCGGCCAACCCATGGATACGCTGTGGGCGCCATTCAACATGCTGGACCTTTCAAAAATCACGGACAGATCGCTTCCATACCAGGCAGTCTCCATGAAAGCGAAAAGCGGAGCAATTGTCGGGGTGGTCATTTCAGGATGGTCTTTTAAAGATTCGGATAACGGGCGAATCGGCTTCATGTTGGTCGCCAAAAAAGCCCCCGCCGAAAAGGTCGCTACACGATGATCTCGATCGGCAATCCGTGGGTCTACTTTTTGGAGATGTCCTGGCTACTGATCGTGGCGGACCTATTGGCCCGGCGGCATCCTGCCAATCGTCAAGGGCTCAACGTCCCCATGGAATCGCTGCGCGGGCTCCTGGCTACGGGCGTTTTCTTTTGTCATTCGGTTGTGACATTCATCTATTTTCAAACGGGAATATGGACCTCTCCGCCTTCGGCCTTTTACGCGTATTTAGGAACGGGAACCGTGGACTTATTTTTTTTGATTAGCGGGTTTCTTTTTTGGTCAAAATGCATTGCCGAAGGGGGGATCCGCCAAACCAGTGACTTTTGGGTATCTCGCGCGCGCCGACTTATTCCGGCATATTATGCCTCACTCATCTTAATTACATTGATCGTCTTTGCCCACACGAGGTTGTCTATTCGCGTCCCTCTCCATCAATTATGTCTTGAATTCCTCAGCTGGCTAGCGTTCTGTGTCCCTAATCTTCGACAACCTCTCAACGGTATTACTCAGGCCCCTTTAATTAACGCAGTGGTCATCTGGACACTTCAGCTGGAGATCGTGTTTTATGCCTTTCTGCCATTACTCTATCGAATATTTAATGGCTATCGAGTCTTCATGTATCTTGCCCTCTGTGCCCTGATCTATTGGTATTTTGGTCCGGAGGGTTCGCTGAAAACCGTGTCCTGGGCGGAAGACCCGGTGCCGAGGCTCCTGGCCCGGTTTTTCGGATTCGGTTTTGGATTCGGAATGCTTGTGGCCTTCTTAAAATCAAAATGTCCTGCGGCTTGGCTGGAGAGCTTTAGTGAACGCCGCTGGTCAGTAATTCCGGTGTTATTTCTAGCCGGCCCCGTTCTCCTGAAACTTCCAGCGCATTCCTTTTTTCAATTTGTGTGCTTGGTTGTACCGTTCATCTTCATCGTCGCTCGAAATGATTTGTTTGGTCTGCTCTCGATGCGCTCCACATTTCTTCTTGGCCAATGCAGTTACAGCTTTTACGTGACGCATGGAATTGTTCTTTATGTGCTGTCGCATCTGATGAACCATTGGGCACCCATCAAAGAAATGCTTCCCCTGGTCTATTGGTTATTCGTGGCCGGGTGCGCAACCATGGCCGTATGTCTAGCGGATTTTCTCTACCGGAATGCAGAACTTCGCTTTATGAAAAGGAGGCCGGCCCTCGCGCAAGCGGGCGCTATGCGTACATACATTTATGGCACTTTACTATAAGCGGAAAATAGCCAATAAAAAAGGTCAGCCCTTAAAGGAACCGATGAATTTTGCCGAACGTTGGATGAGTGACGGCATTCAAGTCTGTCCCAGGCCAGGCTTCGTAATGAGTGTGGAAGTCGATGTGTCCATTTGCGAACGGAAAATGGCTGACTGGAAATCCCAAGGTGCCGCCATGACCTATCCCGCTATTCTGGTCCGAATCGCCGCCATGGCACTGGCCAAGGAACCACAGCTGCACGTCATGCTGTCAGGTTATAACCGCTTTTATCCGGAACATGTTGAAATCGCTCTATCAGTCGCCGGAGAAAGCTTTGTTTCTCCTCTCATGGTCATTCGCGAAGCAGAAACCAAAGACATCTTTTCTATCGCCGAAGAAATCCGTTATGAAGCCAGCCAAGTCCGCGAGCGTGACCGCCGCGCAAACCAATTGATCCGGCGTTGGGGATGGCTTATTCCTTTTGGATGGCTGCGACGCGCGGTCCTGGATTTTTTATTTCGCCGGATATGGTTTCAGCGGAAAGGAGCCGGGACGTTTCAAGTGAGTTGCTTGCCGGACGTCGATGTATTCATCCCTTATATCTTCAGTGCGTCGGCCCTTTTAGCCGCCGGCCGCGTCACGACTCGGCCGGTGATGACAGCGAACCGTCAAGAATTAAGACCCATGATGACTCTAACATGCTCGGCAAATCACTCGGCATGGGACGGATTATGCGGGAACCTATTCCTGAAAACAGTCAAACAAATCCTGGAGTCCGGTGAGTTTTTATCTGAACGCACTGCTCCTCAGGCAAGAGCGGAACTCCAAAATTCAAGGCGTCCAAAGGAATACTTAATCCGGCATGGGTAATCGTCAATTGCGCTTTTTCCAGCAGCGCGCTGCGTATTTCAACCGTGGGTGGGCATCTATTTGCCATTTGACGGAAAGAACCTCTAAGGAGTGCCCCCAATGACGTGTTTTGTTGGTTTTATGAGAGCGACTTGAAAAGAGATTATTTCTTGATGCAGAGAAAGTGCACAGGGCGCATTGAATGTCCTGAACTAGCTGTCTATTTGCAAACGGATTTCACATGGGGCCTTACCGGTGAACATTAATGTATCCATTCCCAATTGGGACCAAGCTCCAGATCCTAAGCGCATGGGTTCGATGGCGTCGACGGCTAAGCGGATATCGAGCGCATAGACTAACGGATCTGTAAGATAGTTTTTAATCAAATGCGCAATGAACTCCTCTCCGCCATGCACTAACTTACGAAAAGAACCAATTCCTACGGGTCCAATCACAACCCGAAACTTTCCCTGACAATCGGAAATTTGTTCACCCAAGACACTATTCACACCCAACCCCTCCTGCATCGCTCCTAAGCATAAACGTTGATCTTCGGCAATGATGGCCGTGCGCTCCACACAAGAGTCGATGCTGACAGGAACCCCTTCGAGTGCATTCGATAATAAAAGTTCCAACCCTAAAGCGGAACGCGGGCGCGGACCAAAAAGACCGCCATAGGTAATTAGTTCCGGCGCCGGGTCGGAAAAGCCGGCCAATGCACGCAAGATATCGAGCGCCGAATCCTCGCCATCTTCTGCCACGCGCAAGAGAAGACGATATTTTTTCCAACAGGCAGCAAAAAGTAAATAAAGCCGTTGATGAATGATGTCCAGAAAATCCCGCGCGACACTGGACCCCTCACGCGCTTCTTTAAATAAATCCTCGGTATAAAAAGTCGGCAGCGGCGATGTCGTTCCATAAAGACCTAAGAATGTGGCGGTAATTTCAAAATTCCCCGCTTCATCCTCGTTGATACGCGCTACATCGGCGGCCGGAAACGCGAGAGACAAGGACGGTCGAATGCGGCCATTGTCCAGCGCCTCCGGCGACAAGCGCTGCAATAAGCGCAACGCTTGAATAAATGAAAAATGCGGCGCGTCCGCTAAAAGCGCGCGCTTTAAGTCTAAAGCAGGGGACGATTCCCGGAACGCAACGGCCATGCGTATTGTCCTCCCGTCGAAGAATCTCTTAAAACGAAACGCGTGAATGAATTAATCGACGCATACTGACTAAAAAAACGATCCAAAACACAGCCGAATAAATAAAGATCACCACGGCTGGCAAAATGGGTTCCGGATACACTCATCAACAAGTCGCGTCCGCGTAAAAGCGATCCTTTCATCATGCGGTCGATGCCTCGTGCGGAAAGCCGCTCGATGCCTTCAATACGTCGTCGATTGGCGCGCGCCGCATAATCGTAAACATCGGCCGACACATACAATTCCAATAAGGACTTCAAGCTTTGAAGATTTTCCAACGATTGATAGCCGAGCGATAAATAGGAAAGCAAGCGCCAAAGCGCATGGCCTCCCAAGCGCGCAGAATCCGCCGGTGTGGGCGCCGTTAAATTAGTCACCGACACATATTCCGGACAGCCTGACGCATGGATGGAAATATCGCCTTTTTTTAATCGCTCGGGAAGTTTTCCGTTTGTGCAACTCAAGCGTAAAGAAAGAGTTTCCGGTACTGGAATCGCACGCGGAGGATACACCAGCGACACCAACAACTCATCATTGTCGCCAGACGCTCCGGGCCGCCGCGATAAATGGAAATAAGCCGACCCAGAACCGGGTCGAAAACATTCGAACGGCTGATAGAGCTGCTCCGCTCCGTCACTGCCTTGTGCAAATCCCTTCACCTCATCCACGGAATGCACGGCAAAATGATGCGGCTGGCCATTGGAGGGGCGAACCGGATAGTCCGTTTTTCGATGATCGACAAAAATCGGTTCTCCATCCCGCGGGAACACATTAATCGCCGGAGTCGCATGTAACGCGATATGGTCGCGCGTTAAACGCGCCGGCAAAAACGGCGGATTCTCCAATTCAAAGGTGAGGGTCAGACGATGACCGGAACCGCGCGCGCGCCACGTGTCCCAGCCGACGATATCGAGAAATAAATATTTTTGCGGTAAGACAAAATAATCTTGCAACCCTTGCATCACCGAAGACACATGCGCGGCCTGAGGCATGAGGTTTTTATTCTCATAGAAGCCCACCGGGCGTATCGCATTGGCCGGCCAGATGGCGCTTTCTCCGGGGCCAATAGGCTTCACATGTATTCGTTTACAGTAGTGACGCAGCAAGAGATAAACATCGGCCGCACGGGCATAGTCGTCGCATAAAAAGAGACGCAAACTTTCGGGTCGCCAATCAGAAAGCCGTAGATCATTAAGCTCCAACGTCAGTTGAATCGCCGGTGGTTGTCCAGGCTGCTCGAGGAGCGCCACGTCTTGCAACGTCAAGGGATGCATTTCCACCGACTGAGTTGTCTGAAAAAGACAAGCGGTTCCCTCCACGGGAACGGAAGCCGCAAACACACCCGCGGGAATGCGTGTCGAAGAGCGCGCCGTCGATTTGGGTTCAAACTGCAAAATGGTCGTCGAGGGCGTAGAATTTAGATGCTGCGGCGCGACCATTTGAAATAAGTCCTGCACCATTTCGGGAAAATAATCGTCTAATTTCTGGCGTAACAAGGCCGTTAAAAAAGCCGTGCCTTCCAGCAAACGCTCCACGTCAGGATCGCTCTGTGGTCCGCTGAGCATCGGCGCGATCGAAGGATGCGCTTTAGAAAATACCGTTCCCAACTCCCGCAAACGTGTCAACTCCTCTTCAAAATAAGGCGTGATCATCTGAGTCTCCTTCGTTCGCTATTATCCGCGCGGCTGTCGCCAGCGCAATGTCATAGGCGCGTTTCGATCGCATCGACAACAACGGATTCCGCTCGTAGGGAATCGAAATCCCTAACACAGAAAATAACAGACCTTGTCGCCAGACAACGCCAAAACGCAAGTCGAGGCGGCGCCCCGCAAGCGTTCCTTCCGCGATCCAACGTTGTTTCACCCCATCAATCGCCCGCCATGACGGCTCGGTGATCGATTGCCAAGCGCTCGTGCAGCGGATAGATGCGCTTGCCAGTTCGTCTTGGAGTAATTTCAATTCGGCCGCCGGATCGGGATTAAACGATAGCGCGGCCGCAGGGTCCGTTGCCTTCACACGCACATAGGCTTGAAGTTTTTCCTCACGCATAAGCTGAAGATCGAGGCTACTTTTTCCGCGCACGCTTGCCGCGCCGCGACGCGAGGACCAGCTGGCCGGATAGGCGACGACAAAATCCGGAGCTTGCGACCTATTTTTCTTCCATGCCTCCATCCGCGAAGTACCCACCGGCTCCAGCAATTCAAAGGACTCCGAGGCGATCGTGATGGTTTGACTTTCTGCGGCGTAGCGTTCCGGCGAAGCGCTGGCGACAAAAAGAAAAATCCGCCCAGAATCAACGAGGGCCGTAAGGCGCGAAAGCTGCGTTTGTTGGCCTTCACCAGAGGTGCCTTCCGCCGTCAGCGCCTGACTGCCATTGTGCCGTGTGCTGGGTTCAACGGAAGTAAGGCGGGCACGGAAACGCGTCGCCTGCAACATCAGCCAATCCTTTAAATCCACTTCGCAGGGCATGCGCGACATGAAAACTTGCAGGGCCACCGCTTTTGATTGATTGCGATCGGCAAAAAGACCGATGCGCATCAATTGCCCCGGATTTTCCGTCTGATCGGAAAAATGTTGAATGCTTCGGCATTCCTTCGGAACCACGATCGCGTAAGCCAGCTGTCGATCTTGATTAGGGATCACATGCCGCAATTCATAACCGCAAAGCGGATCATCCAAGTTATTTGGTTTCAATGCTGAATCCAAATCCCCCTCCAATAAAGTCGGCCGCTTCCGCTTTGACCTTTCCATCTGTGCTCCATTCTTGAGTCTCACCGAAGGCAGCGAGATCAACCTTAAAGCCGAGGAAAATCGTAATTGAATGCTCCCCGGACAAAGGAAACTGAAGACCAAAATCTTCCGTTAGGCGAACTCCCGATCCAAGCGCTCCATATCCTCCTCCCAATTTAGATGGCGCGTCTTTTTCATGGACTGCGCCCACATTCACCCCTAAATGCCCATAACCCAGATCCAGCGTCTCCCTATGGATAAAACGCAATCCATGAGGCGATTCTTTGGCATGTTCTTTTTTACCTCCAGGCGCCGCTATTCCTCCGCCTACAAGAACAGTGAAACAGCCGCTCACGATCATATTGGCCCCGCCGACGGGCTCTAAAATCACATCCCCCAGACGACAAGCCATTTTGGAATTGATAAAAACACTGGTGGATCCCATCATGACCGGACCGCCGCCATCGGGCACGCCACCCATACCTGTTTTTGGGCACATCAGATAGTCCACACCGGATCGCCAAGCGGGCCGTCCACCAATAAAAACATTCAAACTACCGACACTACCCAATGGCACGCCATGGGCTGTAAAGTCACCCACACGCGCGGCAAAAGACACCACGCCTGAAGAGGCCGGCAAACCTGTTAAATCGGGTATCTTCCCCTCCGCTGTTTGCTGCATCCAATACCCCAGATCCATCCAACTTTCATATTGATAATGATTTAAGGCCACCGTAACGCCGCAATCAATCGGAGACAGATTTAGTTTTTGGTTTTTTAAATTAAAACCCGCTTTCGAAACGCATTTTATTTGGCCGTAGAACCACCCCTGTTCGGACGTGTATCCTTCATGGGCCGTTTCGTTCCAATGTTGATACGTGGGACCGAAAAGATACCCCTTTTGCGGTTTGACCCATTCGTATTCAAAACCCAGCTCTTTTTTTAGAGGACTGTTATTTTCTTCCATTAGGGGTTCAGATGGATCATGGTTCCACGCAGGAAGAGCATCCCGGCCTGGTTCAATTCAATCGAGCCAAAAGGAGTTTTTACTTTGAATGAAGTCGCATCGAAAGCAACCGAGCCGTCGATATTCATCGTCAGCTTGGCCGCTCCGGTCTTGAGCACTAAGGCACCGGTATTGTCCATAGACAGATCTGAAAATGCGGTTTTTAAATGGGCGGCGCCGACATTTTGTAATTCTAATTTGGCCGGGCCCGTTTTCAGGTTTACAGGTCCAAACGTATCCATCGAAAGTGCGGAATCGCCGCTTTGCAGCAAAACTTTGCCTTCCTTATCAATGACGAATTTATTCGTCTCTTTATTTTTAATTTCGATGTCGCCTTCACCGCTTAACTGAAGCGACGCTTTTTGAGTCTTCGCCTGAATCTGGTCCACGCCCTCTAGATGCAGGTGGCGCTGCATGACCACTTCTCCATCCGTTCCTTCGACTTTCACGTTCCCGGAATTGGTCAGCGTCACTTCCGCACCATCGCCGGTTTGATTTAACGTTGTGTCGTCGATGGTCCCACCCCAGCAATGAACGTAAATTTTCTTATGCGTCAGAAGTTCCGTTTCATGATTGACTTCCACGGTGAGATCTTTTTGCGCACGCAAATACACCTTCTCTTTATCTTTGGCGTCTTCAAAACTTAACTCATTGTGCCCTTGGCCTTTAGGTGTGCTTTGGGTTTTAAGCATGCTCTTCGTTTTATCGTTGGGCAATTTGACGGGAACAGGATGGGCGCCGTTATAAACGCAGCCGGTGACCAGTGGACGATCAGGATCGCCGTCGATAAAGCTGACAATGACCTCTTGGCCTTTACGCGGAAGATAGAAAGCGCCAAAACTGGCTCCCGCCCAGGCTTGACTGACTCGAATCCAACAGGAGCTACGTTCATCTTTACAATCGCGGCGATCCCAATGGAACTTCACCTTAATACGCCCCTGCTCTTCGGTATAAATATCTTGGCCCGAGCCAGTGACGACAATCGCCGTTTGCGGGCCGCGCATGACGGGCTTGGGCGTCCGACGCTCAGGACGATAGGGGACATCGAAAGGGATGACCGTAAACTCATTGCGGTAGCGGTCTTCTTCGCGCGGCGTAAATTCTTCGAGTCCTTGCGGTTGCTTGCCCATGTGGCGAACTGCCGTAATAAGATAGCGGCGGTTAAATTCTCGGGTTTGATGCTCACTCAAAGAAAAGGTAAAGCCGGGAATCAAACCCGTCACTGTACTCGCGCCATGGCTTGTATAACGCTGGGCCGATTTTTCTTCGAGACGGACTTTCGCTAAACGCTCGCCCAAATCAGCCGTTTTATAGCACCCAGGAAATTCATAAATTTCTAAATCTGTTTCTTCCGTCTGTGGCGCCTTCGATTGCCCCGCCTCTTGGGTCAGTTGTGCATGCACATTCAAATGAACCGAAGGATGCTCCGGATCAAAATCAGCGAAGCTTACTTTTCCTGGAACGATCGTGCGTGCGGACGTCCAATGATAAACACAAGCTTCTTCCGGAGGGATGGATCCGATTCTCAATCGACAACTTAATGTCGGCGTGTGTTCAAGCGGTTCGAAAGCGCCGGAGCTGGCACTAAAAACAAGATTGTCATGATAGACATGGTCTTCATCTTCGGTCGCCTCGAAGTAATAGGAGATGCCTTCTGATTCCAGCAAACGCGAAATAAATGCAAAATCCGTTTCATCGTACTGCACGGTGTATTCGCGCTTGGCCTCATCGTTCGGCGAACGCCAATAGGTCACATAACTGTTGGGAAGTTTTACTTGCGATAAAACATTTTTCACAATATCACGCACGCTTAAATTCTGAAAAATGCGATTGTTTTGTCTTTGCGTGAGTAGCCACAATTCCGGCACAAGAGTGATTTGATACAACCAAAATCGACCCACGCGTCCCGTATGGGCGAAGCGTTTGATTAACCCCATCAAGGCGCGTTCCGGCCCGCCGCCGGCCATCATCAGCCGGGCATGTTGTCCGAGCAGATCATCGAGTTTGACAAGTTCTTCGCAGGCCACCTGAATTTCGGCGTGAAATAACATCGAAAGACCTTCATCGACAACAAACTCGGTGACGACAAACTCCTTATCGCAATTCGAAATGGTGATCGTCGATTTTTTCCATATCTGGGTCGCAGCACTCATGAGCTCTTGACCTCTATTTTTCCGCCGGGTGCGACCGACGTTTCCAAAAGCACGGCACGCGCGCTTGAACGCAGACGGGCCTGCACCGTAAATCTCAGTGCTTGATGACGATCGTCCATGGCTTCTCCTTGCACACGGATGGCCGTTAAGCGCGGCTCGTATTTTTCAATGACCAGACGAATCGCCGTCTCGATCTCATGCATTGCTTCTTCGCCCGTGGACATCGCATGCGTGAAGTCCGGCATCCCGTAGTCGCTAGCGATGAGAACGCTGCCCTGGCGCGTGTTCAATAACCGTTGCAAATGCTGCACAACGGAATCAATGGCGCGCTGTGGACTTTCCGCGGCCCGTGGCCAGGGCGCGTTCTCCGCTTGTCTGAGACGTTCGAGTAACCGTTCTTCCCGCATAGGGGTTTCTTAGTTGGCGCCCTTCCAAGAATCTTCCGCTTCGACGCCATCCGGAACCCAGGTCCATTTAATTTTCGAATACGTGAAGGACACTTTCTCCATATGCCGGTAGCCTTCGTTTTCCTTAATGAAGACGGTTGGAAAAAAAGGCTCGGCGGAAACAACAATCGCATCGGAAAGCGTTTGCGTGAAGTAATGTTCCTCTTTTCCATCTTTCGCGACGCGAAAGTATTTAATCGTCACCTCTTTGAGGTGCTCCCCCGTACAAAGCGCCTGATAAAGCTTGGGCGAACTTCGATCCATTTCTTTCGTGATCGACAACGGACCGTGAATCCGTTTGCCTGAGGACAACCCCGTCTGCGGATCGATCGGCATGTAGATGTTGTGATCAAACGCATATCCCAGGATGGTTTTCTCGCGGCCCTTGATATCACAAGATCCGTCGATTGTTCCTTGTTTTTCTCCAACGACTGTCATGAAACATGGCATGGCCATGGTGTAGCCTCCTTTTATGTATCGCTTTTATTCTTTTTCTAACTTCCCGACCAACGACAAGGTGAAATAAGCGCCCATGTATTTAAATTGCGGCTTCACTTTGAGCGATACGCGGTACCATCCCGGTTCACCGTCCACGTCCTCGACAAAAACATCGGCCTGCCGCAACGGACGCCGAGCGCGTACACCAGGCATGGGATTTTCCATATCGGACACGTACTGACGCACCCAATCGTTCAGCTCACGCTCCAGATCCGCGCGTTGTTTCCAGGATCCGATGTTTTCCCGCTGAATCACTTTCAAGTAATGCGCCAGCCGATTGATCACAAACATATAAGGCAGCTGCAGCCCCAGCTTGTAATTCAACTCCGCGTCTTTTCCCTCTTTGCCTTGGCCGAAGTATTTGGATTTCTGGACGGAATTGGCGGAGAAAAAGGCAGCATTATCAGTGCCTTTGCGCATTGTTAGCGCGATGAATCCTTCTTGCGCCAATTCAAATTCCCGGCGTTCCGAGATTAACACCTCGGTTGGAATTTTCATTTGTGTGGCCCCCATGGCCTCGAAATGATGCACAGGAAGATCCGGTACGCTGCCTCCCCCCATGGGGCCGATGATATTGGCACACCACCGGTTACGTGCAAAGCTCTCTGTTAAACGGGACGCAAACGCAAAGGCGGCATTGCCCCACAGATACGTGTTATGCCCATGGCTGACGTTTTCTTCATAGGCGAAGGATTTCACCGGCTGTGTTTCAGAGCCGTAAGGCAACCGCAGTAAGAAGCGGGGCAACACCAGCCCCACATTACGAGCGTCGGCGGATTCACGGAAACCATTCCACTTGGCATAGCGTGGGCCCTCTAGAATGGCGCGCAAATCTTTGAGCTCTGGCAACTCGGTGTGGCTTTCGGTACCAAAGAACGAAGGACCGGCCGCAGCAATAAAGGGACTATGGGCAACACTCGCCACGGCGGCCAGATTTTGGAGTAAGCGAATATCGCCGGCACCGGGGCCGAACTCATAGTTACCAATAATCGCGGCATAGGGTTTTCCACCGAACATCCCGTATTCAGAGGTGTATGCCATTTTGTAGAGGCCCGACTTCGTAATTTCCGGCGCGTCCTCAAAATCCATCAACAACTCGTCTTTTGTCGCGTTGATTAATTCGATTTTGATGTTCTCGCGAAACTCGGTGCGATCCACCAAAAATCTCAGCGAGCGCCAAGCCGATTCAATTTTTTGAAAGGCCTCATTGTGCATGACTTCATCCAACTGCCGGCTGATTGCCGCGTCAATATCGGCGATCATGTCGTTGATCACGGTATGCGAGATGCGTGTATTTTCTTTACCGGGTTGCAGCAGCTCGCCGACCAACGCCTGAACCCCGCGACGCGTGACCAAGTACGTTTCTTCTTGCGGCTTGATGCGCGTCGACAACACAATTTCGTCGAGCAACAGCGGTTTTAATTCTGCAGACTTATTCATGACCAACCTCCTCATTGCCGTTATTAATCTCGGCGAGCAACCGAGTACGCACTTTCGAATCCTTCAAAAGATTTTGGATTTTGTTGCGAAACTCCGGCACGTTAGCCAAAGGCCCTTTAAGGGCGCTCAAGGCCTGCCGAATTTCCATTAACGCCTGCAACTGCGGGATTTGCGCCGCAACGCGTTCGGGCCCAAAATCATCCATCGTGGAAAAGGCAAGATTGACAGACAATTCACTGTCCTCGCGACCGGATAAGCGATCCGGCACTTTGCATTCCAAACGCACATGATGTGCTTCCAAGACGTTATTGAAATTATCTTTGTCGATATTGACCGGTTCCCGTTGCTCAATCGGACGCGCGTCTTCGGCTCCCGTAAAGTCACCGGCCACAAGCAATTTCAAAGGCAACTCCACATCCTCCTTTGCCCCACCGGTAGCGGGCCGGTAGACAATATTCACGCGTTCTTCTGGAGCGGTAAAGCCTTCATCTGGATTTGACATACGATCCTCCTGTTTAATGTGCGACGTTAAACCAATGCCTTTTTTGCAAATGCCAACAAATCAATACGTCCAATACGTTTTTCGAGACCCTCCGCCATCGCCAGCGCCTGGGGGTCTTTGAGCGCGCGGTATCCCGACGCAACAAGGCCTAAAAGCGTCACCGCGAGCGTCGGTTCAAATTCATCGAGGTGGTAGCGATCAATCGCCTCAGAAAGAAGGGGCAACTGAACGAGGAGTAATCGGCTTTGGAGATGTTTGGTCAATCCCTCGACAAACGCGGCGCGCCACACGATTTCTTCACGCGCACTCGTGCACAAGGCTAATTCTGTTTGAAAGACAGTGCAGGCCTGCAGCCATTGATGGGCGCGCAACTGTTTGCGCAAATCCTGTCGGCGTTGAGCTAAAAGCGATTCCGGCCGCAGGGACTCTGCAAGCGACGGCGTTTCGACGACAACTGGATTTTTAAGGCCGTCAAGCCATGCCAATGTCGCCTCATCGGCAAAGGGCATCCCATTAATAAAACTCAAGCGTTCGACCCCGGGCAGGCGGACTACGAGTTGCAGCGTCTCGTAGGTGACGGTATCCGCGGCGGCTTTATAGCGTGCGCCTAAATTTTTTAAGGCTTGTACGGAGAAATAATGCAGATCAAGCCAGAAGACGCTAGACTGGACTTCTTCTTCCACCGCGTCGATCAATGCCGAATCATCTCCAGCCGCATACAGACGTCGAATGCGGTCCACACGATGCATTTCCGGTGGTGGAATTTGTGTGCGTACTTGATCAGCCGGCGGAAGTTCGCTTAATCCAATCCAGCCGGGCAAGCGATTTAAATAATAGGCAGCGGCGGAATGGCGATCCCGCGCGCTGTGCGCCTGCACGATCATGCGTGCGCAGTCGGTAAGCGTTTGATAGGCCTGGCGTTCATCGGAAGGCGCGGGGATCGAAGCCACGGAGCTGCGCGTCGGAGACGACTCCGGCTTCGGTGTTTGGTTTATTTTTGGGGCCTGCGATTTCTCACGCAGCAAACGCGCCAGCAAAGCCGTGGCAGGAACAGCCTCCGGAAGTGCTTCCCAGATCGCGGCGGCTTTCAGCAACCGTCCGGTTAATTTTTCGCCAGCGTCTTCGGAGAGGACGAGAGAATCAAACGTTTGTACCGCGGCGATGGTCTTTTCAAGCCACCAATTCAAAGCGCGAATACGCCCGCGCATCCGTGATTTTTCGGGATCCAGCGTCTCCCAGGAATTCTCAAGTAAATTCAGATAGAGCGTCAGCCCATCGATAAGACCCGCGGATTGGCGCGTGCGCAGCCAGCCGATGGCCAAATAACTCGCCACACGGAGATCCTTTGGCCGATCCTTCAATAACGCCGCGGCCAGACGAACCACGGTCTCCCAATTCCCGTCGGTATGAACAATCGACGTCGCTTTTGCGACTTCATTTTGCAAGTCGGAGAAACGCGAATCTTCGTCTACGTCAAGCATCGCAGCGCTCATGGCGCCCACGCCAAGGCGATACGTGTCGGCACGGTCGCCGGCGCCCTAAAATTAGGCGCCCCCTTAAAGGCGTAATGCAAGTCAATGAATTCGATCCCCATGGCGCGCAGGGCCATGGCTTCTTCGGGAAAATCACGATCACGAAAGACATGCCGACCATCTTTAAAATCTTCTAAAAAGGCGAAGAAACCGTAGGTTCCGGGATAGCGTTTTATGAGGCGGCTGTCCCCAACATCAATTTGCAACGTCGTGTCTGTACAGGCGCTTGACCAGGTAAAGGCATGCTGCACGGACTCAAATGATTTTTCAATCGCGCGTTGCCGACGATTGGCCAACACTTGTGTGCGATCGGCACAAACCAATTCCACGCGAATCAGGTGCGGGATACGCTGCGCACCGGGATTAATCTCCGGGGCAATCGCCGTTACAACAACCGTGACATTACTCACTTTGCTTAACGTCGAGACTTTGCTGCCTTGGTTGACAAAGGAAAATAAGCTTCCGGAAAATGGGATGGACGTGCCGAAGATTTCTTTTGGAGCGTAATTACGACCCGGCTTCCATTGAATAAAGGGCGCTGCTTGATCATGCAAAAAACGCATCGCTGGTCCGTCTTGACCAACCAAAATAGAAACCGCATCCGTTCCGTTGGCTCCAGAAATTTCCGGCAAGACCTTCATTTCCCATTCTTTTTGCAATTGGTCGGCCGTTTCCCGGCGCGCATAATCCCACAGAAAATTGGCCGGACCGGCAATTAAAGTGGATACCAACGCATCGTTGCGACTGATATCGCTTACATGGCTCACGCGCGTCGCCGCCGTAAAAGCGGCGCCAAAGACGCTTGCGTCCGCGGCATTGGTGTCGGCGAAGGCCTGTGACACCGCGCTCATCATCGTCGTGTGATCGGCCACGGTGTCGGCGGTCTTTTGTAAGGCGCGCTGATAAAGGACGAGCGCTTGATTGGCTTGCGCAGGATCCGTCAACGTGCCATGCACGCGTTTTTTAATCCACCCACCAAGTGTTTGACCCGGTAGCGCATGCAGATCACGAAAGCGCAACAAATCGCTTAACCAGGAGGGTTGTTCGCCATCCGTTAAAGGCAAAAGTTCCTCGGTGGCGTCTTTTAAGACGGAAAAATAAGGGCTGTCTTCTTTCGGCATGCGTTCGGCGACTTGCCGCCATTCTTGGCGATTCCGCAAAAGCATCGTCCCTTGTGGAAATGCCGCAAGAAACTGCCGCCAGGCTTGAAGCGTATTGCTGCGATACCACCGATCAAAGGGAATACGCACGGCGGAATAAGCCGCGGGATCGGCGAGCGTTTGCTCAATCTCAAGAAGGAAGGAATCGATTAATGTTTTACTTTTACGCGAAAAAACCGCCGGCACAACCGGCTCACGGTTCCCATGAGCAGCACCCCCCCAATAATCGTGCAAGGAAATCGGCGCGATGGAATCTTGTGCATTGGCCCAAGCAATAATCCAGCGTGGATCGCCGGCTTTTAAAACCAATAAGCGTTTAAGCCAGGTTTGTAAAACTGTGCGTTCAGCGTCCACGGTGTGAGCGTCGGTCGTCCACTGGAGCGCGTCCATATAAAGATGGCCAAAGACCTCTTTCAAATCATGATCGGGCTCGCCGCCGTTCACACGCAAGGAAGGGACGGAAAGGGCCGCAAAATCGGCACTGGAATTTATCGGCGATAGCTGTTGATGTTCACGAATAAGGCTTAGGCGACGGACTAAATGTCCAATATAAAGCGTAAACGGTTCGATCGGGGACGTCGGTCGTAACCCAGCAATTATTTTTCCCATTTGGAAATCTGCGGGTGTCAGCAACCGTTCCTTGAAATCATTTTGGAATTTATTTTTTAAGGTATGACTGATACGGAGGGCTTCGCCCAATCCGAGTTGAATACAAGGATAGGCATGTGCATCCATGTGATGAATAGCACCGTCGAGTCCATTGAGCGAAAGAATATCGCCGACCAACTCCCCATGCAGCGCCGGAACGCCGCTTAAGTCATGATCCGCGCTGCGTAAAGCATTTAGGTTTTGCAAAAAGACAAAGGTCATAAATCCACCGACCAACAGGTGTGCCGCCAGCCAGCTCGCCACGCTTAGGCGCTGCGTTTCTCGCCGCCATTGCATCGCCCGATGCGTGGGTAGCGCCAAGGCCCGATCCTGGGGAATCACTTGCGAAAACACGTCATGCAAAAAGACTTCTCCGCCGCTAAAAAAGAGGCCGCGTAAAAACGGTGTTTCCTGATAGAGGGTCGTGCCAAAGGCACTTAAGAGCAGCGCGCTAAGGCCGCGCCGTAAACCGGCAAAGGTTTCAGGCAGACGCAAAAATTCGGCGCTCATTCCGCTGCCGGCAGGATCACGCGCGATCACAAGGCGTAACTCTTTGAAACGCGTTTCGATTTGCGTGATGGTCTCCTCTGAAAATGTCACCGCATTCGCCTGCGGATCTTCATTGAGGGCGCCCACCGGCTGGCGCCAGCCCTCGGGCGAGAGATTGCGCACCAACTCCGGGATACCCGGCAAGCGATCCCCTTGCGTCAATAGGAGATAGACCGGCACTTTGACGCCCGAAGCGCGAATCAATTCATCTAAGCGCCGTCGGAAAGTTCGGCCTTGAGTCTCTACTGTTTCGATGGAATCGTTGAGCAGCGCAGACACGGGGAATGCCAATACCACCGCGTTCAGCGCTTCTTGGCGGCGATACTTAACCATTAAATCCAACAGCGTCAGCCATTCGTCTTTATCACGGCCCTCTTCGTGCGGTGACATGTAACGTCCGGCCGTGTCCAAAAAGATGGCTTGTTCGGTGTACCACCAGTCGCAGTGCGCTGTGGGCAGACCCTCGGCGCGCAAGCCGGGATCGGCAAAAAGCGCGAGTTGCGCATGTTGTAAGACCGCTGTTTTTCCACTTTCTTTGGGCCCAATGACAAGAATCCAGGGAAGGGCATATAAAGGATCACCCTTTTTACGTAAGCTCGACCGGCGCAAAAACTCAATCGCCGCCCGCCAGCTTTCTTGCAACGCCCGAATGCCCGACAGCGGACTCGCTGCTTCCGCCGCAGCTAGCGCGCGCTCTCGCTCCACCTGACGATGCGCTTTGCGCCGCTGCCATAGGCGGCGCGTCAACACAAATGTCGCCGCCAAGGTGATGCCGGTAAGAACGATCGCGCCCGCGACAAGCATTAGCGGAGCCCCTTCAAAATATTGTCGCCGACGCTATAGAGCGTAAAACGATAAATAGTGAAAAGCACCGAGACGGTGGCTAAGGGCGCGATAAAAAACACCCAAGGCATAGCGAACCGTCGCCCCTGCTTGTCGGGCCCTGGCGTATGAACACCTTTGGGGTAAGCGGCCGGGAAAAGAACGGACTTTTCCAATCCTTGCGCCGTGGGCGTATCGGCGGTTCCGCCAAACAAAAGTTTCAAATGCCTTTGTTTAAGCGCTTCCCGTTGCGGCGCGCTTTCGGGAGTGCAATAGCGACCTTGAAATCCCAACGTCAAACACATGTAAAAGACTTCGCGAACATCCTTTTGCTCTATCGTGAGGCTATCGAGTCGGTCATAAAATTGCTGACCGGCATTGGTCGATTGATAAAACCGCCGTTGCAACAAATCGCTCCGCCACCGTGCACGCGCCGGCCAATCGCTGGCCAGCACGGTTTCATCGACCCAGGCGCAGATAGCGTAGCGGGCCAACTCATAATCTTCCGCGGCGCAAAGCCCGTGCGTCACGTAGGTCTCACTTTGAGTAAGAAAATTCTCTAGAGTCTGGCGAACGTCTTCATAGGGCACGGCGGTAGTGGCCAGCGTATCGCGAAATGTTAGACCGTAGGCTAAAAGATCTGTAAACGCATCGATGATCCGCGTCGCTCTCATCGGGAGACCGTCAACAATTCCATTTTCAAATCTTGTGGCGCCTCATCCCAACAACAAGCGAACGTCCGTTCTCTCTCGACGGACGACCAGGCCGCGTCTGTCGTATCCACGGAGAAATAAAGAACGTTCTTACGTCGGGGCAATTCTTGCGGAGGGGCGACGACAAACTCGACGGGAACTCCGGGCAATGAATGGGATGTCAATAATTCGACATGCGTGCGTGAGCTGAGCTTCGCTACAGCCTTCATCGCTTCACTGACGTTTTTCGCATCTTCGGTTGTCGTTAACGCTAAATAAAAGCGGCGTGCGCCATCGAAGAAGCTTGGCGCCAAAGTGGCGGAATAAACGCCGTCAGCTAAAGTCATTGGTACCGCATGATCTGGGCCCGCTGTGATTTCATCCATCAAACGAATGATTAAGTTCTGCGCATGATGAAATAAGGCGTATACGTTGTTCGGGTCATAATCGGCCAACGGCACGGACGTTTCTTCATCGTCCTGCCCCAACACACTGACCTTTTCCGAGAAGCACGATAGATCACCGACAATTTGCCGCAAGATACCGTAGATGTGCCAGGGGTGCAATTCCGCCGCTGCGCTATAGTGGCGCAACCAAGGGAGATAACGATTGATCGAACGTAGGGCTAGCAAATACACCATGTCACGCGAACCAAATTCGGCCGTTGAGAGACCACGTTGGCGTTTGTGCGCTTCTAACTCACGGCTACGCGCAAAAAGATGGTCATTGATTTCCTTGAGCAGTGCGGATAACACGGATGAACCGGATACGGAAACGCAAGGCGGTATAAATTGAGTGGATAAACCAAAGGCGGCGCCTTGACGTTCCACTTGCGCGACGGGAATTAAGTCGTAATCCCCCGCCAGATCGCGCTCGGTTTCCCAAAATATTTTGAGTACATAATTTAATGTTTTGACTTGGCCGGCAGGACCATTGCTGTATAAATCACGGGTCTCCGTGGCATCGGCTTCGCCGATAAAGCGTGTCGACACATTCGCTAAAGAATCGCCGCGCTTAACGACCGTGACATTCTCACGCTGCAGTCCTAAACGTTTTAATCCGATGTAAACGGTCAGTGGCCGGCCATCTGGCGCCAAGGAGTCGCTGAATGATCGATCCTCAATCACCGCGTTGCCCGGACATTCCACATAGGTTCCATCAGGGAAAAGAAAACTTCCCGTGACCACGCCGAAAGTACGACTATTTAATGTCGCACGCTTGATCTCCAAATTCCGGACACCCCAAAAGTGCGGTGTCATTAATTGATTGGCAGGCAGAAGCCGCGTTTCCAACGATCGTTCTAATAACTGAAAATGTTGCGGCTGCAGGAAAAGTCCTTGATGCCAAAAGAGCGGCGGCTGAATAGACATTGCGATCTCCTCTCTTACCACGTCCACCGCATGCCGCCAAAATACCCTTGGCTGCTATGCGCGCGTTTTATTTCGACTTCATAAGTGGCGTAAATCTGCAAGCGTTCACGCAAGGCGAGACGCCCATGAAGGCCGAGATTAACACCGACACGTTTTTGTGGAGTTCCATTAATCGTAAAAGCGGTCGCGGGGGAACTGACAAAACTTCCTGACAAAGCACGATTCACATCGGCCAACTCGCTCTGAACGCCGAGTTTTCCGCCAATCACAAACGGGTGGCGGCCTTCGGCATGGAAAAGATGCGATAGCCGTGCGTTCATCGACGGCACAACAGAGTTCAACGATTGCGAAGCAAAGGCCAAATTGGCATCCGGCGCGCCGGACTCACTAAAAGAGGACTGACTGAAATGACTGATCCGTAATCCCACAGATGGTTCGATCGCAGTATCGACCCAAGGCTCAAACGCATAAGCCGCTTCGCCAAAAGCGGTGTAGATTTGGCTGCTCGGATCCGCGCTGGCATTTTCACTCGAGAAATTGATGGCGCGCGAAAGATGCTCCGAACTACGCAAAAGACCCACCCCACTGTTAAAAATCCAAGCATGCCAGGGATGCCGCGCATAGAGCATCACGCCGATCGCATTCGTATGGCCCGAAGCCTCGCGATCATCGATCGATAAGGAGGTATGGACATAGCCCATGGCCAAACCGCCGGTCGTACTTTCACCAAATTGATGGTCGTAGCCCGCCTGAAATCCTTCCGTCGTTGCTTTCGTGGCTGGAGATCCGATGGTGGTGTCGGAATCAATATGTTGGGCTCCTCCGACGGCGCGCGTCCAAAGGCCGCGTTGCGGGTCACGAATCGGTTGATCGAGCGGAGCCACGCGCGAGGAATCCATCGGCACGGCGCGATCGAGGACGTTATTGGAAAATAACTCTAAATTTTTAAACGCGACATCGGCAAAACCGGTCCAGGCATCGCCACTCAGACTTTCTAGCGCTGACTGCGCTTGGCTCAGCGTTTGTAAGGCACTGAGTTTGGGCAGCATGGGTGACGTGGTCACCGGGGATGCTTGCGTCGCATCCAAGGCGCTCCCCACAGCCATTTGATTTTGCGTGCGTGCAGGCGAGGAATAGCTGAAGGAATGAACAATGACATTGACATTAAAACCCCGGATGTCCGTTTCATAGTTAAGGAAGGCCGGAGCCTGAACTTGCGCGAATGTGTTTGACGCGCCTTGCGAGGTGATCACGGTGTAGCTTCCAGGCGTAAATCGGGTGCCAGAAAGGCGCAAGGTCGAATCCGCCAAATCGACGGGACCGCTGACAGCTAACTGATTGGTCGGCCGGCCATCAAAATGAATGGATAAAATTCCTGGGCCCGATAAACCCGCGGCTTTCAGGGTTCCAGTTCCGTGCGTGCCTGGATCGATCAGGCCGCGGTTTACAAGAATTCCGGCAGTTCCCGTACCTGAAAGTGTTCCGTTGATTTCGATCTGCGTTGTTCCAGCAAGTTTCCCGGTTAGATAAATTTCTCCCGAATCAATCGTTGTCCCTCCCGTATGCGTGGAATTCCCAGCCAGTCCGAGGACACCGGAACCTTTTTTTATCAATGCACCGCTTCCGCTCATCACGCCATTCCAAGCGCCATCCTGATCTTGATTAAAAATAACCGTCGCGTTATTGGTGATGTCGCGTTGGATATTCGCGCTGGTCAGTTGCAAGATCCCGGCGTTGACATAGGTCATGCCGGTATAGGTATTGGCGCCCGTTAGATTTAGCGTTCCGACGCCGGACTTTGTTAAATCGCCGGATCCCGACATTACATCGTCATAAGATCCGTCGTCGTCCTGATTAAAAATGACGTGCGCATTATTGGTGATTGGGCCGCGCAGACCGGTGGTTGTTCCCGCAACGGTTCCAGCGGAAACCAAGGTGCCGCCGGTGTAGGTATTAGCGCCTGCAAGCGTCAAGATTCCGTTTCCGCGTTTGATCAGCTTTCCTGTGCCGCTCATAATTCCCGCGTACGCGTCATCTGACCCTTGGTCAAAAACGACCGTGCCTTCGTTATCAATATTGTTTTTGAGGCTCGCTGTGTTACCGATGAGCGCGCCCTTCCCGCGGACTAAGGTAACGCCGGAATAATTGTTTGTCCCCGTCAGGGTAAGTTCCCCATCGCCGCTTTTAAATAAGCTTCCACTCCCCGTAATCGAACCGGCATAACTCATGTTGGTCGCAGGATCAAACTGTAACTGACTATTATCCAGCACATCGCCCGGCAGGCTTCCCTGACTGATGATGCGCAATACGCCCTGGGAAACAGTCGTGAGTCCGGAATAACTATTGGCTCCGCCTAGAGTTAAAACGTTTGTTCCCACTTTATTTAGTCCGCCGGTCGTCCCCGTGATGTTGCCATCGAGCTCGATCGCTTCGCTAGGACCACCCAGCACGAGCGTCTTAGCGCCTAAGATAAAATTGCCATTCCCTGACACGTGATAAAGATTCAAACTCGAGCCCGACACATTGGAGATATCGACGGTCCCCATAAAATTATTCGCGATCGTCGATTGCCCGGCGCTGCTGTCGTCATAAAAATAAAGATGACTGCCCAATCCGTTCGTGACAGACGCCGAAGCTAAGGAAGAATATTGATGGAGATAAATATCGCCGTTATTCGTAATGTTGCCGGAGCCGGCATTGGCAGATGCGTTGAAGACGAGCGAACCGGTCACGTTAACCAGAGAATTATTAATGGACGCATTATCGGTCAAACTAATTACCGAGCCGGGAAGCGTCGTAATTTTCATATTGTTCAACGTCGCCAGGTTATTCAAAACCAAGGAGCCTGAAGCGGAGACGTTAAGCGTTTGGGTAACGCTCGAATTATTATTTAGCCCAGTACCAGTCAATGTTAGCCGAACGTACTGATTATTGGGTGGATTTACCGATAATACATACGCTTGGGCGCCGGGTGAAAACACAATTTGGTTTAAGGTCACGTTTTGCACAATCGAGACATTCGGAATGCCTAACCCGCTAAAGTAGGCCGTATCCGTGGGAGGTAAACCGCTTGTCCAATTGTCGATCGAACTATAATTCGCGGGATTTACATTAAATATTCCAAATTTCCATGTACCCGAAATGAGAGCATCGGAGACGATCGGATGGATCAGATTGCAAGTTAATAAAAGTGCGACCATGGCGGCACGTGAGTTTTTCATGGAAGTAGTTTAGGGATTGAAACGGAGAAACAATGGAGGACTACATGAGGATTTGCTGAGGATTAGTTTACAGCGAGGTGGATAAAAACTAAACGTCTAGACTATAACCGCATCCACGAACCGTCCGAAATAAACTTGGACCCGATTTTAAATCTAACTTACTGCGCAAATTTTTAATATGAAACTCGACGACGTTCGTGCCGCTTAAAAAATCATTCTGCGTAATGCGCTGCGCAAGCACTGTCTGAGACATGACTTGTTGCGGATGGCGTACAAAATATTCGAGCAAATCAAATTCTTTTTTTGTGAGGGGAATAACACGCGTCCCGCGCTTTACTTCGCGACGGAGCAAATCCATTTCCAGCGGGCCCGCTTTGAGCACAGCGCTACGCCCCGACTCTGGAGTCGAAGGCATGGTCCGACGTAAAACCGCGCGGATGCGCGATACCAACTCACGCAGACGCGCGGGCTTTACAATATAGTCGTCCGCCCCTGTATCAAGGCCCACCAACTTATCGTCTTCTTGGCCTTTGCAGGTGACCAATATGATGCCGCCCTTATAACCGTTGGCGCGCAATTGCTTCAGAACTGAAATCCCGTTCATCCCCGGCATCATCACATCGAGCAAGATGATGTCATAGGCGACTTCTTCAACTTTCTCTAAGGCCTGCATGCCGTCTGTCACCATATCGACGACAAACCCTTCGCGCGTTAAGCCGGCTTTTATAAATTCGCCCAGGTCTTGTTGATCTTCAACGCTCAATAAACGCATAGTTTAGATTTTATAACTCCTTTATCACGAGTTAACCGCCGGGGCGGTCAGGGCTATCAATCCGGAGGGAAGCGTGACACGCATGACGGTCAACCCGTCTTCGCGGTCATAAACCAATGTCCCGTGATGCGCTTGTACGACTTGTTTGGTGAGATAAAGTCCCATCCCGCGCGTTGAACCATTCTTGGTACTGAAATGCGGCTCGAAGACGTTTTGCTGTTGATGTTGCGGGATCCCTGGCCCTGAATCTTCCACATCGATAAGAGTTCCTTCGCGCGTCAAGCGGGCGCGGACGCGCACGATCCCCGTTTGAGTGTGATTAATCGCTTCAATTCCATTACGCATCAAATTACTAATGAGAATTTCCAATTGCCGCTCATGTCCCAACACAAAGAGGCCCGATTCAATATCGCTTTCCAGCGCGACGTTCGCTTTTTGCGCCATGGGAGCCAACTCTTCCGTCACGCGCTGAACCAGCATCTGGAGCGAAATATGCCGACGCTTTGGTGAACTGGCCTCGCTCAATTGTTGCATGGCATCAACCCGATCACTGGCAAAGAGGGCTTGTTCGACAATAAATTGCAGTCGTTTCATTACCACAGGCAAAAGCTCCGAGGGATTTTTGTCGCCTTTTTCCAACATGTCCTGTAGCTCTAAAAAGCTTAACTCCGCCGGCATGGCAATATTGGCTAAGGGGGTCTTAATTTCGTGCGCAAATCCGGAACCGACTTCCTTTATTAAGCGTGGACGTTCCAGGACAATGGCGGCTTGATTGGCCAAAATTTTCAAAAGAATCAGATCCTGTTCGCTATAGGCTTCTTCGGATTGCTTTTCTCCTAAGAGCATAAAACCCTGCAGATTCTTTTGGCTTATTAGCGGCGTGGCGGCATAGACAGGGACATCGTCCGCGCGCAAACGCTCTGTCGTGAGTCCCATATCCGAGTACGCTTCCGCCGTCCGATGCGATTCAAACATCGCCGTCCAATGGTTTTCGGGTTCTAAATGCTCAGGGGCCATGGGCAATCCTTGTCGCAAAAAGATGTCATAACCCTTGTCTGATTTACGATAAATGACATATCCGGTAGGACGAAAAGCTTCTTCAATAATTTGGCTCAATAACGTGCGCGCCCGTTCTAAACTTTGATCCTGACCCAGCTGGGTCGAAAACTTCATCAACTCCATGCCGTGATCTAAACGATTTCGCCCAAGGATACGATCAATGGGTCGTTGAATGCGACGTATTAGGGGATGGCACAAAGCAGTAATTCCACAGGCGATACTAATGCTGACGTACGAATGGGCCCCCAGCCACGGCTGAAGCAAGCGCATCGTGATCAAAAGAATCCCGACATACATGGAGGTCAAGATTGTTGAGGCCACCGAATAAACCATCGTCCGCCGAATAATGACGCGGATATCCAGCAATTGATGCCGAACCATCGCATACGTTACATACCCCAAACTAATAATGCAGAACACAAACCCTAAAGGAAAATAGTTGATGCCATAATTAACTAAAAAATCGACCGCGCCGAAGCTGTACCAAATTAAGGCCAGTCGAATAAGGCGGATTTGCTCGCGCCGCGTAAACGATAAGGTTTTATCGCGTAACTTTAAACTGAGTTGCTGCATAAAAATCGTTAGTTGCACGCCCACGGCTAAAAGAAAAAAGGGATGCAGCCAAGAGGCTCTGGGACAATCTCCCCACCACATCTCATAGTAGCCATTGAGAAAAATATGATCGACCCAGACCGAAATGCCAAAAAATGTCGCGATCATGTAATTGACAGGAAGCAAGCGTTTCAAGGATTTACTCTCTAAAAACGCGGCGCAGAAGTGCAGCATGGTAAAAGGCAAAAACACGATTCCCGTATACCCCAGCCGGCAAAAGAACATGGCGACGCTAGGACTGGGTCTGGTGTATAACGCCGCGCCTAAGAGTTGCCACGTCACCGTGGCGATAGGCCATAGCGTATAGGCCCAGCGGTCGGCGCGTTTGCCGAGCTTTATCATGACAAACACGGTAAAAGCGGAATAACTAAGAGCGGTACTAAGCGGACAAAGAACGACGGCGGTCATGAAGAGCGATGTGAAAGACGGGGAAGCCGGAGCGTAATATTGGCCGATAACAGATGAATGAGATTGTTATAGGTACCATCGATCGAATTAATGCCCGTGGCGTCCGTCGTAATATGACGTTCACGGGCGACAACCAAGCTATAAGCCATATCTAGAGTCAAGAGCGAATTTATTTTCCAACCAACGCCCAGGCCTAAACCATAGCGCGACAAGTCATTAACGGCTGGAAGAAAGCGCGCTTCTGGCGTCGCGTGGGGCAAGTAGCCAAATCCGCCGCGCCATTGCCAACGCGGAGAAAACACATAGTTGGCCCCCAATACCGCACTCCAAGCGCTGCGCCGATCGAGCACGGTAGGATTTCCACTATTTAAAATCGCGGCACGCGTTGGATCGGACTCGGCATAACGCACGTTTAAATCACGGCCGGAATCCCAGTCATACCAAGCTGTATTCACTTCAATCAGCCATTGCGCGGTGGGACGATAGGCGTAGCCGAGCTGAACATTCTGCGGAATGAAGATAGCGGTATAAGCGGCTGTTTGGTAATGCGTGCCGCCCATCAAGGTGGCCAGTGTCGGTCCCAGACCGCTTAATTCC
>Ga0105240_10003013_pt1 | contig 26500 bp, 23 predicted proteins | sample KBSC54metaG_FD_80426 | JGI IMG/M metagenome (GOLD analysis project Ga0105240, IMG submission 80426) | Corn rhizosphere microbial communities from Kellogg Biological Station, Michigan, USA - KBS C5-4 metaG | ecosystem: Host-associated > Plants > Roots > Rhizosphere > Soil | place: Michigan, USA...
ATCGCCCATGGCGTGACCACCGTCGAGGTCAAGTCCGGCTATGGCCAATCGCTTGCAAGCGAACTGAAGCAGCTGCAGGCGGCGCGAAAGCTGGGAGAAGCGCGCAATGTCTCCATTTCGCCGACATTTCTGGCGGCCCATGCCGTGCCGCCGGAATTCGAGGGAAATCCGGATGGCTTTATTGCAGAGGTTTGCGAAACCATCTTGCCGCGCGTCGCGGCGGATGGGCTGGCCGACGCCGTGGATGCGTTCTGCGAAAATATTGGATTTTCGACCACGCAAATTCGCACCCTGTTTCGGGCGGCCAAGGCGCACGGCTTTCCCATCAAGCTTCATGCCGAGCAACTCTCGAACCAACATGGCGCCAGGCTTGCGGCGGAATTCGGCGCCCTATCCGCCGATCATCTGGAATATCTGGATTGGGAAGGCGCTTTGGCCATGGGCCATGCGGGAACCGTAGCCGTGCTTTTGCCCGGCGCATTTTATTTCACCCGGGAGACACAGCCGCCGCCGGTGGCCTTGCTGCGAAAAGCCAAAGTCCCGATCGCGGTGGCGTCGGATTGCAATCCGGGCACATCGCCGCTGACTTTGCCGCTGCTGGCGATGAACATGGCCGCTATTTTGTTCGGCTTGAGCGTCGCGGAATGCCTTGCCGGAATGACGCGGGAAGCGGCGCGGGCGCTTGGCCGCCTGGGCAGGATCGGCACGCTGGAAGCCCACAAGGATTGTGATCTGGCGATCTGGAACATCGAGCAACCGGCGGAGTTGGTCTACCACATGGGCCTCAATCCGCTGCACAGCCGGATATGGCGAGGACAATGAGACCGCTCACGCTGGAGCCCGGAAATGTCTCGTTGGATCAGTGGCGTGCGATCTATCGCGGCGCGTCCCTGACATTGTCGGAGGGTTGCGACCAGCAGGTTGCCGCCAGCGCCGCGGCCGTAACCCGCATCCTGGCGAAAGGCGCGCCGGTCTATGGAATCAATACCGGCTTCGGAAAATTGGCCACGACGCGCATCGACGGCGCCGATCTGGCCATGCTTCAGCGCAATATCGTGCTGTCTCATGCGGCCGGGGTGGGACGTGCCGTGCCGAAGCCGGTTGCCCGGCTGATGCTGGCGTTGAAGCTGACCAACCTAGCACAAGGTGCGTCCGGCGTGCGGCTCGAAGTGATCCAGCTGCTTTCGGCTATGCTGGACCGGGATCTGATACCGGTGATCCCTCGCCAGGGCTCGGTGGGCGCTTCCGGTGATCTGGCGCCGCTGGCGCACATGGCCGCCGCCATGATCGGCGTGGGATCGATCCTTTCCGGTGACGGCATTGTGCCTGCGAGGCAAGCGCTAGCGTCGGCGGGCCTTGCGCCTTTGGAGCTTGGCCCGAAGGAGGGGCTGGCTCTGCTCAATGGCACGCAATTCTCGACCGCCTGCGCCTTGGCGGGCCTGTTCGAGACGGAATCGCTTTTCCAGGCCGCTTTGATCACCGGAGCATTATCGACGGACGCGGCGCGAGGCTCGGACACACCTTTCGATCCTCGCATTCATCGGCTTCGCCGGCATTCCAGCCAAGCCGAGACCGCGGCCGCCTTGCTGCGCCTGATGGCCGGCTCCGCCATACGGGCCTCGCATCTATCGGGCGATTCCAGGGTCCAGGATCCCTATTGCCTCAGATGTCAGCCACAGGTCATGGGCGCGGCACTCAATATCCTGCGCCAATGCGCGACGACCTTGTGCGACGAAGCCAACGGCGTGTCGGACAATCCCCTGATATTTCCGGAGAGCGATGAGGCGCTTTCCGGCGGCAATTTTCATGCCGAGCCGGTCGCCTTCGCGGCGGACATCATTGCGCTGGCGATCTGCGAGATCGGGTCGTTGGCCGAACGCCGCGTGGCGATGCTGATCGATCCGGCTTTGTCGGGCTTGCCCGCCTTTCTGACACCTCGACCAGGTCTCAATTCCGGATTCATGATCCCCCAAGTTACCGCCGCCGCCTTGGTGTCCGAGAACAAGCAGAAAGCCTATCCGGCAAGCGTCGATTCCATCCCGACCTCCGCCAATCAGGAGGATCACGTGTCCATGGCGGCGCATGGCGCGCGCCGGCTGCTGGGGATGGCGGAGAATTTGTCGGGCATTCTGGGAATTGAACTGCTGGCTGCCGCCCAAGGTTGCGATTTCCACACGGGTCTTCGCTCCAGCCCGATCCTGGAAAATGTCCGCGCGTTGGTGCGTGCCCAGGTGCCCATGATGCAGAGCGACCGACATTTCAAGCCCGATCTTGACGCCGCGATTGCATTGATCCGCCGTCATGACGTCGTGGAGTGCGTCGATGCCGACATCTTGCCGGGCGTGACGGTATGAGCGAGTGGCTCAGCGTCCGGCGGGGCGACGCGCCCTTGATCATAAGCTTGCCGCACACCGGGACCTTCATCCCTCCGGAGATGGAAGAAGATCTGGCATCGCCATGGCTGGCGCTTAAGGACACGGATTGGGGCGTCGATAAGCTGTACAGTTTCGCGGCGGAGCTTGGCGCCACCTTCGTCCGCACCGCGGTTTCGCGAACCGTCATCGACGTCAACCGCGATCCGCTGGGGGCGTCGCTTTATCCCGGCCAGGCCACCACGGCGCTATGTCCGGCCACCAGCTTTGACGGTGAGGCGCTCTATCGCGAAGGGCTGGAGCCTCGCGCAGACGAGATCGCGCGGCGCCGGCAAATGTTCTTTGATCCCTATCATGCCGCGCTCAGCCAGGAGCTCGGCCGGCTTCGGCGGATGCATGCACAAATCATCCTTTACGATGCCCATGCCATTCGCTCCACCATCCCCAGGCTTTTCAGCGACACGCTGCCCAATCTGAATATCGGTACCGACAATGGGCGTACCGCAGCCGTAGCACTCGTTCGCGATATCGAAACGCATTGCGGCAAATCGAAATTCAGCTTCGTGACCAATGGACGGTTTCGCGGCGGCTGGACCACGCGTCATTATGGCGATCCCGCCCATGGCATTCATGCGGTTCAAATGGAGATCGCCTGCCGCAGCTACATGGAGGAACCGGCGCGTGTGAACAAGGACAATTGGCCTCCAGCATTGATCGGAGAAGCGCAAGCGGACGAATTGCGCACCCTGTTGAAGGACATCCTCTCCACCTGCATCCGCTTTGCCGAGGAAACCCAACCATGAACCGCTTTGACAATAGCCGCAGAATCCAGGCCCCGACCGGAGACCACCTTACGGCCAAGAGCTGGCTTACCGAAGCGCCGCTGCGCATGCTGATGAACAATCTGGATGCCAATGTGGCGGAGCGGCCGGAGGAGCTTGTCGTCTATGGCGGCATCGGCCGCGCCGCACGCGACTGGGAAAGCTTTGACCGCATTGTCGCCGCTCTCAGGCGCCTGGAGGCCGACGAAACACTGCTGATTCAATCGGGCAAGCCGGTGGGCGTATTCCGCACCCACGAGAATGCGCCCCGCGTGCTCCTGGCCAATTCCAATCTGGTGCCGCACTGGGCGAATTGGAGCCATTTCCAGGAATTGGATCGGAAGGGATTGATGATGTACGGCCAAATGACGGCCGGATCCTGGATCTATATCGGCGCCCAGGGCATCGTTCAGGGCACCTATGAGACCTTCGTGGAAATGGGCCGCCGACATTATGGCGGCGATCTCTCCGGACGGTGGCTGCTCACCGCCGGGTTGGGCGGCATGGGCGGCGCCCAGCCACTGGCGGCGGTGATGGCGGGCGCCTCCTGTCTGGCAATCGAATGCCAGCCCTCCCGCATCGAGATGCGGCTTCGCACCGGCTATCTGGACCGGCGCTCGGATTCGCTGGACGAGGCCTTGGCCATCATTCGCCAGTCCTGCGCGGTGAAAAAGCCTGTATCGGTGGGCCTTCTGGGCAATGCCGCCGAGATTTTGCCCCAGCTTTTGCGGCGCGGCGTGCGGCCCGATCTTCTGACCGACCAGACCTCGGCGCATGATCCGGCGAATGGCTATCTGCCGAAAGGCTGGTCGCTGGAGCAATGGTCTTCGGCACGCGAGCGCGATCCCAAAGCGGTCGAAGCGGCGGCGAAAGCCTCCATGGCGGATCATGTCCGCGCCATGCTGGCATTCCACCGGAAGGGCGTGCCCACGGTCGATTACGGCAACAATATCCGGCAGATGGCCAAGGATTGCGGCGTGGCCGATGCGTTCGATTTCCCCGGCTTTGTGCCTGCCTATATCCGCCCGCTTTTTTGCCGGGGGATCGGACCGTTCCGCTGGGCGGCTTTGTCCGGCGATCCCGAGGACATCTACAAGACCGATGCGCGTGTGAAACAGCTTTTGCCTGACAACAAGCATCTGCATCACTGGCTGGATATGGCGCGGCAGAAGATCAAATTTCAGGGCCTGCCGGCCCGCATCTGCTGGGTCGGGCTGGGCGACCGCCACCGGCTGGGTCTGGCCTTCAACGAGATGGTGGCGAAAGGCGAAGTGTCCGCCCCGATCGTGATCGGTCGCGATCATTTGGATTCAGGCTCGGTGGCCTCTCCCAACCGGGAAACAGAAGCCATGCGGGACGGATCGGATGCGGTTTCGGATTGGCCCATGCTGAACGCGCTGTTGAACACGGCCTCGGGCGCGACCTGGGTGTCGCTGCATCATGGTGGAGGCGTGGGCATGGGATATTCCCAGCACGCCGGAATGGTGATCGTAGCGGATGGGACGGAGAGCGCCGCCAAAAGACTGGAACGCGTTCTTTGGAACGACCCCGCCACCGGGGTCATGCGGCATGCCGATGCGGGCTACGATCTTGCCTTACAATGTGCTTCCGAAAAGAAATTGGACTTGCCGAGCATCGGCCCTGCCAACTAAGCGCACAATCAGCTATCGCGAAGCGCTTCCTGATGCGCCTTGGCAAGCTCCGCCATGGAATTGAACTTGAAGTCGATTTTGGGCATTTGGCCCGGGTCCATCGTGGCGCCGAAGCCCGTCTGGGCATGGCGGCGATAGATCCAGCAATTTGCCATGCCGTGCCGGCGCGCCGGCACGTGATCGTGAAACAGACTTTCCGCCGTGTGAAGGATATCGCTCTTTGCAAGGCCCAGATCACCGGCATGCTCCAGCATGTACACGAAATTGCGGTCGTCGGGTTTGTAGGAGCCAATATCCTGCGCCGTGTAGATCGCGTCGAATTCGACACCGAGTGCGGCGTTGCTGAAGCTGAAGCTTCGGTTATCAACGTTGGACAATATAATGAGCTTATAGAATTTTTTGAGATATTGCAGCGCGCCCGGTGAATCTGTGAAAGCAGGCCAGTGACGGATCGACTGCCCATACTCCTCGCATTCGTCAATGCTCGCTGCTACGCCCCACTCCTCGGCCAATCTTTTGTAGACGATCGACAAGATATCGCAGTAGCGCATCGCCGGCGTTTGGCGCTGTTGTGCGGATTCGTGCCGGGCATGCGCTTCCAGGACCCTATCCCGGGTAAGATCACGACCGCTCTTCTGAATCAGCCCAGCCAGCGCGTGCATCATGCCCGCTTCCCAGTCGATCAGGGTTCCGTAGCAGTCGAATGTCAGCGCCTTGAAATCGGTTAAGCGCATCGCACCAGCCTTTACTTGTACCCTCAAACCGGCCGATCCGGACCGCGCTTTCGCCGAGCTTCCATCCCGTCCAACAGGATTTCAAGACCCTCTTTGAACGTCCGGTCGAACTGGCTGGACGCGAAATAGGGGCCTGCCGCGCCAACCGCTGGATAATCGCGCGCAATGCTCTCGTTCGGCACCGGCTCGCGCGCCGACGGTCCCTTGGCATAGCCCGAAGTCTCATCCAATGCCGCGCCCACAATGTAATAGCCGAAGATGCGGAACAGCCGGGCCGTCTCTTCTTGGCCGAAGCCTGCGCTGGCGAAGGCTTCCAAAGTGCGGTTAAGCCAGTTCAATCCGGTCGGCATGTTGAGCCGGTGCAGGGCGAGATAATGGAAAAAGGCCGGATGGCGATGCGCCATGTCCCGGTATTCGTACACCAGCGCGGTGATCCTGGCCCGCCATGCCAGATTCTTGCGCGGCGCGGGCAAGGTGCCCATCACCCGGTCCACCAGCGCGTCCATCAGATGCGCCTTGGACGGGAAATGGTGATAGAGGCTCATCGGCTCACAGCCCATGCGCGTCGCCAGCTTACGCAGCGAAAAATCCTGCAGGCCATGGGCCTCGATCTCGGCCAAGGCCTCGATCTCAATCAACTCCCTGGAAAGGCCCACGCGCCAGCTGCGCTTGCTGCGTCGCTTTTTGACTTGCAACCTTACACCGTATGGTTTATCTCAATCTCCCAACCTTATGGCGTAAGTTCCCAAATGCAAGGGAGGGGGTATGTCCGCCATCGACATTCTGGGGCTTCTGATCCCCGCAACCTATCTGGTGATGCTGGCGATCGAAGCAGGCTTCCCGGCACGCGCCTTTCCCGAAGCGAAAGGCTGGCGCTGGACGGGATTCGGCTTTTTCCTCTTGTTTGGTTTGGTGACCACAGAGACGCCCTTGCTCTTGCCGCAGGACTGGCTGGCGCGCCATCGCTTGATGGATGGCTCTTGGCTTGGCGTCGCGGGCGGCGCGGTGGTTGGCTATGTGGTGCTGTCCTTCATCAGCTTCACATGGCATCGCAGCGTGCATGCTTTCGATCCGTTGTGGCGAGGCTTCCACCAGATTCATCACAGCCCGCATCGCGTCGACATGTCAGGCGCGGCGCTGTTTCATCCGCTGGAAATGGCGGTATTCGCCATGCAAAGCGTGATCGCCAGCACGATTATCCTGGGGCTCGACCCTCTCGCTGCGGCGATCACCGGCTATATCGCGTCCTTCTATTCCTTCTTCCAGCATCTCAATGTCCGGACGCCGCGCTGGCTGGGCTATGTCATCCAGCGGCCGGAATCGCACTGCATCCATCATCAGCGCGGTTTGCATGCCTTCAACTATGCGGACCTGCCCATCTGGGACATGCTCTTCGGCAGCTTCCGCAACCCCGAATCCTATGCGGGCGATGTGGGCTTCGATGCGCCGGCCGACAAACGCTTTGGCGCGATGCTGGCTTTCGTGGACGTGAACGCGCCGCTGGCGGGACCAAGCAGCCTGGGCCGAACGCAAGAAAATTATCGATAAGATCCGGCGGAGCAGGCTCGCTGTACAGACGGCTGTTTACCAGCGGAGCAGGAGACGCCCCAACACGGCGCCCAGGCCGGCCATGAGGAGAATGCCGGCGCTGTACCAGATGGCGATGAACGTCGATGTGCTTTCCGTGCAATGGAATGCATAGATGGTGGCGGCGGCGCTGCCGGCCAGAAGACCGGCTGCCGCCCCCGCTTCCGTCAACCGGGTTGGCGCCAGTTGCCGGAGCGCCCAGAACAGACCCGCGAACAGCGGCAATGACAGGCCGGCAATCAGGATCGAACAAACGCGCGCAGAATGGCCCATGATCAGGGCGTGTTGCGCGGCCGCGTCGGCAGGCAGGAATTCCCTGGCGGCCAACCCCGCCATCACGAGAAACGGCACAATCAGCAAGATGAAAAAGCGCCCGATCGCAGCATCCGGCCGCGCCAGCCGATCCACGGTCGCAAAGCAGAGTACAGCGATCATGAACGTGTAGACGAATTTGAGCCAGAAACTTCCGTCCCCCATGGCGTCCATCAAGTCGGGGCGAACACCGATGGTGGCGAACATCACTATCGCCGACAGCACGGCCCCTGTGCCAAGCCCCATCGCCAAAATGCGCAGCACCTGCGACGGCGGCGTGGGTTCGAGCGCGCCAGAGAGATGGCCGATCAGATCATCCGTCCGCATTGTTGTCCCTCAAAGTTTCGCCCATGGCCTTCACCGCGCGGTGAACCGTCACCTTGACGGAAACTTCCGAAAGGCCGGTCCGCGCAGCAGTATCGGCAATGGATTCCCCATCCAGTTTGACCGCTTCCACAAGCCGCCGCTTGGCCTCGGGAAGCCGCGCCAACAATTTCTGCACATCGCGCCTCACGCCCGCTTCTTCAGCCTGGTCGGACGCGAACAAGTCCCCTGCCGCATCCAAGGATACCATCTGCCCCCTTCGTTCGCGGCGATACACATCGATCAGCTTGTAGCGCGCGATGCCATAGACCCAGGCCGTAAAGGGGCGCGCGGGATCGTAGGTGCCGCGTTTGGCGTGGATCGCGATCAAGGTCTCCTGCACCGCATCCTCCGCTGAATCCAGGCCCAGACGGCGGGCATAATAGCCGCGCAGATGCCGCGTCAGCTCTGCCAACAGCTTGCGATAGCATGAAGCATCGCCCTGGAGCGAAGCCAGCATCCATTCGCGGTACTGCGCCTCCTGCGGAATCACGGCCTGCTCCGGTTAATTCGCGCCCCGGTACGGAAAGTTACGAAAATAAACAGCGTAACCGAACCAAGGTCTTGACGGATTTGAGCCTATCAAAAGCTAGGAGAATACGAAATGCGCAAGTTCCTCATTGCCGCCGTCGCCCTGACGCTGGCCACCCCTGCACTGGCGCAGGGCATGGCCGCGCAAGATACGATGGCGGGGCCTTCCGCCATGTCGCATGACGGCATGAAGATGGACCATAAGAAGACGGCCAAGAAGACCGCGATGAAACATGACGCCATGGGCGCCGGCATGGCGCATGACGGCATGGCTCACGATGGCATGGCGGGCCCGGCACCTTCGGGCGGCATGAGCCAGGGCAGCATGAGTCAGGGCAGCATGAGCGGCCCCGGCCACTGACGTTCGGGAAAGCGCCGCCCTCCTGCCCCCATGGGCGGCGCTTTCTTATCAATCGCGTGCCGCGGCCAGGATTCGCCCGCCAGAGCCAGCTTGAACCAGAATTGCAGTCCGCAATCCGGAATCACCCACGGCCGGTAAAGGGAACGATACCGGCAGGCCATTCCAGCTTCCCAGCGCCGCCAGCTCTTTCACCACATTGCGATGGGGCAAGGTGCGGCCGCCATTCTCGCCGCGCGCAACAGGCACCTGCACCACCCGCGGATCGAAACGCACCAGCCATATTTGCGCCCTGCCCTCGCCGGCGCCGATGGAAACAAAGCCGGACTCCAAATGGATTTCGGGACCATTGTGAGATTGCTCACGGCTTATCAAGGCTTCCAGCTCGGCCCGATCCTGGCCCACCACATCGGCATGCCCATTCACGACCACTTCAGGCGTGAAGACTTGGGCACGGTGGAAGGCGTGGGCATAATCCCATTGGCGCTGCGTATAACGCGGCGAGGCGAAGGTGTCCTTCCAGCCCAGCTGATCCCAATAGATGACGCCAAAGCTCAACGTCAGCAGATCCGGCCGGTCGGACAACGCCATCACATTGGCGTTGGCGGGCGGGCAGCTGGAGCAACCCTGGCTCTGGAACAGCTCCACCACGGTGAGCGGCGCAGCGGACGCAGACGTCGCGAACGCCGCCAGGGCAGCGGCCGGCAGAAGCCACCGCGCCATCACGGCGCGTGCCCTTCGAGTTTGTCCAGGGTTTCGACCACCAACGCCGCCGGCGGCCGCTTGGTGTAGGTGTCTTCATAGAGTTTGGCCTTGACCACGCCGTCATGGTCCAGCACGAAGATGATGGGCTGGGGCACGCCATAGGCGCGGCTGCCTTTCTTATATTGCGGGTCACGCAGCTTATAGCGGTCGATGATCTCGGATTTGGGATCGCTGAGCAGTGTGTATTTCAGACCCCGCTTCTTGATGAATTCCGCATCCACCGAAGGCGGTTCATAGGAGATGCCGGCCAGGTGATAGCCACGCTTCTCGAACGCCGCCACGCCGCCATTCAGATCCATCAATTGCAGTTGACAATAAGGGCACCAGGCTGCGGAGCGGAAGAAGAACAGCACCATCCCCTTTTCACCCATCAGGGAGTCCAGCGAGCGGGCCCTTCCGGTTTCGTCCTGCGGCATTCCGATAGAGGGAACCTTGCTGCCGATGGCGGGGCCAAGATCATAAGCCGGATTGGCGAAAACGGGTGCGACGGCGAATAGATTGAAAAGCAGAGCGGCAAGGAATTTGCGCAAGGAAAGTCTCCCGATGGAAATGCCCTTTCAGTTCGGGAGATGACCGGTTCGGTTACCGCCTTTCGTCAGACGCCGCCATACCAAGTGTAGCCCTGGTCTTCCCAATAGCCGCCCTTGCCGCCGCCGATACCGGCCAGCGTATCGGTCAGTACGATGCGCTCCAGATATTTGGGCTGCTTGTAGCCGAGCTGACGCTCAGCCCGCAGGCGCACCGGCGCACCATGCGCGACGTCGAGCGGCGCGCCGTTCAAACGATGGGCAAGAATGGTCTGGGGATGGGCGGCTTCACTGAGCGCCAGGCTTTCATAATATTTGTGATCCGGGTCGCCTTCCGCCGTCATGGGATCGGCGCAATAAAACACGGCGTAACGGGCGTTCGGCTTCGGCCGGGCCGCCGCCAGGATCAGCGCCAGTTGCGGGCCGCTCCATTCGCCGATCGCACTCCAGCCCTCCACGCAGTCATGCCGCGTGATCTGGGTGCGCTGGGGAAGCTTTCGGATATCGTCCATCGTCAGCGACACAGGCCGCTCCACCAGCCCCGACACCGTGACGCGCCAATTGCGAAAGGCGGTGGCCGCATGCGCTTTATATTCCGGCGTGCCCGGATCGAGCGTGCCGTTGGCGCGGAACACCGGCGCGATGTCGGATTTGGCATATTCCGGCGCCAGCGTGTGCGGACCGGCGAAAAGATGCTGTGCGGCGCGGGTGAGATTTTCCACCTCACCCAGGATGCTTGTGAACCAAGGCTTCTGGGAAAGATCATAGCAGCCGGAGAGCAGCAGCGTGCTCAACCCTGCCAAGCCGCGGCCAAGGAATTGACGGCGATTAGTCATGGTCGCTCTCCTTGCCTTCGATCGCATACCAGCCGGTAAGCATGGAACGCAGATTGTTCCAGGTGCCCGACATCATCACCATGGCGATGTGGACGATGAAAAAGCCAAGGAAAGAGAAGGCGCAGAGGAAATGAATGGTGCGTGCGCTCTGGCGGCCGCCGAACAAGATCGGGAGTAGCGGAAAAGCCGAGTCCATGGTCGGCGACATGGTAAGACCCGTGAGCACGATCAGCGGCCCCAGCACAAAGATCACCAGGCTGTAGGCCAATTTCTGCAAAGCGTTGTAGCGGCGCGCCGCCTCGCCATGGGGAAAACGAAGCCGGACATGCTCGGCGATCTCGCGTCCCAGATGCTTGAGATCATCGCGAGAGGGAATGAGATCTTTCAGGAAATGCCGGCTGCGAATTCCGAAGACAAAAAAGATGGCGGCGTTGATCACCAGAATCCAGGCGAAGGCGAAATGCCATTGCCGCGCCAGCGCCAGCCAACTTGGCCCGGGCAAGGTCGCCCAGGCGGGAAAGCCGCGCGCGGTCAGTTCGCCCCCATAATAGGACGCGCCCAGCACACCGGTGGTATTGAATTCCTTGCCGCCGATCTGGGTGACACCTTCTGTGATCTGACCGAATGTGTCCTGATAAGCGCCCAGCATCAGCGCAGGATGATCAAAGTCCGAACCGTTGCCCCAATAGAGCGCGGGATGGGCATTGAAAATATTCAGGCCGCTCATCAGGAGCACCAGCAAGCAGATGGCATTGACCCAGTGCCCGATCCGCACGAACGCCTTGTGGCGGAAGAAGAAATAATGCGCACAGGCCGGCACAAGCCCCAGCGCGGCGCGCAGACGGGCCCAGGGACGGCGGGAAACGGTCATTGATCCTGCAAGGCTCATGGCGTGTTTGCGTTCAGCTTCGGCTGCCAATTCGGAACATCGTAAAATCGGTTACGGGCGCGAATTCGGAAAATCCAGCCGACTTTACCGGCACAGGAGCCTGAACTCCGTTGCCCCGACGTAACCTTAGAGGTTTGCAAACGAACTGGACAGCTGAGAACACGCGTTCCGGAGGCTTTCTTGGACGAAGTCGCTATCGTAATCGCCGATACCTCGGGGTCCATTCGATACTGGAGTAGAGGCGCCGAAAAAACATTTGGCCACACGGAAAAAGACGCCGTAGGCCAGTCTCTTGACCTCATCGTACCCGAAGAATTCCGCAAATCTCACTGGATGGGATTTCGGGCGACCATGGCTTCCGGATCGGCAAGCATCGAAGGGCAGCAAAGCGCATTTCCTGTCGCCGCCACGGGTGGCCGGATCGTCAATGCACCTGGAAAACTCACATTGCTGCGCGGGTTGGATGACAAAGTGGTCGGGGCAATGGTCATATTTGGGTTGATAGGCCCGGCAGGACTCGAACCTGCGACCTAACCGTTATGAGCGGTCAAAAGTCGTCTCAGAACTGTTTCATGGCATAGGCCTGCCGTAGCTCATGCTGGAGGGGGACGCCGTCCGGCCCCGTCACGGTGACGTCGGCCATCATGTCCCACCAGCGACGCATGATCGGGCTTGCGGCCAGCGCGTCGAGTCCATGCGCCTTTTTCCGGCGCATGACGGCGAAGAGGTCGTGGCTGCCCGGCTCGTTGAATATCCGGTATTCGAGGACGCCCGCCGCCCGCAATGCGGCTTCGAGTTCCGGCCAGATCTCATCATGCCGCTTGCGGTAAAGCGCTATCTGCCCCTCCACCGCTGTCATACGGAAAGCGATAACCTCCGTCTCCTCTCCGCTCACGGCCTGCTCCCCGGAAGATCGATGATCGCCACCGCGAAGCCACCTAGGGTGATGACGGACGAACTCAACCTTTCCTTGCGGATGGGGCCACCCGCGCTCGTCTGGTCGACGATCTGGATGGCGCCGCCAGCCGCGCCCGGGAGATCGACACTCGCCGATGCCGCCCGGCGGTTGATGAGAAGAACCTTGCGCGCGCCGTTACGGATGTAGGCGGTTTCCACGATCGGGGATGGAGCGTAGGTCATCACGTGCGGGCCTGTATCGATAATGCGATCGCCGGGACCCATATTGTCGTGGAGCAGTTTCAGGACTTGAAAGCGCGCATTCGGCTTCCCCGTATTCCAATTGACCATGGAGACGCTGGGAAACTGGGTCGGATAGCCAACCAGCTGGGATTCGCCCACGACATCGATGCCGAGTTTCGCAAGCTCTCCGTATACATAGGCGTAGACCGCGCCCGCCAGATTCCAATAGGCGGATGGAATGTTCGCATTGATCACACCGTTCACCTGGTCGAGATCGCTGTGCAGAATAGAACCGGTCTCGTTGATCATGGTGCGGGTTTGCGGCGACAGGCGCTTTCGGATGGATTCGACATATTTGACGTGATCGATGAATCCGTCCGCCTGGGCGAAGAACGTGTACTGCCAGTGATCCAGCGTCTCGCCCACTTCCGGTACGGCATAGAAATGATAGGAAATCCAGTCGAGCGGAATTCCCGGCTTGTGGTTGGCGTGGTTCAGGAAATATTCAAAAAGATCCGGGTGGCCACGCGGGTCCGCCAGAGCCAGACCGATGAATTGGGTCTTTGGGCTTACGGCGCGGATACTGCCGACGATCGCGTCATACCGTGCCACATATTGCTTCGGCGTTGTCGAATGCTCCGCATCGGCTTCGTTCAAAACCTCGTACAGAGGAAGCGAATAATGATGCCCCGATTTGTGGAAGGCGCCATGTTCATCCGTGAAGCCTCCCATGGAATACCAGGACGCGAGGCGGCCGTAATAATCACCCAGCTGCTTGCCAGTGGGATCGACCAGTTCGGTTCCCTGATTATAGTCCCAGTCCGGCTTGTTGGGGTCGGCGGGAACCGGCACCGGCTTCGGCGTTTTGAACATCCAGGCAGGGATCGTGCTGAAATTGATGTAGCCGTTCCGGCCTTTGGTTGCCTCCAGGAAATCGACCGTCAAGGGATCGATCAGTGTGAAATCCCAGAATGTTTGCGTGGCCGTGGGCGCCAAAAGTTCGGCCACCGCCATGCGGGGATAAGGAAACCAGGGCACAAAACGGGCATATTCGGGATTGAGGTCGCGCAACGCTTTATAGGCTTGCTCGCGAACGACCTCTCCCGGCCGGAGTTTCGGATTGACCACGACTTGGAGCGTGGGCGTTGAGACGGAAACTCGCAGGGTTTTCGTCCAATCGATAGACAAATGCGCCGGCCGCGACGCTTGTTGCGCGAGAGCCGGTAGACAGGAAGCCACGATCATAAGTATCGCAAAATGCTTGGCGCGTACCGGCATGATTTTCTCCCTTGTCTATATCCCTACCCGGGCAATGAATTGCCGATGCCTATGATGATGGTCGAGCCGACGAGCAGCACCAAACCGGCAAATACCAGCGTCAACGTGCGCCTGCTCGCCCCCTTCCATTCCTTCAACGCAAAACCCCACAGGCTGGAAAAAATGATGATGCTTGACATGTGAATGGTCCAGCTGGAGAAGCCGAACCGGCCCATCTGGCTTTCGCCCATGGTGTAGAAAAAGAACTGAAGATACCAGGTCGTTCCCGCCACCGCGCAAAGCAGATAATTCCGCAACAACGGTGGTGGACCGCTGTCTGCGTCAGCCGATGGTCCGATACCGCCAACAAGCTCTCCTACGCTGCGATTCTTGGCGATGAGATAAAAACACCATAGGAAGTTGGTGGTGGTGCCGCCCAAGAGCACGATGCACAACACCGGCAGGCCTTGGTCCAATATGTCCGTGCCGGCCGCAAGCGTGAGCTTGCGAACGGGTTCACCCGCGTCCAGGCCATAAGCAAAACAGCTCGACATGATCCCGGAAAAAATCGCGACCAGAATACCGCGATGCAATCGAAATTCGGGAATGGCGGCACGTTGCGCCTCCGGCGGCATCTCCCGCTCCTTGGAGCGGCCCGCATATCCGATGACCGTTATGCCCATGAGGCAAGCGGCGAGCCCGGCAAGGATGATCTGGCCGTGCATCGACCAAATCAGGGTGGAGAGGAGTTCGCCGGAGAAGAGCGGAGGCACCAGGGTGCCGAATGCCGCCGTCAGCCCCAGCACGATGGCCATACCGAGCGAAAGGCCCAGATAGCGCATCGTCAGGCCGAAGGTGAGGCCGCCGAAACCCCATAAAAAGCCGAACAAGTAACAAAGCTCCCAAGTGCGCCTGGGCGTCGCGGCGAGAACACCCAGAAGATCGTGCGTTCTGAGCGATGCAAAAATCCAGGGCGCGATCAGCCAGCTGAACGAGCCGCCGACGAGCCAGAAAATTTCCCACGACCATCTGCGCACGCCGCGGAAAGGGACATAGAAGCTTCCGGTTGCGAGACCTCCCAGCCAATGGAAGAAAACGCCCAATATGGGATTGGCCACCATGCCCCGCTTTCCTTCTACACGGCGATGTTCAGGCGATAGATACGCGCAGCATTGCGGCCGAAGAGGTCGCGGCGCTCGTCTTGCGAAAATCCCGCAACGATTTCGCTATACGCGTCGAGATGCTTATCGAAGCTGCCGAACAGGTTGTCGGTCGGAAAATCGCTCGCGAACAGACAACGGTTGGTGCCGAAAATATCGATGGCCTCGAGCAAGTAGGGCCGGATCTGGTCAATGGTCCAGTTGCGATGGATGAAGCCGAAGCCGGAAAGCTTCACGGCGACGTGCGGGGAAGCGGCCAACGCACGCATGCCACCCCGCCACAGCGCCTGGCCGGCCTCGTCAATATCCACGGGCATGCCCGCATGATTGATGATGACCGGTATTTCCGGATGACGCGCCACAAGATTGGCGAGCCCGGCGAACTGGCCCGGATATGCCTGCAGATCGAAAGACAGTCGGTATTTCCCCAGAACCGCGAAGCCGCGTGCCCATTGTGGATCGGCGGTGACATCGCGCGGGGTATAGCTGCGCCTCGGGTCCTTGTGCCAGTTCACGATGTGGCGGATGCCGCGCACGTTGGGATGAGCCGCATGCGCCTCCAACAAGGCCTCGATATCGGGATCATCCAGCGCGGCAAAGGCGACAATCGCGTTAGGCATGCCGCGCGTGTCTGCCGTCGCCTGCAGCCATCGGGTTTCGTCGAGCGCCGCAGAGGCGGCAGCGCCGGCATCGACATGCACCATGCCGCGCACATCCCATTCCCGCGCGTCGGTCAGATAGTCATCCAGCAGATAATCGCGCGCGATCGGCTCGACGCTGCCGTTCGGTCCGTCATCCTTGAACGGAGGAGAAAGCCACGGATAGGGAATACGGGACAAATCCCACAAATGAACATGCGCATCGATGAATGGGATGTCGCGCATATCAGAATGTTGTCCGCCCGCCTGAGATGTCGAATGTCGCCGCAGTGGTGAAGCTGCATTCCTCACTCGCCATGAAGCAGACCATGGCGGCGACTTCGGTCACTTCACCCAAACGCCCCATGGGGATCTTGGAGCGCATATAATCGATCTGACTTTGCGGCATCTGCTCGAGAATCGGGCTTTCGAAGGTGGCAGGGGTGATGCAGTTCACGATCACCTTTTTCATCGCGAGTTCCTTGCCGAGCGACTTGGTCAAGCCGATCACACCGGCCTTTGAAGCCGAATAGGCGGAAGCATTGGGATTGCCCTCCTTGCCAGCGACGGAGGCAATATTGACAATGCGGCCATACCCATTCTCGAGCATGAATGGCACGATCGCACGGCAGCAATAAAACATCCCATTGAGATTGATGTCGATCACGCGTTGCCAGCTCTCGATGGGAAATTCATGCACCGGCGCGGTGGCGCCTGTGATGCCGGCGGATGCGACAAGAATATCGATTTTTCCCAGTACGTCGGCGCTCTCTTTCGCCGCGGCCGCAACCATTTTCGGATCGGTGATGTCGAGCGCGACGGTATGCGTCGCCTGAACGTCCTTTTTCGCATGAGACAAGGTATCGGCGTTGATATCCCACAGCACCACTTTTCCGCCTTCGGCAACAATGCGCTTCGCAACCTGCTTCCCCAGCCCCGATGCTCCACCCGTGATGACGGCGCAGCGGGTTCCAAAACGGCGATTGATATCGGTCATTGCAACCTCACTGCGTATAGGGTCGATGAAGTTTGATATTGCGATCGAGTTCGACGCCGAATCCAGGCTTGTCGAGCGCCGACAATTTGATGCGGCCATTGTCGGGAACGGGTTCGCCGCGCAGCAAAGGATGAAACATGGGCACAACCCTGTCGGCCTTGGGCGCCATCATCAGGAATTCCGAAAATGGGCTGTTTTGGCGCGTGACCGCGAAATGGTAAGAGTAGACCGAGGAGCCATGCGGCACCACGAGCTTGCGCCGCTCATCGGCAAGCGCCGATATCTTGATCAACTCTGTCAACCCGCCACACCAACCGACATCAGGTTGGATGATATCGCAACATTCCATCTCCAGAAGCATGCGAAAGCCCCAGCGCGTCGCTTCATGTTCGCCGGTTGTCACCAGCATGCCGGGCGGCACCTGGCGCTTCAGCGCCGCATAGCCCCAGTAATCGTCCGGACTTAGCGCTTCCTCGATCCATTTGAGGCCGTGCTCGGCGCAAGCGCGCGCCAGCCGCGTCGCGTAGTCCAGATCCAGGGCCATCCAGCAATCGTACATCAGCCAGAAATCGCCGCCGACGCGTCCGCGCAAATCGGCCAGCAACGCCAAGTTCTTCGCGAGGCCATCATCACCCTCGGCCGGACCGTGATGCAGGGGCAGCTTCCCCCCGATAAATCCCATCTCCTTTGCGAGATCGGGCCGCGCGCCGGTGGCGTAGAAAATAAGTTCATCGCGCACCGCGCCGCCCAGCATGTAATGCACCGGCTCGCCGCGCAGCCGTCCCAGCAAATCCCACAAGGCGAGATCGACCCCGGAGATGGCATTCACCACCAGGCCCTTGCGGCCATAATATTGGGTGGAGAAATACATCTGGTCCCACATCGTCTCGATGTCGGACGGATCGCGGCCTTCGAGAAAGCGGGAAAGATGTTTTTCCACGATATAGGCCGCGGGTTCACCGCCCGTTGTGACCGCGATGCCGACCGTGCCATCCACAGCTTCAATCTCGACCACCAATGTGCCCAAAACATTGATGCCGAAACTTTGGCGGCTCTGACGGTATTCGGGATAGCGGCTCATAGGGGTCGCAATATGATCATCGATCCAGTGGCCCGTGCCCTGATCGTGATAATCCGCGCCGCCGCCGCGCATTACGAAGGCGCGAACATGCGCGATCTTAGGCAATCCCATTCGGCTCGGCTCCCCAGCAATATGCGCCGTCTATGATCCCCAACCCGCGCCTTCCGGCGCATCCGCGGTTTGACGCGTCTTCTAGCATGAAATAGGCTTTTTATCGCATGCTGTTGAAGGATAGGATCGTCTTGATCACCGGCGCCTCTGCCGGTATCGGTCGTGCTACGGCTATCGCTGCAGCGCGGCAAGGCGCAGATGTTGCGATCAATTATCTGGACGCCACCGATGACAATGCGGAAGAAACGCTGGCTGCGGTCCGAGGGTTGGGACGCCGCGCCATTGCCCTGAAGCAAGATGTCGCTGATCCGGACAGCGCCCCGGCCTTCGTGAAGGCCGCAGTGAATGCCTTCGGCCGAGTCGATGTCTTTGTGAGCAATGCCGGTATTTGTCCCTTCCACGCCTTTCTCGACATGCCGCGCGCAACGCTGGAACGCACCATGCGGGTCAATCTTCATGGCGCTTATTATATGGTGCAGGCGGCCGCCAATCAGATGGTCGCGCAAGGGGACGGCGGCGCGATTGTCGCGCTGTCGTCAATCTCGGCTCTGGTCGGCGGGGAGTATCAGACACATTACACGCCCACAAAAGCAGGTGTTCTGTCGCTGATGCAATCCGCCGCCGTCGCCCTTGGCCGCCACAAAATTCGATGCAACGCGGTGCTGCCCGGCTGTATTCTCACCGACATCAACAAGGAAGATCTCGCCGATCCCAAGAAGCGCGCCTATATGGAAAGTCGCGTGCCGCTGGGCCGGCTGGGCGAACCTGACGATCTCGCCGGCCCAATCGTGTTTCTTGCCTCCGATCTGGCGCGCTATGTGACGGGCGCAGCCCTCCTCGTTGACGGCGGGATGTTCGTGAACCTGCAGTGATCGCCGCTGATCGCGCCGGAGACAGGCTCAGGCGGCGGAAACCGTGAAGCTATACGTTCCCGAACCCACTTCGAGAATCGTCGTCTTGCTGTCTGAGCTGCTCACCCGGATATCCGGGTTTGCGGCGATACTATTGCCGCCTTCACGGATTTTGGCGCCAGGCGCGACAGGAAGGTGGACATGCGCTTTCGCGTTCGGCGCGACAGTGACCTTCATGGAGAATTCACCATCGGAGCCTTGCGACCAGTCGGTGGCAAGACGTCCCAATATTGAATCATAATCGCCCCCACCGGATTTCACGCGCGCATCCAGCATGGGATTGACGGCGAAAACCTTGAATCCCGGCTCAATCGCGTCGATGCCGGCGATGCGGCGGAAGACAAAGCCAGTCACGGCCCCCAGCGCATAATGATTGTAGGAATTCATTGCCACGTCGCCGACATCGCCGTTCCAGCGTTCCCAGATTGTCGTCGCGCCCTTGACCACCATATAGCCCCAGGATGGATATTGGGTGCGTAACAAAAGATCGTAGACCGTTTCGGGATAACCGGCTCCGGCCAAGGCATCGAGGCTGTAGGCCGTGCCGATGAAGCCGCTGGTCAGGAAATTGCCGCGCCGGATGATGTTCGCTTTCAATTTGGCAGCGGCGGCGTCATGCAAATCGGATGGCAGCATGTCGAAGTGAAGCGCTAGGATGTAACTGGTCTGCGAGTCATTGCCCACCGTTCCGTCCGGTTGAACATACGCCTTTGCGAAGGCTGTCTTGATATTGGCCGACAGCGTTGTGTAACGCGCCAGGGCCGCGTCGCGCTTCGTCGCTTTTGCCATATCGATCAAAGCATCGACCGAGTGCTTCCACATGGCGGTGCCGATTAAGTCCTTTGGCGTGGTTGGATCGCCCGGCTCCTTGCCGTCATACGACACCCAGTCGCCATAATCATTGCCGCGCCGGTTCCGCCAGACGAAATCCCTGTTGTTTTCCTCGATGAAATCGATGTAGCGCGCCATCGAGTCCCAGTGTTGATCGATCACCGCGGTATTGCCGTAACGCTTCCACACGGTCCAAGGGATCATGACGCCGGCGTCAGACCAGCAGGGTGACGAACCGCTTCGGCCGCCGTCATCGAGCGTATTGGGCGAAACGTTGCTGTAAGCACCGTTGGTGGCCTGGGCGTCACGAACGTCGGCCATCCAGCGTTCGGTGAAGGGCGCCACATTCATGTTAAACGCGGCCGCATCCCAGAAGACGTTGGCATCTCCCATCCAGCCGAGCCGTTCGTCGCGTTGCGGACAATCGGTGGGAATGCCGACAAAGTTGGAACGCTGGCTCCAGAGCGCGTTCTGCCAAAGCTGACTGATCAGCGGATTGTCGATCCTGAGATGCCCGGTTTCGGTAAGGTCGCTATGAACAACGATGCCAGCGACGTCACCCGGTCCGGGCGCCGCCGACAGACCAGAGATCTGGACATAGCGGAATCCATGATAGGTGAAATGCGGTTCGTAGGTTTCGCCTGCCGGATCTCCCTTCATGGTGTAGAAATCGGTGACACGCGCCACCCTCAGATTCGATTGATCGACGCTGCCGTCGGCCTTGAGAATTTCAGCGAAGCGCAGGGAAATCTTGTCTCCCGCGCGCCCCTTGGCGGTGAGCCTGACCCAGCCGGCAAAATTCTGGCCGAAATCCACCACATAATCACCTGCGACGGCTTTGATGCTTTTGGCAGCAAGGGTAGCGGTGCGCCGGATCGGCGGACTGATCATGCCTTCGAGAAGACCTGTGGACGGAGGCGCGGCCCTCACCGGCGCCCAGCGGGCGTCGCCTTTGAAATCCGCGGTCGCCCAGCCGGACTGTTCGAGGCGGGCGTCATATTCCTCGCCGTCATAAATCTCACTCATGGTGACGGGTGAGGCGCTTATCAACCATTGCTCGTCCGTGGCCACGGTCTGCGTCCGTCCATCGGCATACGTCATCTCGAGTTGCGCCAGATAACGCAGAGGCGCTTCGCCGAAGGAAAAGCGCCCGTTCGGCGCCAGGAAGCTGCCATACCAGCCGTCACCAACCATCGCGCCGATGGCATTGGCGCCTTGCTTTACCAGCACCGTGACGTCGTGGACGCGATAGAGAATGTGTTTGCGGAAATCGGTGAACTCCGGCGCCAGCATGGCGTCGTCGACCTTCCGGCCATTGATAAATGTCTCATGGGCGCCGAGAGCGGTCACATAGAGCCGCGCCGACACCAGTTTTGCCGGCGCTTCGAAGGTCCGGCGCAAAAGAAAAGCGCCTCTGCCCGGAAATGATGCCCCCCGGTTGGTTGCCGGCGCCGCAAGCGGCCAGGCGCTGTCGTCAAATGTGGGCGACGCCCAATCGGCGGGGCTATCGGTCGATGTCCGGGTTCCGCTATTGCCGATGCGGACGATCCGGCCGTCCGCCATTTTTGCGCGCACCATCGCGGCGCAGTTGAAGGTCGTAACGCCCAGGAACGTCGCCAGAGCGTCCCATTCCTCCAATCTGAAGCCGAGCGTATGTTTGCCGGCCTTGAGCGCAACCACATTGGAGACCGCGCCTTGTGGCCCGAACGCGGTCGGCAGATGGATCGGCAGGGTGATAGGGTTACCATCGAGGAAAAGCTTGTAGCCGCCATTGGCAACAGTGATCAGCGTCGCTTCGGCATCCGCGTCGAGCGTGAAATTGAGCCGAAACTGGCGCGTGCCTTTGCCTTCCGGTCTGCCGCCGGCCACCCAGGCCAGGCCGAATTCGCGGTCGCCCCGCATCTCTGCGTCTTCCGCGGCCAGCCACGTGCCGGTCCAATCCGAAGGCGACAACAAGCCCATTTCCCAAAAGGCCGGAGCACTGACGACGGCTCTTTTGTGATTATCCCATACCTTGACCTGCCAATGCGCGCGTTGACGGGAGGCAAGCGGCTTACCGCGATAGACGACGTCGAAACATTGGTCGCTGGCGATCCGTCCGCTGTCCCAAAGATCGAATTTCTTCGCTTTCAGATTAGCGGCGCTCGACGCCATTTGAATCTGATAGGCGCTTTGCATCGTCCCGCGCCGGTTGGTTTCCAGCCGCCAGGATAGCCGCACCTCGGTCAGCTGGACGCCGACCGGGCCAGCGACATTTTCGGTCATAAGACCAACTATTCGCAAATCGTCGAGTGCCGTGGCTGCGAGGCCTGCGTTCGTGGCGGCAAGACCCGCCAAACTGGCGCCAGCCAACACACCGCGGCGAGATGGATGCGCGATCATGCGAAATGCCCCCCATACGCACCCTTGCAGTCTTACGCTTCCGAACCGCGTGCGCAAGCACCCCGCGCTACGCCACCGCGAAGAGATGGCTTGTTTGGGACTGATAGACCTGCCCCGGTCTCAAGATAACGGAGGGGAAATTCGGGCGGTCGAGAGAATCTTTCCGAAGGGCCGGACTGCGATGGCTTGCGTAGACATATTCGCCTTCCGATCAATTCTTCAAGAGGCCACGCCGCCCCAAATTGGACATCAGATCCGTGATGCCGAAATCCCAAGGCGCGGCCATGTTGCAATGGGTGACCCTGTTTTTCAGCACGCCCAAACGCGGCGTTGAAACCTGCACGATGTCTTCCCTCTTGTGCGTGAACCCCTGCCCCGGAACATCGCGATCCTGGATCGGCGCGAACATGGTGCCCAGAAAGAGTGCAAAGCCATCGGGATAGTGATGCTGGCTCATAGCCTGTCGCGCCAGTTCCAGCGGATCGCGGCTGATTTCGCGCATCGAGCTTTTGCCTTCCAGGCGATAATTGTCCGGCCCGGCAACCGTCAGCTCGATTTCTGCGCTACGTACGTCGTCGAGCGTGTAATGCTCATCGAAGAGGCGAATGAAAGGCCCGATGCTGCAGGACGCATTGTTGTCCTTGGCTTTGCCCAGGAGCAGCGCGCTCCGCCCTTCAAAGTCGCGCAAATTGACATCGTTGCCCAGGCTCGCGCCCACCGCTTCACCGCGCCGGTTCATGATCAACACGATTTCCGGTTCTGGGTTGTTCCAGGATGAGTCGGGCCGTATGCCGATTTCCGCGCCCCAACCGACCGAAGACAGCGGCGGAGCCTTGGTGAAAATTTCCGCGTCCGGACCGATCGCCACTTCCAGATATTGCGACCACAATCCGTCGGCAATGAAGGCTTCCTTCAGCCGGGCGGCTTCCGGTGAGCCGGGACGGCAAGCGCGCAGACTGGAGCCGATATGCCTTTCGAGCGCCCCGCGAATGGCCTCCGCTTTGCCAGAGTCGCCCCGTGCCCGTTCCTCAATGACACGCTCCATGGCGGAAACGGCGAAAGTGACGCCCGCTGCTTTGATGCATTGAAGATCCACGGGCGCCAGCAATCGCGCTTTGCTTGGTCCGTCCCAATCCGGCCGGAAGTCGAAATCGCCTGCCTCTCCCAAGGCGCGCCCACCCAAGGCGCCATCCGGCTGCTCCAACAATTGTGCGACCGTGGGCGCGACGCCAGAGAGATCGAACAGGACGCCGGACCGGACAGCGACAGGCGTTGGCCCCTCGCCGAAATCAACGCGCCCGATCAGAAGAGCCCTTTGCCAATCTTGGGGCAGGAAATCGAGCATGCCTTGTCTCCTCCGGCGGTTCGGCCCGCCGCGCCTCCTCTTTATGAAACCGGCTTGCTCCACAGCGCCTGCAGCGATTCCAGACTGTGCTGTTTGGTTTCCGGCACGAAACGCAACACGAAGAGCGCAGCCAAAACGCTCATCGCGGCATAGAGCCAGTAGACAAAACCATGATGAAACATCTCATTCAGGAAGGAGGAGCCATCCAGCACCTTGAACGACCATGAAATGAACAGATTGGAGATCCATTGCGCTGCCACCGCGATCGCCATCGCCTTGCCTTTGATCGCGTTGGGAAAGATTTCAGCCAGCAGCACCCAAGTGACCGGCCCCCAGCTGAGCGAGAAGCCGGCAATGTAGGTCACGGCTGCGACCAGGGGCCAGACATTCCGAACGCCCGCATCGAAGAGACTGCCCAGTGCGAACATCGACGCAGCCATGATGACAGCGCCGGTGATCAGCAAGGGCTTGCGGCCCCAGCGATCCACCGTCACCAACGCTACCAGGGTAAACGCAACCAATGCGACGCCGACCACGATGGTCTGAAGGAGCGCGACATTGTTCGAGAAGCCCGCATTGCGGAACATCTGTGGCCCGTAATACAGCACCGCATTGACGCCAATGAATTGCTGGAAGACCGAAATCATGATGCCGACAAAGATCACCTTGCCGCCAAAGCTCAGCAAAGGCCGAGTCTTCTCGATCAAAGTGGCCTCGATCTCGGTCAAGGTTGCGCGTGCCGTCGCATCATCGCCCAGACGCCGCAACACCGCCAAAGCCTGGTCGCGGCGGCCTTTCAGCACCAGCCAGCGCGGCGAGTCCGGTATCAGGAACAGCAAGAGCAGGAAGGCGCCGGCGGGGATGGCTTCGGATGCCATCATCCAGCGCCAGCCGGTCGAAAGCCCCCAGGCCTCGTCGCCTTGAGAAGCGATCGCCCAATTCACGAAATAGACCAGCGTGATACCCGAGACGATGGCGATCTGTTGCAAAGTCACAAGGCGTCCGCGCTCCGCGGGTGGCGCGATCTCGGCGATATACATGGGCGCCAGCATCGAGGCGAGCCCGACACCTATCCCGCCCAGGATGCGATAGACGATGAAGGGCGCCAAAGCCCCTGCGCCCATGCTCCCGACTGGCGCCAGGCCAAACTCCGGAACGGCAGACCCGAGGGAACCGACAAGGAACAGAAGCGCCGCCACCATCAGACCGGCTTTCCGGCCTAGGCGGTTGGCAATCGGGCCACCCGAGAGGGCGCCGATGATGCAACCGAGCAACGCACAGGATATCGCCCAGCCCGAAAGACTGTCCCGCGCCGCTTCGGGAAGGCCGCGCGGGCTGATGAAGTTATGATCGATGGCGGGAACGGCGCCGGAGATGACCGCGGTGTCGTAACCGAACAGCAGGCCGCCCAGCGAGGCGATCAGCGTCAGACCGACGACAAGATTTTCCTTGTTTTGCTGCATGCCCCCTCGCGACCTTGTTACGTCATCCGCGACATCAGTGATTGTGCCGCGGGATGTTCCGCCCCACGTCTCTATATTTGAGCGCCAACTCCATCGCCGCGCCCGTGCTGAGCTGTCCGACCGTGGCGCGATAAATCTCTTGCCACGGTGTCGCGCTCTCGGGCACGGGCGGCGGGCTTTCCTGCCTGCGCTGCGCGATCTCCTCTTCTGGAACCAGCATGTCACATTCGCCACGGTTGGTATCGACGCGGATCAGATCGCCGGTTCTGAGCCGGGCCAATCCGCCATTGGCGGCACTTTCCGGGGATGCATTGAGGATAGACGGGCTGTCAGCGGTGCCGGACTGACGACCATCGCCGATGGTGGGCAGGCTTTTTACGCCGCGCTTGAGAAGCGCGTCAGGGGGCTGCATGTTGACTACCTCGGCTGAACCGGGCCAACCCAATGGCCCCGATCCCCGCATCACCAGGATGCAATTCTCGTCGATATGAAGCGAGGGATCATTGATCCGTGCGTGATAATCGTCCGAGCCGTCGAATACGATGGCGCGGCCTTCGAAGATTCCTTCGTGGCCGGGAATCGAAAGATAGCGCTTGCGAAACTCATCGGAAATCACGCTGGTCTTCATGATCGCGAAGTCAAAAAGATTGCCCTTCAGAACCAGAAAACCACCGCGCTCTCGCAGAGGATCGCTGTAGGACCGGATCATTTCGCGATCCTGCGTCTCGCGGCCCTGGAGATTCTCCGCGATGGTTTTTCCGTTCACGGTTCTCTGACTGCCGTCGATGCGTTCTGCCGTCAGCAATTCCCACAGGATCGCCGGCACACCGCCGGCGCGATAGAATCGTTCGCCCAGATATTTCCCGGCCGGCTGCATGTTGAGCAGCAGCGGGATGTCGTAAGCCCCCGACCAGTCCGCTGGGGCAATCTCGAAACCGGCGTGACGCGCCATCGCCACCAGGTGTGGCTGCGCATTGGTCGAGCCGCCGATCGCACTCACCAGGGCGATCGCATTGAGAAAGGACTGGCGAGACAGGATCTTCGACGGCCGCAAATCCTCATAGGCCATTTCGACAATCCGCTGGCCGGTCCGGTAGGCCATCTGCCCGCGCTCGCGATAGGGCGCCGGGATCGCCGCGCAACCCGGCAGCGACAAACCGAGCGCTTCGGCCACTCCGTTCATGGTCGATGCCGTTCCCATCGTGTTGCAATGGCCGGGCGAGGGCGCGCTGTCGGTCGCGCGCTTGAGGAATTCCTCCTCATCGATCTCGCCCGCGGCGAGCTTGCGGCGCGAGCGCCAGATCACGGTGCCCGATCCGACCAGCTCGCCTTCATGCCAGCCGTCGAGCATCGGGCCGCCCGACAGCACGATCGCGGGAATGTCGACGGTCGAGGCCGCCATGATCTGCGACGGCGTGGTCTTGTCGCAGCCTGTGG
>Ga0105240_10003014_pt1 | contig 26498 bp, 20 predicted proteins | sample KBSC54metaG_FD_80426 | JGI IMG/M metagenome (GOLD analysis project Ga0105240, IMG submission 80426) | Corn rhizosphere microbial communities from Kellogg Biological Station, Michigan, USA - KBS C5-4 metaG | ecosystem: Host-associated > Plants > Roots > Rhizosphere > Soil | place: Michigan, USA...
ATGAGTCACGAGGACAAGCAGATGTTCCTGGCCGAAATCGGGCAGGACGAGCCGGGCCTAGATCGGCTGATCCGCGCCGCTTTCAAACTGCTCGGCCTGCAGACCTACTTCACCGCGGGTGTGAAGGAGGTGCGCGCCTGGACCATCCACATCGGCGATACCGCGCCGCAGGCCGCCGGTGTGATCCACACCGATTTCGAACGCGGCTTCATCCGCGCGCAGACCATCGCGTTCGACGACTTCATCGCCTACAAGGGCGAGCAGGGCGCGAAAGACGCCGGCAAGATGCGCAGCGAAGGCAAGGAGTATGTCGTGAAGGATGGCGACGTGCTGAATTTCCTGTTCAACGTCTGAGCCGTCACGTCGGCCAGATGTACAAAAGCGCCACTGTCATCGTGACATAGCGCAAGAATTTGCCGATCAACATGTAGCCCACACAGGGCCAGAACGGCATTCTCAGCCAGCCGGCAACAGCGCACAGCGGGTCGCCGACGATCGGCAGCCAAGCCAACAGGCACGCCTTGGGGCCCAGCCGTTCCAGCCATTCCATGGCTTTCACGTGCGAGCGCGAGTGGCGGTACTTGTCGACCACAAGGTGCGCTTCGTAGCCCATCCACCAGTCGAGCGCGCCGCCCAGCGTGTTGCCCAGGGTCGCTACCAGCATGGCGCTCCAGAACATATCGGGGTTGAGCCGCAACAAGCCGAACAGCACCGGTTCGGAGCCCACCGGCAGCAAGGTCGCCGAGATGAACGCCGCGATGAACAGCGTGGACAGGCCGTAGCGCGGCAGCGCCAGCAGCGCCAGGACGGAGTCAAGCCAGTCGTGCATGCGAGGCAAACGAGGTCGCCGCGTCCCGCAAGCGACACAGCGGTTGGGTTGTTGAAGTCAAGTAGTGTGAATCTGTAGGCGCATACGCAGTTTTTTATTTCAAATGCCGGAATCGGGCAGGCATACAATCGTGCCTCATTTTTCAGCACCAGCGCTTGATCCACCGCATGAACATCGGCCCGCATTTTTTGGCGAACAACCTGTTCGCCGCCCCGATGGCGGGGGTGACGGACCGGCCGTTTCGCCGCCTCTGCAGGCAACTCGGCGCGGGTTACGCGGTGAGCGAGATGGTGACGTCGCGCCGCGACCTGTGGAACTCGCTCAAGACATCGCGGCGCGCCAATCACGATGGCGAGCCCGGGCCGATCGCCGTGCAGATCGCGGGTACCGACGCAGAGATGATGGCGCAAGCCGCAGCCTACAACATCGACCGCGGGGCGCAGATCATCGACATCAACATGGGCTGCCCGGCCAAGAAAGTCTGCAACAAATGGGCCGGTTCGGCGCTGATGCGCGACGAGGCGCTGGCGCTCGCGATCGCGCAGTCGGTGATCGCGGTCTGCGCTCCCCGCGACATACCGGTGACACTGAAGATGCGCACCGGCTGGTCGCAATCGCACAAGAATGCCGTGGCGCTGGCACGCGCATTCGAGTCCGCAGGCGTCCAGATGCTCACCGTGCACGGGCGCACGCGCGAGCAGGGTTATGGCGGCCACGCCGAATACGAAACCATTGCCGCGGTGAAGGCTGCGGTGCGGGTTCCCGTGGTGGCCAATGGCGACATCGATTCGCCGCAAAAGGCCCGCGACGTGCTTGCATTCAGCAACGCCGACGCGGTGATGATCGGCCGCGCAGCGCAAGGGCGCCCGTGGATCTTTCGCGAAGTGGCGCATTTCCTCGCGACCGGCACGCTGCTCGCGCCGCCGCTGGTCGCCGAAGTCCGGCGCCTGCTGCTCGATCATCTGCGGGATCACTATCAGCTCTATGGCGAATTCACGGGTGTGCGCAGCGCGCGCAAGCACATCGGCTGGTATGTGAAGGAGCTGCCCGGCGCCGCGGCATTTCGGCAGCGCATGAATGGCATCGAGGAGTGCGAGCGCCAACTGCACGCCGTCGCCGAGTTCTTCGATGAACTCGCGTCTGGCTGCGACCGAATGCCCGCTGCACCGGCAGCGGCCGCTGCCAGCCCAGAACAAACCGTGGCGGTGACGCAATGAGCAAGAAGCACATCGAGGAATGCGTGCGGACCAGCCTGGAAGGCTACTTTCGAGACCTGCGGGGCACCGAGCCCGACGGCATGTACGAGATGCTGGTGAAGGTCGTCGAGAAGCCGCTGCTCGAAGTGGTGATGGCCAAGGCCGAACAGAACCAGTCCAAGGCCGCCGAGTGGCTGGGCCTGAATCGCAATACGCTGCGCAAGAAATTGCTGGAACACAGACTCTTGAAAGGTTGAGCGTTCAGTGTTGCGATGCGCAGACCTTCTCGATGCCGCACACTCACCAACGCCCAACTCCCAACACCTGACGCCCACCTCGATGCAAGCACTCATCTCGGTTTCCGACAAGGCCGGCATTGTCGAATTCGCGCAGGCGCTGCACGCGCTGGGGATCCGTCTCATCTCCACCGGCGGCACCGCCAAGCTGCTGGCCGAAAAGGGCCTGCCGGTGACCGAAGTGGCCCAAGTCACGGAGTTTCCCGAGATGCTCGATGGCCGGGTGAAGACACTGCATCCGAAGGTGCACGGCGGGCTGCTGGCTCGCCGCGATCTGCCCGAGCACATGGCCGCGTTGAAAGCGCACGGCATCAGCGAGATCGACCTGCTGGTGGTCAACCTCTATCCATTCGAGGCCACCGTCGCGAAAGCCGGCTGCACGCTCGATGACGCCATCGAGAACATCGATATCGGCGGGCCGGCCATGGTGCGTTCGGCGGCGAAGAACTGGAAAGACGTGGGCGTCGTGACCGACGCGTCGCAATATCCCGTGGTGGTGGAAGAGTTGGGTGCGCACGGCAAGCTGTCCGACAAGACCCGGTTCGCGCTGGCGGTGGCGGCGTTCAACCGCATCAGCAACTACGATGCTGCGATCAGCGATTACCTGTCCGGGATCCAGGAGGACGCAGGGGCCAGGCCGGGGCAGCCTCCTTCGCGCAGCTTGTTCTCCGGCCAGGCCAACGGCCGCTTCGTCAAGCTGCAGGACCTGCGCTATGGAGAGAACCCGCACCAGCAGGCCGCGTTCTATCGCGACCTATACCCGGCGCCGGGATCTTTGGTGATGGCAAGGCAGTTGCAGGGCAAGGAGCTGTCGTACAACAACATTGCCGACACGGACGCCGCCTGGGAATGCGTCAAGAGTTTCAGCGAGTGCGCTTGCGTGATCGTCAAGCATGCCAATCCATGCGGCGTGGCGATCGGTGCGAATCCGCTCCAGGCCTATGGCAAGGCTTTGCAGACCGACCCGACGTCGGCATTCGGCGGCATCATCGCTTTCAACACCACGGTGCGCGGACCGGCCGCGCAGGAGGTGATCAAGCAGTTTGTCGAAGTGGTGGTCGCACCCGAGTTCAGCGAAGACGCGCTGGAGGTATTCAAGGCCAGGCAGAACGTGCGCGTGCTCAAGATCGCGCTGCCTCCGGGCGGCCCCAGCGCCTGGGACCAAGGCCGCAATGCGATCGACGCCAAGCGCGTCGGCTCGGGCCTTCTGATGCAGACTGCCGACAACCGCGAACTGACGCTGGGCGAACTCAAGGTGGTCACCAGCAAACAACCGACTCCGCAGCAATTGCAGGATTTGCTGTTCGCCTGGAAGGTCGCGAAGTACGTCAAGTCCAACGCCATCGTGTTCTGCAAGGAAGGGATGACCATCGGCGTGGGCGCGGGGCAGATGAGCCGGGTGGATTCGGCGCGCATCGCGAGCATCAAAGCTCAGAACGCCGGGCTGTCGATGCAAGGCACGGTGGTGGCCAGCGACGCGTTCTTCCCGTTTCGCGATGGCCTGGATGTGGTGATCGATGCCGGCGCCGATTGCGTCATCCAGCCGGGAGGCAGCATGCGCGACGCCGAAGTGATCGCCGCCGCCGATGAACGCGGCGTGGCCATGGTGTTCTCAGGAGTGCGTCACTTCAGGCATTGATGTTCAGCGCGGCCGCGCCTTGTCATGAGGGCCGACTATTCATTCCCCGAAAGGCTTCGCGCGCGGCGCCGATGGTTTCGGCGATATCGGCATCGCTATGCGCGGCGCTTACAAATCCGGCCTCATAAAGCGCCGGCGCGATGTAGATGCCACGGTCGAGCAGGCCGTGGAACAAGCGGTTGAAACCGGCCGAATCGCTCTTCATCACCTGCGGATAGTTTTGCGGAAGATCGCGCAAGAGAAAGAAACCGAACATACCGCCTTCGCAATCGGCGCTGAAGGCAACGCCTTCAGCGGCGGCGGCCGATTTCAGTCCATTCACGAGTGTTGCTGTTTTCGCCGCCAAACCATCAAAAAATCCCGCTTTGCGAATTTCTTTCAAAGTCGCCAAGCCGCATGCGGTGGCCACCGGGTTGCCGGACAAAGTGCCGGCCTGGTACACCGGTCCGAGCGGCGCCAGCTGCTCCATCACAGTCCTCGGGCCTCCAAACGCGGCCAGCGGCATGCCGCCGCCGATGACCTTGCCCAACACCGACAGGTCGGGTTTGAAGCCGGGGATCGACTTGGCGTACACGCTTTGCGCGCCGCCCAGCGCGACGCGAAATCCCGTCATCACTTCATCGAATACCAATAACGCGCCGTACTCGGTACACAGCTCGCGGCAGCGCTTCATGAACGGTACGGTGGCGCGTACGAAATTCATATTGCCCGCGATGGGTTCGATCATGAGGCAGGCGAGCTCACGGCCGTGCACCGCGAAAGCTTCTTCCAGCTGCGCGACGTTGTTGTATTCGAGAACGAGCGTGTGCTGAACCACTTCGGGCGGAACGCCGGCGCTGGTCGGGTTGCCGAAGGTGGCCAGGCCCGAACCGGCCTTCACCAGCAGCGCGTCGGCATGACCGTGATAGCAGCCTTCGAACTTGATCAACTTGCTGCGGCCGGTTGCTCCGCGCGCGAGCCGGATCGCACTCATGGCCGCTTCGGTGCCCGAACTCACCAGCCGCACCATCTCCACTGACGGCACCAAGTCGATGATCTGAGCTGCAAGTTCGATCTCGCGTTCGGTCGGCGCGCCATACGATAGTCCTTCGAGCACCGCTTTTTGCACGGCTTCGATCACGGCCGGATGACCATGGCCGAGGATCATGGGCCCCCAGGAGCCGATGTAATCGATGTAGCGCTTGTCATTGGCGTCCCAGAAATAACTGCCGTTCGCGCGCTGCACAAAACGCGGCGTGCCGCCCACCGCGCGGAACGCGCGCACGGGCGAATTCACGCCGCCCGGAATCAGCTGTTTCGCGCGTTCGAATAATTGCTCGTTTCTATCCATCAGCTGGCTCTCAATTCAACTCGGACTTGTAGGTGGTTTCGTTGGATCCGGCTTGCCGCTCCACTGGCTGCGCCCCTTGCGCGAGAGAGGGCAACCCCGAGGGTGCTCAGCCGAAGGCCGCTTCGGGTGGTCAATGTTTCGTGTCATGGGCTGGCATGTCGAAGACCTGCAAGGCCTTCGCTTCCTCGGGGGTGAGTTGCTCGCTCTCGCCCTCTGGTTGAGCCCAGAACAGCCGGTCGGGCACGACGTTGCCCATGCCGGGGCGAAAGCCCGCATCCAGGCAGCGGTCGAGATAGGCAAGTGCTTCGGTCATTGCGCCGGCCAGGTCGGTGCCACTCGCAACGAGTGCCGCGAGCGCCGCCGAAAGCGTGTCGCCGGCGCCGGAAAAAACGGCCTCGAAGCGCTCGAATTTCTCACTGCCGAGCACGGCTTGGGGCGTCGAAAGCACGTTATCGATGAACTGGTCGGGCAAGGGGATGCCGGTGACGAGCGTATAGGGCACGCCCATCTCCGAAGCGGCCTTCGCGATGTCGCGTCCGGTCGGGCTGCGATCGCTGCTCCAGTCGGGCAACAGCCAGCGCCACAGCGTGCTGTGGTTTCCGACCAACACGGTGGTCTGCGGCAGCATCAACTCCCGGAAGGCGTCCTGATAGAGGTCGATCTGGGCTTCATCCCACCACGATAGATTGGGCATGTGCGCGATCAACGGCACTTCCGCGTAGTCGGCCGCGATCTCGGCGATCGTGCTGATTGTTTCCGGACTGCCGACGAAGCCGACCTTGAATACCTGCACCGCGACGTCTTCGAGGATCGCGCGCGCTTGCTCCGCGACGACGTCTTCATCGAAGGAGAAATGGTCGAACACTTCGGCCGTGTCGCGGGCGTAGGCGCCTGTTACAACCGGGAGCGCGTGAGCGCCGACGGATGCGATCGCTGTTACATCCGCGGCCAGTCCGCCGGCGCCGCTCGGGTCGCTTGCATTGAACACGATCACGCACGCGGGATTCGCGCCATCGTCTTCGGTGTCGTCGGAGCCGGACGTCTCGGCGGCGAAATTGGGGTTTGTCATAGGCCTGGATCTTCCTGCCATTGGCGCGCGGCGCAATGAACCTGCGAAGGCCCTCGATACAATCGTTGCATTCTATTCGAAGGCCCTTTAAGCTGTGACTGAAGCTAAAACTTGGATGTGTCTGATTTGCGGTTGGATCTACGACGAGGCCGCCGGAGATCCCGAACATGGGATCGCACCAGGCACTCCGTGGTCCGCGATCCCAATGAATTGGACCTGCCCGGAGTGTGGTGCCCGCAAGGAAGATTTTGAAATGGTGGAAATTTAAGAAGACGGGTTTGTTACATCTTCGGATGATGCAGGCGCCCAAGTAGTTACAAATGAGGAGCAGCGTCAAGTGAGCACGACTGGGTTCAAGGTGCTGGTCATCGACGACAGCAACACCATCCGGCGCAGTGCGGAGATTTTCCTGAAGCAGGGCGGCCACGATGTATTCCTGGCCGAGGATGGCTTCGATGCGTTGGCGAAGATCAACGACTACCAGCCCAACCTGATCTTCTGCGACATCCTCATGCCCCGGCTCGATGGCTATCAGACCTGCGCCATCATCAAGCGCAACGCGAAGTTCGCGTCCGTTCCGGTCGTGATGCTGTCATCCAAGGACGGCGTGTTCGACAAGGCGCGCGGCCGCATGGTCGGCTCGCAGGACTACCTGACCAAGCCATTTACCAAGGACCAGCTGCTGCAGACCGTTGCGCAGTTCGGTGCCGCAAAAGAAGGAGTAGCGTGATGGTGATAAAAAAAGTGCTGGTCGTGGACGATTCCAAGACCGAGCTGATGTTCATGACGGACCTGCTGCAAAAAAAAGGCTTCTCCGTCAAGACGGCTGAAAACGCGGAAGACGCATTCCGGCGCCTGGCCGAAGAAAAGCCCGACCTGATCCTGATGGACGTGGTGATGCCGGGCCAGAACGGCTTCCAGCTCACCCGCGCGATCACGCGCGATCCGCTCTATGCCGACGTGCCCATCGTCATGTGCACCAGCAAGAACCAGGAAACAGACCGGGTGTGGGGCATGCGCCAGGGCGCGCGCGACTACATCACCAAGCCGATCGACGTCGACGAGCTGATGGCCAAGATCAAGGCCTTGAATTGACCTGAGTTAGCAGTCCTGCGTCATGGCCAACCGGGAAGCCCTCCGCGAACTTCAGAGCCGGCTCGCCAGCCGGCTGCAGGCTGCCCGCACCGAGGGCGTACAGGCATCGTGGCTTGCCTTGGAGGCAGGAGGCGCGAAGTACCTGTTTCCGTTGGCGCAGTCCGGCGAGATCTTCCCGTTCGCCAGTCCGCAGCCCGTGCCTTACACGCAGTCGTGGTTTCTGGGCGTCGCGAACCTGCGCGGCGGCTTGTACGGCGTGGCCGATCTTTGCAGTTTTGTCGAAGGTGGCGCGCCCGCGATGCGTTCTGACGCGAGCCGAGCCGAAGCGCGGCTGGTGGCATTGAACGGGACCCTCGAAGTCAATTGCGCGCTGCTGATCGACCGCCTCGCCGGCTTGCGCAACCTCGACGCCTTTGCCTCCTCCTGTGAGGCCCCGGAAGGCTCGCCGCCCTATTTCGGCAGCGGGTACACCGATGCCAATGGCGCGTACTGGCAGGAGATCAACCTGCAGGCGCTTTCGCAACAACCCCAATTTCTGAGCATCAGCGCTTAAGCAGAAGGCCTCACCATGTCCGTCGTTGACCAACTCAAAAACCTGTTCGCGAAAAAGTCGCCCGAATCCAGCCACGCCAGCAGCGAATTGAGCCTGGCGATGGCCGATGGTGCGCTCGACCCCATGGCCACCGGCGCCATGGAAGCGCCACCCTCGGCCAGTCCGATGTCCATCACCCAGCAAGATCCCGACAGCGTCGATGCCGATTCGGTCGCGCCCGCCGACGCGGCCGCGCAAGCCGAGCTGATCTCGGTGCCGCTGCTGGGGCGGCGCACCGTCGTCACCCATCAGCGGATCCTGTTCACTTCACTGGCCCTGGCGCTGGTGGTGTTGGGCGGCGTCGCCATCTTCGCGGTGAACCAGGCCGACAAGGTCGCGCAGCAGGTGGCCGGTACCGGCCAGTCATTGATGCAGTCGCAGCGGCTGGCCAAATCGGTGTCGCAGGCCCTGGTGGGTAGCGCGGCGGCGTTCCCCGACGTGAGGCAAAGCGCCGACGTGCTGGCTCGCACGGTTCGCGGACTGAAATCCGGCGATCCATCGCTGCGCCTGCAGCCGGTGCAAGCAGATCTGCTGCCCGACGTGGACAAGATCACGCCGATGGTAGACCGCGCGGAGAAGAACGCGGCCACCGTCCTGAGCCAGCAGAAAATCCTGACGCAGGTGGGCACTTCCTTGCGCACCATCAGCCGTGAGTCGTCCGACCTGCTGGAAATCGCGGAGACGGTGTCGTCGTTGAAACTGCAGCAAAACGCGCCGCCATCCGAGCTGTCCGCCGCCGGCCAGCTCGTGATGTTGACCCAGCGTATCGGCAAGTCGGCCAACGAGTTCCTGACCGTGGAAGGCGTGTCGCCCGAGGCCGTGTTCCTGCTGGGCAAGGACTTGAACACCTTCAAGGAAATCGGCCAGGGCCTGCTCGACGGCAGCGCCGACCTGCGGCTCGCGCCGGCCAAGGATGCGCAGGTGCGCGAACGGCTGCAGGAATTGATGAAGCAGTATGAGCAGGCCCGCACGCAAGCCGGCTCGATCCTGGGCAACCTGCAGGGCCTGGTGTCCGCGCGTGAAGCGCAGGCTTCGATCATTGCCGACAGCGAGCCGCTGCGCCGGGCGATGGAAGACCTGCAGGGCAAGCTTTCCGCACAGACCGGTCTTGGCTTTGGCGCGCTGCTCGCGCTGGGTATTGCCGCGGCTTTCGCCATCGCCTGTTCGATCGGCTTGGCCTATGTGCAGCTGCAAGACAGCCGCAAGCGCCAGACGGTGGCCGAGCAGCAGCGGCTGGAAGCCGAACAGCAGGAGCAGGAAGCCAAGCGGGTGAATGACGCCAACCAGGCGGCCATTTTGCGATTGATGAACGAGTTGCAGACGGTGGCCGAAGGCGACCTCACCCAGGAAGCCACGGTGACCGAAGACATCACGGGCGCCATCGCGGACTCGGTGAACTACACGGTGGAAGAGTTGCGCCAGCTGGTGGGCAACGTGCAAAACACGGCGACGCGAGTCGCGCAGACGACGGCGCAGGTGGAAAGCACGTCGACCGAACTGCTCGCGGCGTCCACCGAGCAGCTGCGCGAAATTCGCGAAACGGGCCAATCGGTGCTCGACATGGCCGGCCGCATCAACCAGGTGTCCGGGCAGGCGCAGGAATCGGCCCAGGTGGCGCGCCAATCACTCGTGGCCGCCGAATCGGGCCTCGCGGCCGTGCAGAACGCAATCGGCGGCATGAACTCGATCCGCGACCAGATCCAGGAAACCTCCAAGCGGATCAAGCGGCTGGGCGAATCGTCGCAGGAGATCGGCGAAATCACGGAACTGATTTCCGACATTACCGAACAGACGAACGTGCTGGCCTTGAACGCCGCTATCCAGGCCGCGTCGGCCGGTGAAGCCGGGCGAGGCTTCTCGGTGGTGGCCGAAGAAGTGCAGCGCCTGGCTGAGCGCTCCGCGGATGCGACGCGCCAGATTTCGGCGCTGGTGAAAGCGATTCAGACCGACACGCAGGACGCCGTGGCCGCCATGGAGCGCTCCACGCAGGGTGTGGTGGAAGGAGCGAAGCTGTCCGACAATGCGGGTACCGCGCTGAGCGAAATCGACCAGGTGTCGCGCAAGCTCGCCGAGCTGATCGAGCAGATCTCCAACTCCGCGTCCAGGGAAGCCGAGTCGGCCAACGTGGTGGCCGGCAACATCCAGCACATTTTCGCGGTGACGGAACAAACCGGAGAGGGCACGCGCTCCACGGCGCAGCAGGTGCGCGAACTCTCGCGCATGGCCGAAGAGCTGCGCCAGTCGGTATCGCGGTTCAAGATTGCCTAGGAATGACGAATGACGGATGACGAATGACGAATGACGCAGGGGTCATTTGTCATCGATGCGTAGCGCAGTCATGAGCGAAGCGGGTCATTCGTCATAACGGAACGGAACATGGAAGCAGCAACGACGGATCTCGACCTCGCGACCAACGACCTGGGCCCGCTGGCCTGGGTGCTGGACGAACTGCGCAAGTCGCTGGAATCCGCGTCGGCCGCGTTGCGCCGCTTCGTGCGCGACACCGGCCTGGCTCGCGGCTCCGACATGGCATCGGTGGACGCCGGCCAACTGCGCATCGCGCGCCAACAGTTGCACCAGGCGGTCGGCGCGCTGGAGATGGTCGGCCTCGGTGCGCCCGCGCACATGCTGCGATCGATGGAAGCAGCGGTGCAGACCTTCATCGAGCGCCCTGAGCTGTGCAACGACGCCTCCGCCGGAAAGGTGGAGCGCGCCGGCTTCGCGCTGACCGAATACCTGGAGGCAGTGCTGCTCGGAAAGCCGGTCTCCGCCGTCGCTCTATTCCCGCAATATCGCGACACGCAGGAGCTGGCGGGCGCCGACCGAATCCATCCGGCCGACCTGTGGCCGCTGGAATGGCGTTGGAACGATCCGCAGACGCCGGCCGTGACCGACGCCCTGATGTACGACCCTGCCGTGCGCAAGCGCATGGATCAGGGCGCGCTGCGGCTGATGAAGTCGGGCGACACCGCAGCCGCGCGCGAACTGGCCAAGGTGTGCCTCGGCCTGGCCGCCACCCAGAGCGCGCGCCAGCCCAAGATATTCTGGAAAATCTGCGCGGGGTTCTTTGAAGCGGTGGCGTCGGGCCTGCTGCCGCAGGATGTCTATGTGAAGCGCGCGGTATCGCGCGCGTTGCAGCAGTACTCCTCACTGGCCAAGGGCGAGCTGGGCGTGTCCGACCGGCTGGCGCAGGACCTCGTCTTCTTCTGTTCGCAGGTGGCGCCCTCCAGCAACGCCGACGCGCCGGCGCTGGCGGGTGTGCGGCTCGCGTGGAGCCTGGGACGCTTTGCGCCTGTGGACTACCAGAATGCGCAATACGGTCGCTTCGATCCGGTGTTGCTCGCGCAGGCGCGCAAGCGGATCGGTTTCGCGAAGGAAACGTGGTCGAGCCTGTCCGGCGGAGACGCCAGCAAGCTCAAGGGACTGGCCGACCAGTTCCACACCGTCACCGATTCGCTGGTGAAGCTGCACCCGCCGAGCGCGCCGCTGGCGCAAGCGCTGGGCAGCGTGATCGAAGCGGTGGTGCGCTCGGGCCGTGCGCCAGCCCCCGAGCTGGCCATGGAAGTGGCAACGGCCGTGCTCTACCTCGAGGCGGCATTCGCCGACCTCGATCCTTCCGATTCGCAACTTGCCGCGCGCACCGCGCGCCTGGCCGAGCGGCTCGACACTGCGCGCAAGGGCGGCAAGCCCGAGGCGCTCGAGCCGTGGATGGAGGAGCTGTACCGGCGCGTGAGCGATCGCCAAACGATGGGCAGCGTGGTGGGGGAATTGCGCGGCACGCTCGCGGAGCTGGAAAAGCTGCTGGACCAATTCTTCCGCAACATCCAGGACAAGACGCCTTTGCGCGACGCACCCAGCCATCTGTCGCAGATGCGCGGCGTGCTGTCCGTGCTGGGCCTGGACCAGGCGGCGCAGGCCGTGCTGCGCATGCGCGAGGCGGTCGAGGAAATCATCGTCACCGAAATCGACGAAGAGCGGGCCCGTGCCGCCGGCACGTTCGACAAGCTAGGCAACAACCTCGGTGCCTTGGGCTTCCTGATCGACATGCTCAACTACCAGCCGACGCTCGCCAAGAAGCTGTTCGTCTATGACGACGGCACCGGGGAGTTGAGGCCGTTGATGGGCCGCACCGGGCACGCCGCAGCGCTGGGTGAGCCGGCGGACGAACAACAAGCATCGGCTGAAAACGCGGATGCGGGTGGCTCGATCGAACTCGATGCGATCGTGCTGGATGCGCCGGCGGCGCGGCCGCAACCCAAGGCGCCGGTCGAAGCCGCCGCAGCGCCCTCGCCTGAATTCGCCGCCACGGCTGTAATCGCCGCCGCTGCGGCCGTCGCCACCAAGCCGACCGTCCCCCAAGCGCCACCGGCTGCGGCGCTTCCCGATATCGAAGAAGACGACCTGCTGGACATCTTCCTGGAAGAAGCACGCGAGGTGGTGGGCAACGGATTGGCTGCGATCGACGCACTGGCCGAAAATGCCGCCGACATTTCCGAACTCACGACCTTGCGTCGCGCGTTCCACACGCTCAAGGGCAGCTCGCGCATGGTGGGTCTCACCGAATTCGGAGAAGCCGCGTGGTCGCTCGAGCAGGTGCTCAACACTTGCCTGGCCGACCAGAAGCCGGCGAGCGAGAGTCTGCGCACGCTCGCCAGCCAGGCCATGCGCGGTTTCGCTCTCTGGGTTGACGACATCGCGGCGCACCAGGACGGCGCCTGGAAAGCGACCCTGTTCCGCGGGCCGGCAGACACTTTCCGCACCGAAAATCGCCTGGTCGCGCTGGAATTTCCCGAGCGCGCGCAACAGACCCAGGCCATCGCAACGCAGCCCGAGGTCATTGAAATCGCGTTCGTGCAACCGCAGCAAGGCGAAGCGCTGCCAGCGGACATTGCGAGCTCCGCGCCGGTCGAGGAGATTTCATTCGACATCACGGCGCAAGCGGCGCCCGAGCTGCCGACCGAACCCGTTCCGCACATTCCAGTCGAGCCGCCGTCCGACTACGTTGCCGCTTTCGGCAGCACCCAGACGTTCCACCTGGAGCCCGGCGATATCGAGCCGCCCCAGCCGGCCGAACTCGCGCCTGACTTCGTCTTCGAGCTGTCGCCCGCAGCGCAGGCGCAGGTCCCGCCCGAGCCCGAGGTGCAGCGCGCGGCCGCGCCGGAGCCCGTCGAGATCGAAGGGATCGACTTCGCGAGCCTGTCCGAGCTTTCCGATGCGCAAGGCGCTTCGCCGCCCGAGCTCGAAGCCGAAGCCTCCGACGATGCTGACGACCAGGTCAAGGTGATTGGTTCGCTGCGCATCGGCATTCCGCTGTACAACGTATACCTGAACGAGGCCGATGAATGGTCGCGGCGCCTGGCCAACGAGTTGACCGAATGGTCGCTCGAGTTGCACCAGCGCGTTCCCGATTCAGTCGTAGGCCTGGCCCACGCATTGGGCGGCAGTTCGGCCACCGTCGGATTCCACGCGCTCTCGGACATTGCGCGAGCGCTGGAAAGCAGCTTGCAGCAAGCGCAGGCCCTGGCGTATGCGACGCCTGAGCACGCGACTGTGTTCACTCAGGCAGCCGAGGAAATCCGCCGCTTGCTGCACCAGTTCGCCGCGGGGTTTCTGAAAGAATGCGACCGCAACCTGATCGACGCGCTGCACGCATTGCGGGAGCTGGACCTGCCCAAACGCGCGGACATGCCGGAAGACGAGTTCTCCGGTGACTTCACGGCCGATGCAAATGCCGGCGATTCCGTATTCCCGTCCGAGCTGTCCGAGCCGGCCGCAGTGCCGGCGCAAGCGAAGGCCGCCGAATTCGCCGCCGCGCCGACGTTGGTCGCACCTTCCGTCACCGTACCGGCCGCACCGATGCGCGCCGCGGTTGATTTCGCCGCCGAGCAGGACGAGATCGACGCGGTCGACGCGATCGATCCCGACCTTTTCTCGATCTTCGAGGAAGAAGCCGCCGAACTGATGCCGCAGCTGGGCGGCGCGCTGCGGCAATGGAATGCCCGCCCCGATAATCGCAGTGCGCGCGATGAGGTGCTGCGTGCCTTGCACACACTCAAGGGCAGCGCACGGCTGGCGGGCGCCTTGCGTCTCGGTGAGCTGGCGCACCGCCTGGAATCGCATGTCGAAAACCTCGGCTCCGAATCGGTTGCGGCGGCGGACGTCGAGCCGCTGCTGAATTACTTCGATGGCATGCAGGGCAATTTCGACACCCTGCGCGCAAGCGGCGGCATTCAACCCGCCGCCTTGCCGGACGAGCCGTCGCTCGAGCCGGCCCCGGCCGCGGTTGTCTCGGCCCAGGCAGTGGCGCAACCATCGGGGATGACAACGGCCTCGCCGGCCCGTGCATTGATCGCACAGCCGGTGGTGAGCAATCTGGCACCGCAACGTGCCGCGGCGAACCAGGCCGTGCGGGTGCGCTCGCAACTGCTGGACCGGCTGGTGAACCAGGCCGGCGAAGTGATGATCACGCGCTCGCGCCTGGAGGCCGAACTGCGGCAGCTGCGCGGGTCGCTGTCCGACCTCACGGGCAACCTCGACCGGCTGCGGGCTCAGTTGCGAGACATCGAACTGCAGGCGGAATCGCAGATGCAGTCGCGCCTGGCGCAGGCAAAGGATTCAGCCGCGGGGTTCGACCCGCTGGAGTTCGACCGCTTCACCCGGGTGCAGGAACTCACCCGCATGATGGCCGAATCAGTGAACGACGTGGCGACGGTGCAGCGCAATCTGCAGCGCACCGTGGAGTCCACCGAAGACGACCTGATCGCGCAGGCTCGCCAGACCCGCGAACTGCAGCGTGACCTGCTGCGCACTCGCATGGTGGAGTTCGAAGGCATCTCCGACCGCCTGTACCGCGTGATCCGGCTGGCCTCGAAAGAAACCGGCAAGCAGGTGAAGCTGGACATCACAGGCGGATCGATCGAAATGGACCGCGGCGTGCTCGACCGGATGACGCCCGCGTTCGAACACCTGTTGCGCAATTGCGTGGCTCACGGCATCGAGTTGCCGCAAGCGCGCGCCGCGGCGGGCAAGGACCCGGTCGGCTCGATCGTCATCGGCCTGCATCACGAAGGCAACGACGTCTCGATCGAATTCCACGATGACGGCGCGGGCCTGGATCTGCAGCGCATTCGCGAGAAAGCCTTGCAGCAAGGGCTGATCTCACCAGGCCAGAGCCTGACCGACCCGGAAGCGGCCGGCCTGATCTTCATGCCCGGTTTTTCCACGGCCACCGAAGTGACCGAGCTCTCCGGCCGCGGCATCGGCATGGACGTGGTGCGCGCGGAAGTGAATGCAGTGGGCGGGCGCATCGAGACTCGCACCGAAACAGGGCGAGGCGCCCACTTCAAGCTGGTGCTGCCCTTGACGACCGCCGTGACGCAGGTGGTGATGATCCGCAGCGGCACTCTGTCGATCGGCGTGCCCGCCAACCTCATCGAGATCGTCCGCCGTGCCGCGGCCAAGGACGTGCAACAGGCCTACAACAGCGGCACCTACGAGTTCGGCGGCGAGCAGCTGCCATTCTTCTGGTCCGGCGCTTTGTTGCAGGCCTCCCAGCGCAGCACAGAGCCGCAGGCGAAGACGATGCCCGTCGTGGTGTTCCGCAGCGCCGCGCAGCGCATCGCCGTGCACGTCGACGAAGTGCTGGGCAACCAGGAAGTGGTGGTGAAGAACCTCGGGCCGCAACTGGCCCGTCTGCCGGGCTTGGCCGGAATGACGGTGCTCGCGTCTGGCGCCGTGGTGCTGATCTACAACCCGGTGGCGCTCACCACGGTCTATGGCGAGCAGGCCCGCCAGCTCAGCGCCGACCAGGCGCAGCCCGATGTGCTCGGCCAGAACGTCACACCGTTGCCTGACGTGCCGGCGCCTCCGCAGATTCCGCTGGTGTTGGTCGTCGACGACTCCATCACGGTGCGCCGTGTCACGCAGCGACTGCTGCAGCGCGAAGGCTATCGGGTGGCGCTCGCGGCGGACGGACTGCAGGCGCTCGAGCGACTGGCCGAAGAAAGGCCGGCGGTGGTGCTGTCGGATATCGAGATGCCGCGCATGGACGGGTTCGACCTGGCGCGCAACATCCGCGCGGATGCGAAGCTCAAGCAGCTGCCCATCATCATGATCACCTCGCGCATCGCTGAAAAGCATCGCGAGCATGCCAAGGAACTGGGCGTCGACCATTACCTGGGCAAGCCGTATGCCGAAGAAGAGCTGCTTAGCCTGGTCAGGCACTACGCCAGCGCGGCCGTCCTGGCCTGACGCGACGCCGCCGGCCGGCAGCGGGTCGCGTCGAAACCACACCACGGCGGCACTGCAAAGGGTTTGCAGCGTTCAGCAAGAGGCCGAGCTAAAATGGGGGTCATGCCCGCCGATGCCGACTCGATCAACCTGACGCATCACTTCCTCATCGCAATGCCGGGCCTGCAAGACGAGGCCTTCGCCCGAAGCGTCGTTTACCTGTGCGAGCACAGCGCCCGCGGCGCACTCGGGCTGGTCATCAACAAGCCCAGCGACATTCAACTGCAGCACCTGTTCGACAAGGTGGAATTGCCCCTGGGCCGCGGCGACTTGGCCGGCGCACCGGTGTTCCACGGCGGCCCGGTCCAGACCGAGCGCGGGTTCGTGTTGCACGAGGCGGTGTTCGCCGCCGATGCGGCGCCCGAGGAGCCGGTGTACGCAGCCACCATGACCATCCCCGGCGGCCTGGAGATGACCACTTCCAAAGACGTGCTGGAAGCGCTCTCTACCGGCGCCGGGCCGCGCAAGGTGCTGGTTTCGCTGGGCTACTCGGCCTGGGGCGAAGGACAGCTCGAATCGGAGCTGGCAGAGAACAGCTGGCTCACCGTCGGCGCCGATCCTTCGGTGATCTTCGATACGCCGGTCGACCAGCGCTACGACAAGGCGCTGTCGCTGCTGGGCCTGCAATCCTGGATGCTCTCCAGGGAAGCAGGGCACGCATGAGCCTCGCGGCTGCGCGCGACGTCCCTCCCAACTTCCAAACGTTTCTTGCTTTAGATTACGGCACCCGGCGCACCGGCGTCGCTGTGGGCAATCGCCTGTTGCGCACCGCGAGCCCGTGCGCAACGATCAACGCGCAAGGGGAGTCCAGGCTTGCCGCCGTGGAGGCCGTGGTGCGCGAATGGCAGCCGGATGCACTCGTGGTGGGCGTGCCTTTCCATCCGGACGGCGCGAGCCATGACAATACGCTGCGCGCGAGGAAATTCGCGCGCCAGCTGCGCGGCCGCCTGAAGCTGCCGGTGTACGAGGTGGATGAGCGCTACAGCACCACGGAGGCCCTGGCACAAGGCGCGAGTGACCCGGACGCCGGCGCGGCCTGCGTGATTCTTGAACAGTTCTTGAGGAGCTTGCCGTGAGTCTGCTCGCTTTGGATGCCGAGGCCCTGTATCGCGAATTGCTGCGCGGGGCGCAGCAATTGCGTGGGCCGGACACGCGGCTGGTGGGCATCACCTCCGGCGGCGCATGGTTGGCGCAGCGCCTGCAGCGCGATTTGCAGCTTGCGGGTGAAGCGGGCGTCATTTCCTCCGCGATGCACCGCGACGATTTTTCCAAGCGCGGCCTTTCGGGCGCGGGCCAGCAGACGCAACTGGGCTTCGACGTCGATGATGCGCACATCATCTTGTTGGACGACGTGCTGTACACGGGCCGAACGATCCGCGCGGTGCTCAACGAATTGTTCGATTACGGGCGTCCGGCCAGCGTCAAGCTCGCGGTGCTCGTGGACCGGGGCGGGCGCGAACTGCCGGTGCAGGCGGACTACGCCGCTGCGCGCGTCACCCTGCCTGCTTCGCAATCGCTGGCCCTGGCGCGCGATGACGCCGGCAAGTTCAGCTTCCAGATCGAGGGCCCTTGAGCAAGGGCCGGCAAAGATGCTCTACAAGCGAAACCCGCAACTCAACAAGAACGGCGAACTGGTTCACCTGCTGTCGATCGAGGGCCTGCCGCGATCCATCGTCACGCACATCCTGGACACTGCCGCCAGCTTCGTCAGCGTCAGCGACCGCGAAGTCAAGAAGGTGCCGCTGCTGCGCGGCAAGAGTGTGTTCAACCTGTTCTTCGAGAATTCCACCCGCACCCGCACCACCTTCGAGATCGCCGCGACGCGGCTTTCCGCGGACGTGATCAATCTGGATATTGCACGCTCGTCTGCGTCCAAAGGCGAGTCGCTGCTGGACACGATCGCGAACCTCTCGGCCATGGCGGCGGACCTGTTCGTGGTGCGCCACAGCGAATCGGGCGCGCCCTATCTGATCGCGCAGCACGTCGCGCCGCATGTACACGTGATCAACGCGGGCGATGGCCGCCACGCGCATCCGACGCAGGGACTGCTGGATATGTACACCATCCGGCACTACAAGAAGGACTTCGCGAATCTCACGGTGGCCATCGTCGGCGACGTGCTTCACTCGCGCGTCGCGCGCTCCGACATCCACGCACTCACCACCTTGGGCTGCGCCGAGGTGCGGGTGGTCGGGCCCAAGACGCTGGTGCCCGACGATATGGCGCAGATGGGCGTGCGGGTTTGCCACACGCTGGAAGAAGGTATCCGCGGCTGCGACGTCGTCATCATGCTGCGCTTGCAGAACGAGCGGATGAGCGGCGCCTTGCTGCCTTCATCGCAGGAATTTTTCAAGGGCTACGGCCTGACGCCGGAAAAGCTGGCGCTCGCCAAGCCCGACGCGATCGTGATGCATCCGGGCCCGATCAACCGCGGCGTGGAAATCGACTCTGCGGTGGTCGACGGCAAACAGAGCGTGATCCTGCCGCAGGTCACCTTCGGCATCGCGGTGCGCATGGCGGTCATGAGCATCGTGGCCGGAACGGAAGCATGAAGATACTGATCAAGAACGGCCGTGTGATCGACCCCGCATCGGGCTTCGACGAAGTGTGCGACGTCGCGCTCGGCGCCGGACGCATCGTGTCCATCAAGAACATCGCCTCGAATTTCGCGCCCAGCAAGGTGATCGATGCGAAGGGCTGCATCGTCGCTCCGGGCATCGTCGACCTCGCGGTGCGGCTGCGCGAACCGGGTCACGAGCACGAAGGCATGCTCGAGAGCGAAATGGCGGCGGCCGTGGCGGGCGGAGTCACGAGCCTCGTCTGCCTGCCGGACACGGAACCTGTACTGGACGAGCCCGGCTTGGTGGAGATGCTGAAGTTCCGCGCCGAGAAACTGCACCAGGCGCGGGTCTTTCCGCTCGGTGCGCTCACGCGCAACCTGCAAGGCGAGATCCTCACCGAAATGGTGGAGCTGACCGAGGCCGGCTGCGTCGGCTTCAGCCAGGCCGAGGTGCCGCTCGAGAACACGCAGGTACTGCAGCGCGCGCTGCAATATGCGGGGACGTTCGGCTACACGACCTGGCTGCGGCCCCAGGAGCTGCACCTGGGCCGCGGCGTGGCCGCCAGTGGCGCGCTGGCGACTCGGCTGGGCTTGGCCGGCGTGCCGGTCGCAGCTGAAACGATCGCACTGCACACCATTCTCGAATTGGTCTCAGCCACCGGCGCGCGCGTGCACCTGTGCCGCCTGAGCAGCGCGGCAGGCGTGGCTCTGGTGCGCCGCGCGAAAGACGAAGGGCTGCCGGTGACTTGCGACGTCAGCATCAATTCGCTGCACCTCACCGACAACGACATCGGCTACTTCGACAGCCGCATGCGGCTGAACCCGCCGTTGCGGCAACAACGCGATCGCGATGCATTGCGCCAGGCGCTGGCCGACGGCACCATCGATGCGCTGGTGTCGGATCACACGCCGGTGGATGAAGACGCCAAGACCTTGCCATTCGCCGAGGCCGAGCCCGGCGCCACCGGCCTCGAGTTGCTGTTGGCCCTCGCGTTGAAGTGGGGCGAGGAAAGCGGCGCGGGCCTCGTGCGCGCGCTCGCGGTGCTGACCCAAGAGCCGGCGAAGGTGCTCGGCGCATCGCTGGGCACCCTTCAGGCCAGCGCGGGCCGGCTGGTGGAAGGCGGCATCGCGGACGTGTGCGTGTTCGATCCGCAGGCGCCGTGGACGGTCACGCCCGCCGCACTGCGCAGCCAGGGCAAGCACACGCCTTTCTCCGGCTACGAATTGACGGGTCGTGTGCGTTGCACGGTGGTCGCCGGCCAGCTGGCCTACGAAGGCCGGGGCCGCGAGTAGTGGTCGCAAGCCGCTAGTGCCATGAATTCGCTGCGCGCCGTCTGGCGGCTGGGTCGGGCGCTGGTTCATGCCTTGGGCGGCGCCGCGACGATCATGGCTCGGTTCCCTCGTTGCAATGCGGCGCAACGCGAGGCAATGGTCCAGGCCTGGGCGCTCAAGCTGCTCGCGCTGCTGGGCGTCCGGCTCGAACTGCACGGGCGGCCCTGCGCCACCGGTCCGATGCTCCTGGTTGCCAACCACATCTCCTGGCTGGACATCGTCGTGATGCATGCGGCGCGCTACTGCCGCTTCGTATCCAAAGCGGACGTGATGCGCTGGCCGCTGATCGGGACGCTGGCGACCGGCGGCGGCACGATCTACATCGAGCGCACCTCGCGCCGCGACGCCTTGCGGGTGGTGCACCACATGGCGGAAAGTCTCCAGCGCGGCGAAGTGGTCGCGGTGTTCCCCGAAGGCACGACCAGCGATGGCGTGGATTTACTGCCGTTCCATGGAAACCTCATTCAGGCGGCGGTTGTGGCCAACGCGCCGGCACAGCCGGTTGCGCTGAGCTTCATCGATACGCGCACGCGAGCATTGAGTCTCACGCCTTGCTATGTCGGCGACGACAGCTTCATGCTTTCGATGTGGCGAACGGTGGCCGGTCCGCCGGTGACCGCAGTGGTGCGCTATGGGGAGCCGCAACGGCCGCAAGGACGCAATCGTCGCGTCTGGGCCGCAGACCTGCGCCTGGAGGTGGACCGGCTTCGGCGCGCCGCTTATGCTTGAGCATGGGCTGGATTCCGGCCGCAGTTCGATGCGGCCCCGTCTTTGTCGTGGTGCTGGCGTGCCTGGCGGGCTGCGCCGATGAATCGCCCCCGTCCCCCACGGCCATTGAAGGCAGTATTGATTTGCGCGGCTGGGATTTTCGGCGCGACGGCATCGCTGCGCTCGACGGGCAATGGCAACTCGAGTGGGGCCGCTTTGCCGACCCGAAGGCCGTCCCGTTGGACGCGCAAGCCATCGAAGTGCCTGGAGCCTGGAACGAAGCGGCGCAGGGCACCGCCAACCCGTCTCCGTTCGGATTCGGTACCTATCGGCTGAAGATCCAGTGCCAGCCGGGCAGCCCGCTGGCATTGAGCCTGCCCGTTGAGCACAGCGCCGTACGCTGGTTCGTCAACGGTGCGCTGATTGCGCGGCAGGGCGATCCGGGCAGCAGCGCCGAACATGCACGGGCGGCGCAGAACCAGCAGATCGTGCCGATCGACGCGGCCGTGTGTCCATTGAACCTCGTGGCGCACATGTCGAACTTCGACGTCCGCCGCGGCGGTTTGATGCGCAGCGTGGAACTGGGCGATCGCGAGCAGCTGCTGGCACGCCGCGAATCCGCTGTGATGCGCGACACGGCCACCATTGGCGGCTTGTTCGTGATGGGCGTGCTGCCGCTGCTTTTCTTTTTCATCTCGCGTCGCCAGGACCGCAGCCCGCTTTATTTCGGGCTGTTCTGCCTGAGTTTCGCCTGCGGCATGGGCGTGAGCGGTACGCGCCTGTTCCAGCCCGCCCTCGCATCGCTCGGATGGGGCGGCTACCTGCAAGTGGGGTTCATCACCTGGTACGCGCTGATCACGCTGTTCGCGCTGTTTCTGCATGCGCTGTACCCGAACGGGATCGGATCGCGCGCGGTGCGCTGGATCGTCGCCTGGGCCTTGCTCTCATGCGGCTTCGTGCTGCTCACGCCGGCGAGCGTCTTCAGTTTCCTGTCGCCCACCGCGCTGGTCGGCGGAGGCCTCGTCGCCGCGTACCTTGTTTGGCGCTTGGCGCTGCTGTGGCGCCAGGGGCGAAGCAGCGCGGCCCTGCTGCTTGGCGGCTTGCTGGTGTTCTCGGGCAGCATCATCCACGACACCCTGCAGTTCCAGCACGTGACCCGCAACACCTGGGTGCCGTATGGCGTCGTGTTGTTCGTGATCGCGCCGGCCTTGCTGCTGGCGCGCCGCCTGTCGCGGGCGCTCGCCGCCGAAGAGCGCCTGGCCATCGAGCAGCGCGAGCGCGCCGACCTGCTGGTGCGCTCGACCAAAGCCGGCGTGCTGGACTGGGACGCGATCTCCAACCGCAGCACCTACTCCGATCGATATCGGGAGATGCTGGGATTTCCGGTGGGGCCGAATGCCGCCGATCCGCCGCCGTTTCGCGAGCTGCTGCATCCCGACGATCACGATCGGGTGCACGGCAGCTTCATTCGTCAATTGCGCGACCGAAGCCTGAAGAGCGGCGTGCGGATGAACGAGCCGATGGATTACCGCTTGCGGCGCGCCGACGGCGAGTACCTCTGGATCCATGCCGAGGCGATTTCGGTATGCGACCACGGCGGCCGGACGCTTCGCTTCATCTGCTCCTTCATCGACATTTCGCAAGCGAAGCGGCACGAGATCGAGATGGCGGACCGGGTGAAGTTCATCAACGACTTGTTCGATTCATTGCCCATCGCGCTGTCGATGCGCGATACGCAAGGGCGCTATGTGTTCGCCAATCGCACCTGGGAAAAATACTACGGGCTGGATCGCACCAAGGTGATCGGCGGTTCGGCGCGCGACCAGCTTTCGAGCGAGGAAGCGGCCGCCGTGGAAGCCCTGGATCGCGAGGTGCTGGAGCGCGGACCCGACAATCCGCTCTACTCGCCCGATGTGCCATTCCGCGGCCGAGACTACACCCAAACGCGCACCGTCATGGCCGACGCCCGCAATGAGCCGGTCGGCGTGGTGATTGCCACGCAGGACGTGACCGAGCAACGCGCGATGCAACGCCGGCTCGATAGCGAGCAACACCGAATCGAGCTGGTGGTGCGCGCCGCCCGGGTGGGCATCGTCGACTGGGACGGGCATACCCACGACACCTACTATTCGCCGCGTTTTCGTGAAATCCGCGGCTACCCACCCGACGCCGACACGTCCGATTGGCCCGACTACTTCAAGGTGATGATCCATCCGGACGATCGCGAATGGGTGACCAAGCGCTGGGTGACGTTCATCCGCGGCAAGGGACCGGAAGGGCCGCACGGCGAATACTATTCGCCCGAGGAGTACCGGATGCTGCGCGCCGACGGCAGCTATACCTGGGTGCAGGTCAGCGGGATGGCGGTGCGCGATGAGAAGGGCCTCGTCCTGCGCTGGATCGCCGCGATCATCGACATCACGCAGCGGCGCGAGCAGGACCAGGCGCTGCGCGCATCGCACGACCAGATCGCCGCGCAGGCCGCGCTGCTGGAGCGCCAGAACGAAACGCTCAAGGAGAACGTGCGGCTGCGCGAGGAAGTGGAGCGCATCGGCCGGCACGACATCAAGACGCCGCTGAACAGCATCGTCGCGGTGCCGCGGCTGTTGCGCGAGGAGCGGCGGCTGGGGCCTGAAGCCGACGAGCTGCTGGGCATCGTCGAGCGTGCAGGCTATCGCATCCTGTCGATGGTGAACCTGTCGCTGGACCTGTACAAGATCGAGCAGGGCAGCTATGTGTTCCGGCCGGACGCGGTGGACCTGGAGGACCTGGTGAAGAAGGTGGTTGCCGATGTGCGCATGCATGCCGCGTCCAAGCAGGTGAAGCTGCAAGTCGAGCTGGCACCGCAGCTGTACGCATGGGCCGAGGAACTGCTGTGTTATTCGCTGCTGGCCAACCTGCTGAAGAATGCCGTCGAAGCATCTCCCGAGGGCGCGACGGTTCGCGTCAGCACCGCCCTCATGGACGATGCCATGCTCGTGCTGCGCATTCACAATGAAGGCGTCGTGCCCGAGGCGGTGCGCACGAATTTCTTCCAGAAATACGCGACGCTCGGCAAGGCCAGCGGGACCGGTTTGGGAACCTACTCCGCACGCCTGATGGCGCGCGTACAGAACGGCGATATCGAGATGGAGACTTCGCAGGCGGCGGGCACCACCTTGTCGGTGCGATTGAACGCGGCCCCGCCGGGCGCCGTGCCCGCGACCGTGCGGCACGCCGCGGAGCGGCGCGGGCTGGAACCCATGGCAATCGCCGCGCTGCCGCCAATGCGGGTGCTGCTGGTCGACGATGACGAATACAACCTGCTGATCGTGCGCCGCTTCCTGCCCGACCCGCCATTCACGGTGAACACCGCGATCAATGGCCGCGTGGCCTTGGCCGCTGCGGACCTGCAATGGCCTGACGTGGTTTTCATGGACTTGGACATGCCGGTGATGGGCGGCCTGCAGGCCGTGCAGGAGTTGCGCGCGATGGAGCGCGCCAGCGGCGCAGCGCGCTGCACGATGGTCGCGCTCTCCTCCCATGAAGACGACGAGACGCGGCAGCGCAGCTTGGCCGCAGGATTCGACCGTTACCTGACCAAACCCGTGACGCGCGAGGCCATTCACGAAACCCTGCTCGAGTTGGCGCTGCCCGCGGCGGTTCGCCCGAAGGCGACATCGGCGCCGCCCGCGAATGAGCGGCGTGCTGCGAGCATCGCCGACGCTGTGGTGCTCGACGCGGACGTGCAAGCCGTGCTGGCCGACTTCATGGTGTCGCGCAAGGCTTTGATCGCGGCCATGCAGCAGGCCATGGCGCACGGCGATCGCGCCGAGGTGCGGCGTATCGCGCACCAGTTGACCGGCAGCTTCGGGCTGTACGGATTCCGCTGGGCCAGCGAGCAAAGCCGGCACATTGAAAACGACTTCAGCAAGATCGAGCCGGCCGACCTGAGCCGGCTGGCCGGCGAGCTGCGTGAACACCTGGACTCGGTAGAGATCCGGTTCGAGCCGCTGTAGGCGGCCTGTACCATCCACTGCACCGTTTGGAGCTGCCCATGAGCGAAAGAAAAAAGCTGATGCTGATCGACGACGACGCGGCCGTCGTGAACTACCTGGTCAACAAGCTGTCCAGGATGTACGAGGTGGTCTCGACCACCAACCCGGCGCAGGCGGTGCCGCTCGCTCGCGCGCAACGGCCGGACGTGATCCTGTGCGACATCGACATGCCCGAGATGAGCGGCGGTGATGTGGCGGCGGCACTGGCGCAGGACGCTGCGACGGCTGCCATTCCGCTGATCTATCTCACGGCGCTGGTGTCGCCGGAGGAGGCGAAGGATCTGGGTGGACAAGTGGGCGGCCGCCCCGGCGTGTCCAAGCGGGCGGCGCTGTCGGAACTGGTGAGCAGGATCGATCAAGCCATCCTGCGTTGACCCGCCTCGGCTGTGTCGTATTAGTCGTCGCTCCACTCTGCCCGGCTGCGGCCCGGTTTGCGGAACACGACTTCGCCGGTCGGCACGTGGACCACGCGAATCTCCTGGCCCGACGGTTTGGTGACGCTCTTGGCGGCCATCGCAACGGCCAGCGAGCGGTCACTGAAAAAATACTGCTGAGAACCGTTGAGCGGCCACAGCCGGCCGGAAATGGGATGGCTGCTTTCCACTCGGAAATCTGCGGATGACATGGTGACCCCTTCTGCTTGTCTTTCGTGGTTGTGTCTCTTGCTCGTATTTGTTGTGCTCTTCATTACCATCCTAGCGTCCGGTTTTGACACTGCAATGATCGCATTGCAATGAACCCGTGACATCTGTAAGTACGACGAGCGGTGCGTTGCGATAGGTTAGGTGCTGAGCCAGATTTGTGTGTAGGACTGCGCTGACGCCACTCGTAGGAACGCTCCTGTCGGGCTGGTCTTGTCCGCCTCGAGGCGGCGTGGTACCACCGACAGGAATCGAACCTGTATCTAGCGCTTAGGAGGCGCTCGTTCTATCCATTGAACTACGGCGGCTGGCGAGCGCGCCATTGTAAATGGCGCGCTGCAGCCGCCGTGCCGGCCGAACTGTGTGCACCTCGCTCCCGGCCTCCCTCCGCTTGGCGGAGGGAGAGGAGGATTCAACCGCGCTGCGCGCGGGAAATGGCACGAAGCGCCGAGGGCGCGGGGGCGGCAGCAGCGCCTACTTGGACAGCAGGCGCATCGCCTCTTCGAGGCCCTTGATGGTGAGCGGGTACATGCGGTGATTCACGAGCTGCTGGATCACGCTGATGCTCTGGCGGTATTGCCAGACGCCTTGGGGCTCGGGGTTGATCCAGGCGAACTTGGGGAAGGCGTTGGTCAGGCGTTGCAGCCACTCGGCGCCGGCTTCCTCGTTGTTGTACTCGACACTGCCGCCGGGCTGGAGGATTTCGTAGGGACTCATGGTCGCGTCGCCGACGAAGATCAGTTTGTAATCCTTGTTGTACTTGCGAATGATGTCCCACGTCGCGAACTTCTCGGAGAAGCGGCGGCGATTGTTCTTCCACATGAAGTCGTAGACGCAGTTGTGGAAGTAATAGAACTCCAGGTGCTTGAATTCCGCCTTGGCGGC
>Ga0105240_10003015_pt1 | contig 26496 bp, 24 predicted proteins | sample KBSC54metaG_FD_80426 | JGI IMG/M metagenome (GOLD analysis project Ga0105240, IMG submission 80426) | Corn rhizosphere microbial communities from Kellogg Biological Station, Michigan, USA - KBS C5-4 metaG | ecosystem: Host-associated > Plants > Roots > Rhizosphere > Soil | place: Michigan, USA...
CAGGACTATCACGAAGGCGACCCGGTGCGCGCGGGCCAGCTGTTGTTCGAGATCGATCCCTCGCAGTACGAGATCGCGGTTGCGCAGGCGCGCGCGCAGCTCGCACAGGAGCAGGCGCGGCTCGCGCAGGCGCGTCGCGACGAGGTGCGCCTGAAGCCGCTCGCCGCGGATCGCGCGGTGAGCCAGAAGGAATACGACGACGCGCTGTCCGCGATGCAATCGGCGGAAGCGACGGTGCAGCAGGCCGTCGCCAACGTGCGCCAGGCCGAGCTCAATCTTTCGTATACGAAGGTGACCGCGCCCGTGCACGGCGTGTCGGGCCGCGCGCTGCACTCGATCGGCACGCTCATCACCACCGATGCCGCGGGCAGCCTGCTCACCACGATCAACCAGGTCACGCCGGTATGGGTGCGGTTCAGCCTGGCCGAATCGGATCTGGCCAAGGTGCCCGGCGGACGCATCGCGCGCACGCAGCCGGCGCAGGTCGAGCTCGTGTTGCCCAACGGCTCGCTGTATCCCAACAAGGGCCGCCTCAACTTCGCGGCGTCGGAATACGACCCGAAGATGGGCACGCAGCAGCTGCGCGCCGAGTTCGACAATCCGAAGGAGAAGCTGCTGCCCGGTCAGTTCGTGCGCGTGCGCATTACCGCGGGCGAGCGCAACGACGTCTTCCTGGTGCCGCAGGCCGCGGTCATGCAGACGGAAAAGACGAGCCTGGTGTTCGTCGTCGGTCCGGACGGCAAGGCGCAGGCACGACCGGTGTCGCCGGGCGACTGGTACGGCAACGAGTGGTCCATCCTGTCCGGCCTGAATGCCGGCGATCGCGTGATCGTCGACAATCTGCTGAAGGTGCGTCCGGGGGTCGCCGTGACCGAGGCGGCGACGCCGCTCGCGCCCGCGCAGCCGGGAGGCGGTACGCCCGCGACACCGGCGGCGAATGCCGCCAGCGCGCCCACGGGCACGCCGGGCGTGCCGACGAACGCCGCACCGACCACGGGCAACAATCCCGCGCCGGGGCAGGGCGCGCCCGCCGCGAACGCGCCGCGCTCGGCGGCCACGGGGCCGCGCCAGGGCGCGAGATAACCCGATGCTGTCGCGCTTCTTCATCAACCGGCCGATCTTCGCCGGCGTCATCGCGATCATCATCACCATCGCGGGCCTCGTGGCCTCGCAGGTGCTGCCGATCGCGCAGTATCCCGACATCGCGCCGCCGACGGTAACGATCACCGCCAGCTACCCGGGCGCCAGCGCCGAGACGCTCGCACGAACCGTGGCGGCGCCGATCGAGGAGCAGCTCTCCGGCATCGAGAACCTCATCTATTTCAGCTCGAGCTCGGCGTCGAACGGTGCGCTCACCATCACCGCGACGTTCGAGGTGGGCTCGAACGTCGACAAGGCGGTGATCGACACCAACAACCGCATCCAGATCGCGCTGCCGCGGCTGCCCGACGTCGTGCGGCGCAGCGGCGTGGTCGCGCAGAAGCGCTCGACCGACATCCTGCTGGTGGTCGCGCTCGCCTCGAACGATCCGCGCTACGACACGCTGTACCTGTCGAACTACGCGACGGTCAACATCCTCGACGAACTGAAACGCATCCCCGGCGTGGCCGACGCCACGATCTTCGGCGCGCGCGACTATTCCATGCGCATCTGGCTCAATCCCGCGCGCATGGCGCAGCTCGGCGTCACGCCAACGGACGTCGCCAACGCGATCTCGGCGCAGAACAACCAATATGCGGCGGGCAAGATCGGCCAGGAGCCCGCACCGAGCGGCCAGTCGCTCACCTACACGGTGACCGCGCGCGGCCGCCTCGACACGCCGGAGCAGTTCGGCAACATCATCATTCGCGCGGACGGCCCGAACGGCGTCCTGCGCGTGCGCGACATCGCGCGCGTCGAGCTCGGTGCGCTCGCCTACGACGCGTTCACCGCGCTCGACGGCAATCCGACCATCGGCATCGCCGTGTACCTGCAGTCCGGCGCCAACGCGCTGCAGGTCGCGGACCGCGTGCGCGCGAGGACAACGGAGCTCGCGAGCGGGTTCCCGCAGGGCGTGCAGGCGATCATCCCATTCGACACCACGCGCTTCGTGCAGGCGTCGATCCATGAGGTGATCATCACGCTGCTGATCGCCGCGGCTCTCGTGCTGGTGGTCGTGTTCGTGTTCCTGCAGAGCTGGCGAGCGACGCTCATTCCCATCATCGCCGTGCCGGTCTCGCTGATCGGCTCCTTCGCGGGACTGCTGGTCTTCGGTTATTCGATCAACACCCTCACGCTGTTCGCGATCGTGCTCGCCACGGGCATCGTCGTCGACGACGCGATCGTCGTGCTCGAGAACGTCGAGCGCCTGATGGCGGAGAAGAAGCTCTCGCCCAAGGAAGCGGCGATCGAGTCGATGTACGAGGTGACCGGCGCCATCATCGCGATCGAGCTCGTGCTGATCTCGGTGTTCGTGCCGGTGGCGTTCCTGGGTGGCCTCGCCGGCCGGCTCTACCAGCAGTTCGCCGTGACGGTGGCAACCGCCGTGACCATCTCGGGCATCGTGGCCCTGACGCTCACCCCCGCGATGTGCGCGCTGCTGCTCAAACCGCAGCACGCGGAGTCGCGGCTCTTTCGGCCGTTCAACCGCGCGTTCGCCTGGATCACGAGCACGTACGTCAAGGGCGTGCACCTCACCATCGCGCGCTGGGCCGTGGCGCTCATCCTGTTCGCCGCATTCATCGCGCTCGACATCGTGCTGTTCCGTACGGTGCCGAGCGGGTTCGTGCCCGCCGAGGACCAGGGCTACGTGCTCGGCGGCCTCGTGCTGCCGGACGCAGCGACGCTGCAACGCACCGAGCGCGCCGGGTCGGCCGTGGAGCAGGCGATCGCCGGCAACCACGCGGTCGAGCACGTGTTCGTCGTGACGGGATTCGACCTCATCGGCGGCGGCAACAAGACCAATGCGGCGACCATGTTCGTGCCGCTGCGTCCGTGGGACGAGCGCAAGGGCACCTCCGCCGACGACATCGTGAAGTTCATGTTCGCCAAGGGCGCCGCGCTGCCCGAGGGCATGTTGATCGCATTCAACCCGCCGCCCATCCGGGGCCTCGGCACCTCCGCGGGCTTCGAGGTGTACCTCCAGGATCGCGCCGACAGTGATCCGCGGCTTCTCGCCGAGCAGCTCGGACGCTTCACCGAAGCCCTTCGCAAGCGTCCCGAGCTCGCGGGCATCACCTCGTTCTTCCGGCCGACCGTGCCCCAGCTCTACGTCGATGTCGACCAGGACAAGGCGGTCTCGCTCGGCGTGCCCATCAACACGATCTTCGACGCGCTCCAGAGCACCATGGGGCCGCTGTACGTCAACGACTTCAACCGCTTCGGCAAGACGTATCGCGTGCAGATCCAGGCCGATGCGCCGTATCGCGCGCAGCCCGAGGACATCGGGAACGTCTACGTGCGCTCGACGACCACCAACGAGATGATTCCGGTCAAGGCGCTGATCAACGTGCAGCGCATCGTCGGTCCCGAGCAGATCGACCGCTACAACGGCTTCATCGCGGCGAAGGTGATCGGCGCGGGAGGGCCGGGCGTCAGCTCGGGCCAGGCGATCACGGCGGTCGAGCAGACCGCAGCGTCGACATTGCCGTCGGGCTACACCATCGAATGGACCGGCCAGGCGTTCCAGGAAAAGCGCATCGGCCGCACGGCGATCCTCGCGTTCGTGTTCGCGATCGTGATGGTGTTCCTGATCCTGTCGGCGAACTACGAGCGGTGGACGCTGCCCATCGCGGTGTTGCTCGCGGTGCCGTTCGGCCTGTTCGGCGCGCTGCTCTTCGTATGGCTGCGGGGCTTTTCCAACGACATCTACTTCCAGATCGGCCTGCTGGTGCTGATCGGGCTCGCGGCCAAGAACGCCATCCTCATCGTCGAGTTCGCGGCGCAGAAGCAGGCAGACGGCCTCGGGCCGGCGGAAGCCGCGGTCGAGGCGTCGCGCTTGCGCTTCCGGCCGATCGTGATGACCTCGCTCGCGTTCGTGCTCGGCGTCGTGCCACTCGTCGTCGCGGGCGGCGCCGGCGCGGCCTCGCGGCAATCGATGGGCACCGGCGTCTTCGGCGGCATGCTCGCCGCGACGTTCATCGCGACGCTGTTCGTGCCGCTGTTCTACGTGCTGCTCTCGCGTCGGCGCCGGCGCGCGGGCAATGTCGCGCCGCTGCCGCCGGTCACGGACGCCGAGGAACCGACGCCGTGAAGCGCGCGGCAGCGATGTGCGCGCTGCTCCTCGCCGGGTGCATGGTCGGTCCTGACTATCGCCGGCCCGAGGTCGCCGTGCCCGCGCACTACCCGGAAGCCGATCCTGCGCTCGCGCAAGCCGAGGCGGGTGTGCCGAAGTCGTGGTGGCAACTCTACGGCGATCCGGAGCTGAACGAGCTCGTCCATGCGACGCTCGCGAACAACGCCGACATCGCGCAGGCCGTGGCGCGCGTGGAAGAGGCGCAGGCGATCCTGCGCGAGACGAACGCGACGATCATTCCCGAGCTCGACCTTTCCGCCAACGGCGGGCGGCAGGCGTTCAGCAACTCGGTGCCGACGCCGCGCGTCGTCACGGGCATGGGCTTCACGCTGTCGACGAACTACGAGATCGACTTCTGGGGGCGCATCCGGCGCAGCATCGAGTCGGCGCAGCAATCGCTCCTCTCGTCGCGCTATGCGCACGATGTCGCCGAGCTGAGCCTCGCCGCAGCCACCGCGCAGACCTACTTCACGTTGCGCGCGCTCGATGCGCTCATCGCCGTCACGCGCGAGTCGCTCAAGAGCTTCGACGCGTCGGTGAACCTCACGCGGCGGCGCGCGGAAGGCGGTGTCGCGTCCGATCTCGACGTTCGGCAGGCGGAGAACCAGCGCCAGGTCGCGCGCGTGCAGCTCGCGGATCTGGTGCGCCAGCGTGCGATCGCGCTGCACCAGCTGCAGACGCTGACGGCGCGTCTCGATCTCGCGATCCCGCCCGGCGACCTGAGCCACCTGCCCGAGCCGGCGCTGCCGCCCGCCGGCGTGCCGTCGACGCTGCTCGAGCGGCGCCCCGACGTGAGACAGGCCGAAGCCGCGCTCGCCGCACAAAACGCGCGCATCGGCGTCGCTCGCGCCGCCATGTTTCCCACCATCAGCCTCACCGGCGACTACGGCAATCAGAGCACCGCGCTCTCGACGCTGCTCGCATCGCCCGGCCGCGTGTGGTCGATCGGCCTCGGCCTCGCGCTGCCGCTGTTCGATGCGGGGCGCCGCCAGGCGGCGACCGAGCTCGAGGAGGCGCGCACGCGCGAGGCCATCGGCGCGTACCAGAAGGCCGTCCAGAGCGCGTTCCGCGACGTGCAGGACGCGTTGACCAACGTGCGACAGAATCGCGACGCGCAAGAGGACGTGCGGTTGCGCGTCGAGTCCGCGGACGCCGCGCTGCGTCTCGCGCAGCGGCGTTACGAGTCGGGCTATTCCGCATTCCTCGAAGTGCTGGTCGCGCAGCGCACGCTCTACGACGCGCAGACCGGCGCGGTGCAGAATCGCCAGGCGCTGATGCTGGCAACCGTCGATCTCATGAAAGCCCTCGGCGGTGGATGGCGCCCCGAGGATGCCGACTCCGTGTCTTCCGCGGCCGCGTCGGCGCCGCGCTAGCCTTCGCTCCGTTCGTCGGCCTACCGCTTGGCACGGGTCCACGCAGCGGGTAAAATGAGAATCATTCGTATTTGAGGCGCCTGCGCGCGCGGGCCGCCCGCTACGCCCGACGAGTCAGCCAGGGCCGAGGCCCCAGCCAGCGAGTCATGACCGCTTGCCAAGGGGGTACGGCCATGAAGCACAAGGCTGGCGCGCCGGCGCGGCACTACGCGCCCCGCGGAACACGCGACTCATCGGCGCGCGCGGGCCTCAGGCCCGCCGCACTGGGCCTCGCGTCGCTGTCGCTGTTCGGCGCCGAGGGCGGCGCCTGGGCGCAATCGTCGTCGACGCCCGAAGTGAAGCTGCCCGAAGTCAAGGTCGAAGAGACGAAGGACAAAGGCTTTTCGACCGGCTCGACGGGCAGCGCAACGCGCACCGATACGCCGCTGCGCGACGTGCCGCAGATCGTCAACATCGTGCCGCAGTCGCTGATCCGCTCGCAGGGCGCGACGACGCTGACCCAGGCGCTGCGCAACGTTCCCGGCATCTCGTATGCGGCACCCGAGGGCGGCACGCAGGCGAACCAGCTCTTCTACCTGCGCGGCTTTCCGATCAACGAGGACATCTTCATCGACGGCGTTCGCGACCTCGGTGAGTACAACCGCGACCTGTTCGCGACCGAATCGGTCGAAGTGCTGAAGGGCCCTTCCGCGCTCATGTTCGGGCGCGGCTCGACGGGCGGCGTGATCAACCAGACGAGCAAGCTCGCCAACCGGGCGCCTTCGAAGGAAGTCGACCTGACGCTCGGATCGTTCCGGCAGAAGCGCGTCACCGCGGACGTCAACATGCCGGCGGATGGTGGCGGCGCGATGCGGCTCATCGCGCTCGCGGACAATTCGGGCAGCTACCGCTATCCGCAGGACGTCGAGCGGTACGGATTCGCGCCGAGCGCGCTGTGGGAGATCGGCCCGTCCACCGATCTCACGCTGTCCTGGTACTACCTCAAGGAGCGAAGCGCCACGGACTACGGACAGCCGACGCTCTTCAGCAACGCGCTCGGTTTCTTCGGGTTCCCGCCCGTGTCGCCGCGCAATGACTACGGCTACGCGAACTACGACTTCGCGCGCTACGAGACGAACATCGGGACGGCGCGGCTCGATCACGAGGTGAGTGAATCGCTGTCGCTGCGCGCGACGGTGCGCTGGGCGAGCTACAAGCGGCAATCGGAGTCGACGATCCCGTCGCTGTCGCCGATCGACGCGAACGGCAATCCCGTGACCGCGAGCACGCCGCTGTCGCTCCTGCTCGTCACGCGCAACCACGACACGAACCGCACGCGTGACAACGACGACACGGCGCTCATCGGCCAGACCGAGCTCGTCTGGAAGCCACGCACGGGCGTGGTCGAGCACACGGTGCTCGCCGGCCTGGAAGTGGCGCAGGAGAAGCTCGACCGGCGCAACTATCAGCTCGACGCGAATCCGGCCACGCCCGGCGTGCAGGCGCCGACGTCGACCACGCCGTACCTTTCGCCCGATCCGTACACGTCGCTTTCCTACACGAAGACGCCGAACCTCGCGTCGCGGGCCGAAGGCGACACGGCGGCGCTCTACGTGCAGGATCAGCTCGGGCTGTCCGAGCAATGGAAGGCGCTCGTCGGGGTGCGGTGGGAACGCTTCAAGGCCGACGCGCGCACCGAGGCGCTCATCGCGACGCCGACGTCGCCGCCCGTGGGTCCTTTCGACCGCACGGATCGGATGCTGAGCGGCCGCGCGGGCTTGATCTGGCAGCCTTCGGCAGCGCAGTCCTATTACGTGTCGTGGGGGAACTCGTACAACCCTTCGGGCGAGCTCGGTGTTTACGGCGGCACGGCCAACACCAACCTGACCGCGACCAACCAGGACCTCGCGCCCGAGAGGAACAACAACTACGAGGTCGGCGCGCAGTGGAACCTGGTCCATGGCCTTCAGCTGCGCTCGGCGATATTCCGCAGCGAGAAGACCAACGGCCGGCTGCAGGATCTCGATACGGGCTTCACCGTGCTGTCGGGCAAGCGGCGCGTCGACGGGATCGAGCTCGACCTCGCGGGACAGCTCACGAGCGACTGGGACATTTACGCCGGCGTCGCGGTGATGGACGGCAAGATCGTTTCCGGCTCGCCCAACGTGCAAGGCAACACGCCGCTCGGCGTCGCGCGCGTCACGGGCAATGTCTGGACCGTGTACCGCCTGGGGCACGGATGGGAGATCGGCGGTGGCGTCTTCGGGCAGAGCGGCACGTGGCTCACCGACACCAACCTGCCGGGCTCGCGAATCCCGTCGTACGCGATCGTGGACGCGACGCTCGCGTACGTGACGGACCGCTACGAGGTGCGCCTCAACCTCTACAACCTGGCCGACAAGGACTACTTCGTCGGTGGCTACCAGAATGCGCCCAATCGCGTGCTGCCGGGCGTTCCCTTTTCCGGCGCGGTGACGCTCCGCTGCTTCTTCTGACCATGCTGCTCCGTGTTCCGGGCATTCTCACCAGCGACGAAGTGACGTCGATCCGCGCGCGCATCGATGCGGCGCGCTGGGTCGACGGCAACGTCACGTCCGGCCACCAGTCGGCGCAGGCGAAATACAACGAGCAGTTGCCGGAGGCCTCGGCCGAGTCGCGCGCGGCGGGCGAGATGGTGCTGGCCGCGCTCGCGCGCAGCGCGCTGTTCTTCTCGGCGGCCTTGCCCAGACAAGTGTATCCGCCGCTATTCAATCGTTATCACGGCGACATGCGCTTCGGTGATCACGTCGACGCCGCGATGCGCGTGCACGCGCCTACCGGGCGACGCATCCGCACCGACCTCTCCGCGACGCTGTTCCTGACCGCGCCCGACGACTACGACGGCGGCGAGCTCGTGATCGAGGACACGTACGGCGCGCACGCGGTGAAGCTCCCGGCAGGCGACCTCGTCATGTATCCCGCCACGAGCGTGCATCGCGTGACGCCGGTCACGCGAGGAGCGCGCGTGTCGTCGTTCTTCTGGATCGAGAGCATGGTGCGCGACGATGGGCGCCGCACGCTGCTGTTCGACATGGACATGGCGCTCGTGCAGCTCGCCAAGGATGTGCGCGAGCATCCGTCGCTCATCACCCTCACCGGCTGCTACCACAATCTCCTGCGCGCGTGGGGTGAGGCGTGATCGGAACGCGCATCAGTGATCGAGCGAGAACGCGATCGGCACGAGCACCCATGCGTCGACCGGGGTGTCGCCGAGCCGCGCCGGCACGAACTTCCAGCGTCTCACCGCGTCGAGCGCGGCGCGATCCAGGCGGTCCGACCCGCTCGACGTGTTGATCTCCACCTCGCCCGGCACGCCATCGCGCGCAACGTGCACGCGGAGCAGCACGCGGCCTTGCTCGCCGCGGCGACGCGAGAACGCCGGGTACTCGGGCGCCGGGTTGCGCAGATAAGCCGCATCGAAGCGCGGGGGCGTCGTGACCGGTGTCAGCGGCGCTCCGATAGGCGCGGCGACGACCGCGGGCGGCGCTTCGAGCGGCGCGGCAGCGATGGCCGGCGCCGCTTCAGGGGTCGCCGACACGATCGGCGTTGCGGACGCAGCCGCGTCGACCATCGGCGTGAACGCCGACGCCGGTTGCACGAGTGGCATCGGCGGCTGCAGCGCCGGCAGCACCGGACGTTCGGGTTTTGTGCGCGGCTTCGGGACCGACTGCACGCGCGGTTGCGGCGACGGTGTGTGCGGCAGCGTGATGATCGTCGCCGCGACACGCAATGGCGGCGGGACGGCATCGCTCACGCGTGCGAGTTGCCATAGCACGGCGAGCAATGCAGCGTGAAACGCAACGGTGGTCGCAATCGCGAGAGCGCGCGCGGCGCGCGGCCGGTACGGCACCGCAGCGCTGGCGCGCATTGCGCGCGGCGCCGCGAATGCTGGCGCATGGCGCAGCGGCAGTTCGGCTCGGGCCGTGGCGGCGCGCATGAGTGGCCGACGGCCCTACGCGGTGAGTATCAGCTTGCCGTTCTGCGTGATGCGCAGGCGGTAGTCGCGGCCTGCGTGCGTGATGACCATCTGGCCGGCGGCCCCGAGGAGGTCACGCGAGCTCACGCGCGCGACCGGGGGCGGCGCGGCTTTGCCGGACGTTGCCGGGTCCGCGACAGCCGGGGGCGAGCCAGGCTCCATTCGCGAATGATAATAATTCGCATTCTCGGCGTCAACGGGGACCGGCATGCCGCTCTCGCAGCGCCGTGGGCGGCCGGGGCAGCCGGCAGCGATGCTCTACACTTGGCTCGTGAATCGCGTGATGGTGTTCTGCATCGCCGGCTGGTCGGGCTTCTTCGTGATGGGCATCGAGCTGCTGAGCGGCCGCATCCTCGCGCCGAGCTTCGGCAGCGGCATCTACGTGTGGGGCGGCATCATCACCGTGTTCATGCTCGCACTGTCGCTCGGTTACCTACTCGGTGGCCGCTGGTCGCTGCAGGAGCCGACGCTGCGCCGGCTCGCGCTGCTGCTGGTGCTGGCGGCAGCGACGACAGCGCCCGTGGCGCTCACGGCCGAAACGCTGCTCGACCGGCTGTTCGACGCGTTTCACGATCCGCGCTACGGTTCGCTCGTGTCGGCGACCTTGCTGTTCTTCGTGCCGACGGCCATCTGCGGCATGGTGTCGCCTTACGCGGTGCGGCTGCTCGTGAGCGAATATCGGGTGACCGGGCAGGTGGCCGGGCTGCTCTATTTCGTGTCCACCCTCGGCAGCGCGGCAGGCACGCTGATCACGTCGTTCTATCTCGTGTTGTGGTTCGACGTCACCCACATCCTGTGGGGCATGAGCGCCATCTCGCTGGCACTCGGCGCCGCGGGTGCCGTGCTGCCGCAACGCCACCATGCGCTCGCGTAGCGTCCTGCTGCTTGCGGCGCTGCTCGCGTGCGCATCGCCACGCGTGTCGCGTGCCGAAGACATCCTGCACACCGAGCGATCGCTGTATCGACAGATTGTCGTCTATCAGGAAGGCAGCGTGCGCTGCATGCGCTTCACGCGGCTCGCGTCGGCCCGCCAGTCGTGCGTCGACCTCGCGGATCGCCCGCGACTCGTCTTCGAGTATCTCCGGATGATGATCGGCGCGCTCTATCTCGCGCCTGCGCCGCAGAGCGTGCTCGTCATCGGCCTCGGCGGCGGCACGCTGGTCGACGCGCTCCAGCGGACGCTTCCCGACGCAGCCATCGACGCCGTCGAACTCGACCCCGCGGTCGTGCGCGTGGCGAAGGCGTACTTCGATTTCCAGCCCGGCCCTCGCACGCACGTGCACGAGGAGGATGGCCGCGTGTTCGTGAAGCGCGCGCTGCGCGCCGGCCGCCGCTACGACCTCGTCATGCTCGACGCCTACGATCACGAGTACATTCCCGAGCACATGCTGACGCGCGAGTTCCTCGAGGAAGTGAAGGGCATCCTCGCGCCGCACGGCGTCGTCGCGGCCAATACCTTCTCGGGAAGCCGCCTGTACGATCACGAGTCCGCGACGTATGCGGCGGTGTTCGGCCGGTTCTTCAACCTGAAGCGCAGCAACCGCGTCATCCTGCTGCGCAAGGACGGGCTGCCCGACACGCAAACCCTGCGTGCCAACGCCGACACGTTGCGGCCGAAGCTCGGCCCAACGGGCATCGACCCGGCATGGCTCCTGTCATTGTTCGATACGCGGGTCGATTGGCCGCCGGATGCGCGCGTCCTCACCGACCGCTACTCGCCGTCGAACCTTCTCAACGCGAGCCCGCCGTGACGACGGCAAAGCCCAAGGCGCGCTGCTGGTGGGCGGGCGAGGATCCGATGTACGTCGCCTATCACGACGACGAGTGGGGCCTGCCCGTCGCCGACGACCGCAGGCTGTTCGAGAAGCTTTGCCTCGAAGGCTTCCAGGCGGGCCTCAGCTGGCGCACGATCCTGTACAAGCGCGAAGCGTTCCGCAAGGCGTTCGCGGACTTCGACGTGGATCGCGTCGCGCGCTTCACGGCCCGCGACGTCGACCGGCTACTGCGCGACGCCGGCATCGTGCGACATCGCGGCAAGATCGAGTCGACGATCAACAACGCGAGGCGGACGCGCGAGCTGCAGCGCGAGATGGGGTCGCTCGCGGCCTACGTGTGGCGATTCGAGCCGATCCGCGCGTCGCGTCCGCGCATCATCACGCGCGACATTCTGGCCACGATGGCGACGACGCCTGAATCGATCGCCCTGTCGAAGGACCTGAAGCGCCGCGGCTTCACGTTCGTGGGGCCCACGACGGTGTATGCGTTCATGCAGGCGATGGGCCTGGTGAACGACCACCTGGAGGGATGCCCGTCGCGCAGGCGCGCGACGGAGGCGAGGAAGGCGTTCCGGGTGCCGGGCGCAGGCGCGCCGAGCTAGGTCGCTCGGCCGCTGCGCATCACAGTGCGTGCGTGCAAGGCGCCCCCCTCCATGCGGAGAGGCTCGCAACAAGAGCGTCGACTACACCCGCCGCTTGTACTCGCCGGTGCGCGTGTCGATCTCGATGTTGTCGCCCGTGTTCACGAACAGCGGCACCTGGACCTCGAAGCCGCTCGCGATCTTAGCGGGCTTCAGCACCTTGCCCGACGTGTCGCCCTTGACCGCCGGCTCGGTATACGTGATCTCGCGCACGACGCTGTTGGGCAGCTCGACCGAGATGGCGCGCCCCTCGTAGAACGTGAGCTCGACCTCGATGCCGTCCTGGAGGTAAGGCAACGCGTCCTCCATGTTCTCCTTCTCGACCTCGTACTGGTTGAACTCGTGATCCATGAAGACGTACATGGGATCGGCGAAGTACGAATAGGTCGCCTGCTTCTTCTCGAGCTGGATCACGTCGAACTTCTCGTCGGCGCGATACACCGTCTCGGTGCCGCCGCCCGAGAGCAGGTTGCGGAGCTTCATCTTCACAACCGACGCGTTGCGGCCGGATTTGTTGAACTCGGCCTTCTGAACGACCATGGGGTTCGAGCCGACCATGATGACGTTTCCGGCGCGGACTTCCTGTGCGGTTTTCATGTGCGTTTCCTGCTTCGGCCGCGCCTTTGCGTGAGGGCGCGTCCGAATGATCTGGGCTGACGGTGGGTAACCCGAAATTATAGCCGATCGCGGGCGAATTCCCAAAGCTGCGAAGCGAGGTCCGGCTGGGCCGCGAGGCGCGCCACCCACCGGGCGTCGTGCGCGCGCAACGCCGGCATTGCGGCACTAAAACGCACCCAGCCGTCCGCGACGCGCAGGGCATCGCCCGCATTCCAGGTGTGCCAGAAGCCGCGGCACGCTGCAGCTGCGTCGTCGGGGGCGTCGGCGAGGTATCGATCCAGGAACGCGTCGAGCTTGACGCGGTGCGCGTCGTCCTCCTGCGGATAGATGTGCCAGACGAAGGGCGCGAGCGCCCATTGCGCGCGCACGAACGAGTCCTCGCCGCGAACGAAGTTGGCGTCGCACGACCACAGCAGCGCGTCGTAATCGTCCTGCGCGAGGAACGGGATCGTTGCCAGCGTGAGCGCGCCGTGCGTGATGCGTTCGCCCGCATGCGGGACGCCGCCCCCCAGCCAGCGATCGAAGCTGGCGGTCGCAACACCTTCGGGCACGAGGCACAGCGTCGGCTCGTCGCGCTCGGCCCACGCGTCGAGCAGCGGCGCCAGCGCGGCGTTGGCGTAGCAGAACAAGGAGACGACGCACGGCTCGGCCCAGGCTGCTCCGCCCGCGGCGCCGAGCGCGCCGTTCACGATCGGCGTGATGGCGGCGGGGAACGGCCGCCGCGTCTTCGCGCATGCGCGACCGCGCCGGTCGAAGAGGTCGTGCTCGCGCAGCAAGCCCGCGGTCGCGCGCGTGAAGCCGGGAAAGAAGAAGTAGCGGGTGAGCGGCAGCCGCGGATGCGGGGACGGCAGGCCATGCGCGCTTTCGATCCAGGCTTCGGCGGACAGGTACTCGAGGTTGATCCACAGCGGCTGCACGCTCGCGGTCGCCATCGCCTGAAGGTAACCGGGCGGCAGGCCGCATCCGAATCCCTCGATCACCACATCGGGCAGGGCGGGAATTTCGATGGCGTCGTCGTCGATGCGACGAACGCGAACGCCGTCGCACGTCGCATCGTCGGCGTGCGGATCGAGCCGCGGGGCGAGACGCGCCAGCGCGCGCGGCGCATCGATCCACAGCGTCACCCGCGCGGCGTGCTCGGCCGCGAGCTGCCGGGCGAGGCGCCACGTGACGCCCGCGTCGCCGTAATTGTCGACCACCCGGCAGAACACGTCGATGCGCATGGCGCCGCCATTGAACATCCGCGCGCCGGGCGTGTCGAGACGGAGTTGATAGAGTGGCGCCTATGGAACCGACCGTCTCGCCTGCCGCCGCCGCGGCACGCCTCACCGTCGACGTCGTCTCGGACGTCGTCTGCCCCTGGTGCTACATCGGCAAGCGCCGGCTCGAGGCGGCACTTGCCCGATTGCACGACCAGGACGACGATCTTGCGGTATCGGTGCGCTGGCATCCCTTCCAGCTCAACCCGGACCTTCCCACGGAAGGGATCGACCGCCGCAGCTATCTCGAATCGAAGTTCGGTGGCCCGCAGCGCGCGGCCCAGGTCTACGACCGGGTCCGGCAGGCCGCGCACGCGAGCGGGCTCGCGCTGGCGTTCGATCGCATCGAACGGCAGCCCAATACGCTCGACGCGCACCGCCTGATCGCATGGGCCCAGCACGAGGATCCCTCGCGTGCCTCGGACCTCGTCGAGCGCCTGTTCCACGCGTACTTCGTGGAGGGCCGCTTCGTCGGCGACCGCAACGAGCTCGCGCGCATCGCGCAGGAGGCCGGATACGACGCGCACGCCGTGCGCGCGCTCCTCGAGTCGGATCGCCTGCGCGATGCCATCGCGGACGCCGGCGTGCGGGCGCGCGACCTCGGCATTTCCGGCGTGCCGTTCTTCATATTCAACGGCCGCGTGGCATTGTCCGGCGCGCACGAGCCCGACACGCTGCTCGACGCCATCGCGCAAGCGCGTGAGGCGCCGCAAGCCGGCCTCGACGCGTCTTAGCCCGGATCAGCGCGGCCCGAGCTCGCTCTCGTGCCACCGCGCGAGCGCGAGGCGGGAGATGAGCACGACCGCGCCGAACAGCGCGACGCCGCACACGGTGATGAGGATCAGCGCGGCGAACAGCCGCGGGATGTTCAGCTGGATGCCGGCCAGGAGGATCTGATACGCGAGCCCCGCGCCCTGGCCGCCGGTGCCGGCCACGAACTCCGCGACGACCGCTCCGATCAGCGCGAGGCCGCTGGCGATGCGCAAGCCGCCGAAGAAGTACGGCAGCGCGCTCGGCACGCGGAGGCGCCACAGCACCTGCCAGCGGCTCGCCCGATGAAGCCGAAACAGGTCGAGCAGTCCCGGGTCCACGCTGCGCAAGCCGAGGGTGGTGTTGGAGATGACCGGGAAGATGGCGACCACCACCGCGCACAGCACCAGCGCGACGCGCGTGTCGTGCACCCAGATGATGATGAGCGGCGCGATGGCCACGATGGGCGTCACCTGCAGCAACACGGCGTAGGGAAACAGGCTCATCTCGATCCAGCGGCTCTGCACGAACAGCAGTGCCGCCGCGGTGCCGAGCACCACCGATACCGCGAGCGCCGACAGCGCGATGCCCAGCGTGACGCCGAGCGAATGGACGAGCAGCACCCGATCGGTCACCAGCGCTCGCGCGACGACCAGGGGCGACGGGACGATGTATACCGGAACGTCGTACCAGCTCACGAGAAACTGCCACGCCGAGAGCGCGATCAGCGCGATCACGACGGGCGCCGCGTAACGCCAGTCCACCCGCGGCCTCGTCATCGTGCGGCCGCGGCCGGCGCGTTCGCCGACGCGACGCACCGCGAGAGCGCATGCGCATGCTGGGCGAAGTCGGTCGAGACGCGAAACGCGTCGTCACGCGGATACGGCGCATCGATGACGCGGCTCGCGAGTATGCGGCCGGGACGCGCCGCCATCACGACCACGCGCGTCGACAGGAACACCGCTTCCTGGATGCTGTGCGTGACGAACACCACGGTGAGCCCCCGCGCCTGCCACAGCGCGAGCAGATCGTCGTCGAGCCGCTGGCGGGTGAACTCGTCCAGCGCGCCGAACGGCTCGTCCATCAGCAGAAGGTCCGGCTCGTTGACGAGCGCGCGCGCAATGGAAGCGCGCATCTGCATGCCGCCGGACAGCTCGCGCGGCAGATGATGCTCGAACCCGCCCAAACCGACCTGCGCGAGCGCGTGCTCGGCCGCGCGCTGCCCTTCGGCGCGCGGCACGCCGGCGAGGTCGAGCGGCAGTCGAACATTGCTCGACACGCGCGCCCACGGCATGAGCGTTGGAGACTGGAAGACGAATTCCAGCTTGCGGTCGCGCTGCTCGATGGGCGGCAGCGCGCTTCCCCACCAGCGCAGCGAGCCCGCGCTCGGCACGACGAGTCCCGCGATGAGGTTGAGCAGCGTGGTCTTGCCGCAGCCCGAAGGGCCGAGGAGCGTGACGAACTCGCCGCGCGCAATCGAAAGATCGACCGGCGCGAGCGCCGCGGTGCCGTTCGGATAGACCTTCGCGAGACCGGTGGCCTCGACGACCGTCGACATCGCGTCAGGGCAGGACGTGAACGTCGCGGATCAGGTCGAGCGTGTACGCCGGACGGTAGTCGAAGCCGGGCTTGCCGAGCCCCGTGCTCTGAACGAACGCGAACGTGCTCTGCCAGCGCTTGTCGGTCATGGTCAGAATGCCGAGGCGCGGCGCGTCGCCGCCGGTGACGATGCCGTATTGCTTCATCGTCGCATGCCCGAACGCGAGCAGCGCGTCGGTCATCTGCGGATTGTCGCGCCGGATGAGCGCGTGCGCCGGCGCCGGATTCGCGAGGTAGCTCTTCCAGCCCTCGGCGGATGCGACGAGAAAGCGGCGCAGCGCGTCGGCACGTGCCTGCACGTCGGCGCGGCGCACGACCAGCGATTCGGAATAGGGCGGATACCCGAGGTCGGCCAGCAGGAACACCACCGGCTTCACGCCGGCCTGCTCGATCGAGAACGGCTCGGACGTCGCGAAGCCCTGCTGCGACAGCTGCGGATCGACGAGGAACGGCTGCACGCTGAAGGCGTACGGCCGCTTCTGGTCGTCGGTGAAGCCGAAGTGCTCCTTGAGCCACGGCCAGAACGTCGTGTTGCTCGCGGCGCCGATGGCGATCGGCTTTCCCTTCAGATCGGCGAGGCTTCGCACACCGGGATGCGCGATGATCACCGTCGGGTTCTTCTGGAACGTCGCACCGATCGTGGTGATCGGCAGGCCCTGCTCCAGCGCGCCGAGCGTCTGCAGGTCGTCGCCCATCGCGACATCGATCTGCTTCGCGGCGAGAAGCTGCAGCGGATTGACCTGGGGGCCGCCCATGCGGATCGTCACGTCGAGCCCGTGCTTGCGGTAGGTGCCTTCGGCCACCGCCTGATAGAAGCCGCCGTGCTCGGCTTCGGCGAGCCAGTTGGTGCCGAACACGAGCTTGTCGAGTGCCTGTGCGCCTGCGCTGGAAGCGGTGAGCCATGACGCGAGGACGATGCAGCGGCAAAGCGTACGGATCATGCAGGCCTCCGGCAAAGCGCCGATCATACGGCAACGCGCGCGGCCGGACCGGTGCGGCAGGGCGCATATCGAGGTCCGAAAACGGCGAGCCCGCCCTGGCAGCCGGGCGGATAATGCGGTCGTGATGATCGATGCCCAAAGCTGCTACCGCGCTCTCGCGACGCACGACGCGCGCTTCGACGGACGCTTCTACGTCGGCGTCTCGTCCACGCGCATCTATTGCCGGCCGGTGTGCCGGGTGCGCACGCCGCGCCCGGAGCATTGCCGCTATTTCGCGAGTGCGGCGGCCGCGGAGGTCGCCGGCTATCGGCCGTGCCTGCGCTGCCGGCCCGAGCTCGCGCCGGGATTCGCGAGCGTCGACGCGGCGCAGCGTCTCGCGCAAGCCGCGGTGGATCTGATCGAAAGCGGCGTTCTGGAGGACGGCGGCCTCGAGCAGCTCGCGCGGCGTCTCGGCGTCACCAGCCGGCACGTGCGGCGCATCTTCGAGCGCGCATTCGGCGTCACGCCGGTCGAATATGCCCAGACGCAGCGCCTGCTGCTCGCCAAGCGCCTGCTGAGCGACACGACGCTGCCCGTCACCGAAGTCGCGCTGGCGAGCGGCTTCAACAGCGTGCGGCGCTTCAATGCGCTGTGGAAGCAGCGCTACCGCATGGCGCCGAATCGCCTGCGGCGTGAGAACGCCGCGGCGACGCGCGCGGATGTCATGCGCTTCGAGCTCGCATACCGGCCGCCGTACGACTGGCAGGCGATCCATGCATTCCTCGCGGCGCGGGCCATCGCGGGCGTCGAGGATACGAGCGACAACGCATACCGGCGCACCGTGCGCATCGAGCACCGCGGGGCGGCGCATGCGGGCTGGCTGCGCGTGCGTCCGGCAGCGCGGCGACCGGCTTTGGTGCTCGAGATGTCGTCGTCGCTCGCGCGCGTGGTCCCGCTCGTGCTGGGCCGGGTGCGGCATCTCTTCGATCTCGCCTGCCATCCCGACGAGGTGGCCGATGCGCTCGGTGATCTCGCCGCGGGCGCAACCGGCGTGCGCCTGCCGGGAACGGCCGACGGGTTCGAGCTCGCGGTACGCGCCGTGGTGGGACAGCAGGTCAGCGTGCGCTCCGCCCGCACGCTGCTCGGACGCATCGCCGCCAGCCTTGGTGAGACGGACGAGTCGTTGCCGCCGGACCTGCCGCGCGTGTTCCCGTCCGCGCAACGCGTCGCCGGGATCGAGCCGGGCGCGCTCGCCGCACTGGGCGTGCTGCCGGCGCGGGCGCGCACGCTCGTTGCGCTGGCGCGCGCCGTCGCGGACGGTGCGGTGGATTTGAGTCCGGGTGCGCCGGTCGACGAAACGCGCGAGGCGCTGCAGCGAATCGGCGGCATCGGGCCGTGGACGACGGAATACATCGCGATGCGCGCGCTCGGATGGCCCGACGCGTTCCCTGCCGGAGACCACGGCGTGCTGAAGGCAATGGGAGTGACGCGCGCCGCGCACGCGGAGAAGCGCAGCGAGGCGTGGCGGCCGTGGCGCGCCTACGCCGTGATGCATCTATGGAGACAACTGTCATGAAGACCATCTCGTATGCGACCTGGACGAGCCCGCTCGGGCCGATGCTGATCGCCGCTTCGGGCGATGGACTGATCGGAGCCTGGTTCGACGGCCAGCGGCATTTCGCCGGGAGCGACCCGGCATGGACGCACGATGCGGAGCAATCCTTGTTGCGCGACGCGCAGCGTCAGCTGCAAGCGTATTTCGACGGTCGGCTGCAGCGTTTCGAGCTTGCGCTCGACCCTGTCGGTACGCTGTTCCAGCGCGCGGTGTGGCGCGCCATCGCGGCCGTTCCCTATGGCGAGGTCATCACGTACGCCGAGCTTGCACGTGCGGCGGGCGCCGAAGGCTCGGCGCGCGCAGCGGGCGCCGCGACGGGACGCAACCCGCTGTCGATCATCGTCCCGTGCCATCGCATCGTGGGCGCGCGCGGCGCGCTGACGGGCTACGCCGGCGGCCTTGCGCGCAAGCGCGCGCTGCTGGATCTCGAGCAGGTGCGCCAGGCCCGGATCGCGGCATGAACGTTCGAACCCACGACGCCGCGCGGCTCGTGGCGCTGGCCGCGATCTGGGGCGCGTCGTTCGTCCTGGTTCGCGTGCTCGCGCCCGTGATCGGTCCGTGGTGGGTCGCCGCAGGACGCCTGCTCGTCGGGGGAGTCGCCATCGCGGTCTGGCTCGCACTCGCGCATCGAACCGTGGGCGTGCGTGCGCACTGGCGTGCGTACGCGTTCGTCGGGGTGCTGAACAGCGCGCTGCCTTTCGTGCTGTGGGCCTATGCCGCGCTTCGTCTGCCGGCCTCCTACCTCGTGATCCTGAACGCGATGTCGCCCCTCTTCGGCGCTGCCATCGCACCGTTCGCCCTCGGAGAGCGCCTCGACGCGCGACGCGTCGGCGGCCTCGTCGCGGGCACGGCGGGCGTGGTGCTCGTGACCCGCGCCGTTCCGGTGCAGGCCGACACGGCGTTCGTCCTCGCGCTGTGCGCCGGGCTCGCAGCGGCGCTGTGCTACGCGCTTTCCGCGCTGTGGATCAAGCGAAGGGGCGCGCATCTCCCGCCCATGGGCATTGCCGCATGGAGCCAGGTGTTCGGCGGCGCGCTGGTGCTCCCGTTCGCGTTCCCGTCGCACGTCACCGGACCGCTCGACGCCTCGGTTGGGGTGAACGTCGTGCTGCTCGGCTTCGTGTGCAGCGGCATCGCCTACGTGCTCTACTACCGCCTCATTCGCGACATCGGGCCAACGCGTGCCCTGACCGTCACGTTCCTCATTCCGGCGTTCGGGATGCTGTGGGCGTTCTGGCTGCTCGGGGAATCGATCACCGCCGGCATGATCGGTGGCGCGGCGCTGATCATCGGCGGGACGGCGGCCGTGCTGGGTCAAGCCGCTCCGGCGCGACACATGCGCGCCCCGGGGAACGCATCGGTCTGACGCACGCCGCGGCGTAGAATCGCCGCATGAACGCTCCGCGCGAGATCGTCGATGCGGCACGGGCCGCGCTCGACGCGCTCTTCGCGCAGCAGCGCGACGCCTTCGCGCGCGAGCCCTATCCGGATGTGCGCGTGCGACGCGACCGTCTCGGACGGCTGCTGCGCATCGTCGAAGACGAGGCCGCGTGGGTGCGCGCCGTCGACGAGGATTTCGGACATCGCTCGGCGCACGAGACGCGCCTTGCGGAGCTCTACGTGGTCGCGGCCGAGGCGCGGTTCGCGCGTCGCCACCTCGCGCGCTGGATGAGACCGCGGCGCGTGCGCACGCCGGTTCGCCTGTGGCCCGGGGCCGCATCCATCATGCCGCAGCCGCGCGGGGTCGCGGGCGTGATCAGCCCGTGGAACTATCCGCTGCAGCTCGCGCTTGCGCCGGTCGTCGCGGCACTGGCAGCGGGTAATCGCGTGATGCTGAAGCCGTCGGAGCTGGCGCCCGCAACGTCGGCGCTTCTATGCGCGCGCATCGCAGAGCATTTCGCGCCCGACGAGCTTGCCGTGGTGCTGGGAGACGCCGCGATCGGCGAAGCGTTCTCGCGGCTCCCGTTCGACCATCTGTTCTTCACGGGATCCACGGCGGTGGGCCGCCGTGTCGCGCTGGCGGCCGCAGCGAACCTCACGCCCGTCACGCTCGAGCTCGGCGGAAAATCGCCCGCGCTGTTCGACGCCGACGCGGATTTCGACCGCCTCGCGCCACGTCTCATGGCGGGCAAGCTGCTGAACGCGGGCCAGACCTGCATCGCGCCCGATTACGCGCTGGTCCCGCGCGAGCGCGTCGATGCGTTCGTGGCCGCGGTGCAGCGCGCGACGGCGGCGCTGTATCCGCCAGCGTCCCGCGCGCGCGACTACACCGCCATCGTGAACGCGCGGCACCATGCCCGGCTCATGGCGCTGGCCGACGACGCACGCGCCCATGGCGCGCGCATCGTGCCGCTCGGTGACGTGCCGGGCGGGCACGCGCGTCATCTCGCCCCTGCGCTGATCGTGGGCGTCGACGAGCGCATGGCCATCATGCGCGAGGAGATCTTCGGCCCGCTGCTGCCCGTCGAAACGTACACCGGCTTCGACGACGCGCTGGCGCGTATCAACGCGCGACCGCATCCGCTGGCGCTGTACTGGTTCGGTCACGACCGGTCGCGCCTCACTCGCCTGCTGCGCGAAACGCGCGCCGGCGGCGTTACGGTCAACGACACGCTGTGGCACTTCGCGCACGAGGGCCTTCCGTTCGGCGGCGTGGGCGCGTCGGGCAACGGCGCTTATCATGGCGAGCACGGCTTTCGCGCGTTCTCGCTGGACAAGCCGGTGTTCGTGCAGCGCCGGGTCGCGCCGAGCCGGCTCCTGCATCCGCCGTACGGCGCGGCGTTCGAGCGACTGCTGACGATCTTGAAGCGGCTGTGACGGCCGCATACGACGAGGAGGAGACGAATATCATGCAGTTTCACCTTGGCAGGACCCTGGGAGCGTGGCTCGGTATCGCGTTGACCGCGATGGCCACGGTCGCGAGCGCGCAGCAGCCGGCATCCACCTGGCAGCAGATCAAGCAGCGCGGCGAGCTGCGCATCGGCGTCACGCCGGGCGAGCCGTGGTACTTCAAGGATCCTGCGTCCGGGCAATGGAGCGGCATCGGCTTTCGCATGGGCCAGCAGATCGCCAGGGACCTCGGCGTCAAGCTCGTCCCGGTCGAGACGACGTGGGGCAACTCCGTCGCGGCGATCCAGGCGAACCAGATCGACGCGATGTTCGTGCTCGATCCCACGGACGAGCGCAAGAAGGCGATCGATTTTCCCGACCAGCCGTTCTTCTGGTACGCGCAGGGCGTTCTGATTCGCGACGGCCTCGCCGCACGCACGTGGGACGACCTCAACAAGCCCGACGTGAGGCTCGCGGTGACGCTCGGCACGGCGCCGGACCGCGACCTCACGCAACGGCTGCCGAAGGCGAAGATCGAGCGCTTCCAGAACATGGACGAGGCCATCGCCGCGTTCTATGCCGGGCGCGTCGACGGCGCGGCGTTCTACCATCCGGCGCTGGTGATGCAGCAGGCGCGTGTGCGCAAGGGCACGGTCGTCATTCCGCAACCGGTGATTGCGTTGTCGACGAGCGCCGGCATCCGCCGCGAGGACGACAAGACGTTCCGTGACTTCCTCGGCAAGGAGTTCGACAAGTACTACAAGGACGGCGAGACGCAGAAGTTCTACGAGGAATTCCTGAAGGCGCGCGGCGTCGATCCGCAGAAGGCACCGCCGATCGTCAAGGAACAGTGGAAATAGCCGGCGATCGCGCGCCGGCGGCGCCGCCGGCTCGCTAGCCCCGCGGCGCTCGCGACATGCGCTACGGCTGGGATTTCTCCGCCGTCTGGAGTCATTTCGACATGCTGCTGGCGGGGCTGGTCGGCACGATCGAGATCGCGCTGGTTTCGATCGTGCTCGGCGTCCTGGTCGGCTTCGTCGTGGCGCTCATGCGCCTGTCGCATCGCCGCGCGCTCCACATGCCGGCCACGGCGTTCGTCGAGTTCTACCGCAACACGCCGCCCATCGTTCACTTCTTCTGGTTCTTCTATGCGCTGCCGATCGTGATCGGGCTCTCGCTCGACCCGTTCGTCGCCGCGGTGCTTGCGCTGTCCACGCAATCGGGCGCGTTCTACGCGGAGGTGTTCCGCGGCGGCATCGTGTCGATCGAGCGCGGGCAATGGGAAGGCGCGAAAGCGCTCGGCATGACGTATCGAACCATGATGCGCCGCGTGATCCTGCCGCAGGCCTTGCGCCGCATGGTGGCGCCGTTCATCGACCGCTCGTTCGAGCTCACCAAGACCACGGCGCTCGCCTCGTCGCTCGCGTACGCGGAGTTGCTCTACCAGGCGATGCAGGTCAACAGCATGACGTTCCGCCCGATGGAGGTCTACACCACCATCGCGGTCATGTACTTCGTGGTGCTGTTCACGGTCAGCACGCTGATGCGCCTCGTCGAGCGCCGGCTCGCGCGCGTGGGCTAGCGCGATGCACTACGAGTGGGATTTCAAGGTCGTCCTCGACAGCCTGCCGATCCTGCTGCGGGGCCTGGTCGTCACCGTCGAGCTGTGGATGGTCTCGCTCGTCCTGGGGCTCGCGCTTGGTCTCGCCATCAGCCTCGGGCGCGTGTCGGGGCGCGGCTGGGTCAACGGGCCGGCCATCGCGTATGTCGAGGCATTCCGCAACACGCCCGTGCTCGTGCAGCTCATCTGGTTCTACTATGCGTTCCCCATCGTGCTCGGCCAGCAGCTCACGCCGTTCGTGGCGGCCGTGCTCGCGCTGACGCTCAATACATCGGCTTACTCGGCTGAGATCCTGCGCGGCGGAATCGTTTCGATCGCCCGCGGGCAATGGGAAGGGGCGAAGGCGCTCGGGATGACGCGTGCCGCGACGCTGCGGCGCATCGTGCTGCCGCAGGTATTTCGGCGCATGCTGCCGGCGCTCACCAACCGTGCGATCGAGCTCGCCAAGGTCACGTCGCTGGCGTCGCTGCTCGCGGTGAACGAGGTGATGTACGAGGGACGCTTGCTGAGCTCGACGTACTATCGCCCGCTGGAGGTCCTCACCGTCGTGGCGCTGTTCTATTTCCTGCTGATCTACCCCGGCAGCTATCTTTCCTCGCGTCTCGAGCGGCATCTCGCCGCGCGCGACTGACGGGCCACCGATCGCATGGCCGAGACCGTCCTTCGCATCCGCAACCTGCACAAGCGCTTCGGCGACCTGCATGTCGTCCGCGGCGTCGACCTCACCGTGCGGCGCGGCGAGCGCATCGCCATCATCGGCGCGAGCGGCTCGGGCAAGAGCACGCTGCTGCGCTGCCTCAACTTCATGGAGATACCGAGCGCCGGCGTGATCGAGCTCGACGGCACGCCGCTCGGGCGCGAACGACCGCGTGGCGGCGATGCCAGCGACCGCGTCTACGACGAAAAGTCGCTGTGCGCGGTGCGCGAGCGCGTGGGCATGGTATTCCAGCAGTTCAACCTCTTCCCCCACATGACCGCCCTTGGGAACGTCATGGAAGGCCTCGTGTCGGTCAAGCGCGTCGCCCGCGACGCCGCGCGCAGGCGGGCGCTGGAGGAGCTCGCGCGCGTCGGGTTGCAGGACAAGGTCGACACGTACCCCGGCAAGCTGTCGGGGGGGCAGCAGCAGCGCGTCGCCATTGCGAGGGCGCTCGCGATGGACCCGGCGGTGCTGCTGTTCGACGAGCCGACGTCGTCGCTCGATCCCGAGCTCGTCGGCGAAGTGCTGCGTGTCATCCACGCGCTCGCCGAGGAAGGGCGCACGATGCTGCTCGTCACGCACGAGCTCGGCTTCGCGTATCACTTCGCCGACCGCGTCGTTTTCATCGCCGACGGCGCCATCCACGAGATGGGCAGCGCGGACGAGGTGCTGAAGCACCCGAGCAAGGAGCGCACGCAGGCGTTCCTCGCGCGCTTCACCGAGCGCGCGCTGTAATGCGCATCACGAAGGTCGACGTGCTGGCGTTTCATCGCGTGCTGGACGGGCGCTCGTGGAATCCATCGTTCCGCTGGCACGAGCGGCGAGCGCCGCTGGTGGTCGTCGAGACCGACGCCGGCTTGCGGGGCATCGGCGAAGCGTGGTCGCGACAGCCCGAGATCGCGCGCGTGCTCGAAGAGCTCGCGCAGCAGCTTGCGCCTGCGCTGCTCGGCCGCGACATCGCGCTCGCGCGCGACGACATCGCGCGTCGCTTCGAGGCGTCGGCCGATTGGGCCGCTGCGGCGGCCGCCAGCGCGATCGACCTCGCGCTGTGGGACCTCGAGGCACAGGCGCGCGGCGAGCCGCTGTGGCGCGCTTTCGGCGGCCGGTCGGGGCGCGTGCGCGTGTACGCGAGCGGCGGCCTGTATCGCGACGGCGAGACGCTCGACGACCTGGCGCGCCAGTTCGCCGGCTATGCCGCGGCCGGCTTCGATGCGGCGAAGATGAAGATCGGCGCCCTGCCGCTCGAGCAAGACCTCGGGCGCGTCCGTGCCGCGCGACGTGCGCTGGGAAGCGAGGCGACGCTGTGGGTCGACGCGGTGAATCAGCTCGATCGATTGCGCGCTCCCGCGTGGTGCGACGCGCTCGCCGCTGCCGACGTCGCGGCGATCCAGGCGCCACTGCCGTTCGACGATGTCGCCGGGATGGCGAGCATCAACGCGGCGCATCTGGCCGTCGTGGCGACCGAGGCGGAGCATCGTCGCGCGGCATTCGCCGAGCTGCTCGATGCGAAGGCCGTGACCCACCTGCAGTATTGCCTGGGACTTTGCGGCGGGCCGTCCGGCGCGCGCGCGCTCGATGCGCTGGCCGCCGCGCACGGCGTGACGAGCACGCCGCAATGCTTCTCGACCGCGGTGCTGCAGTCCGCGAGCCTGCACTTCGGCGCGGCGCATCCGAACGTCGTGGCCGTGGAGCATCACCGCTTCCACGATCATCTCGCCGACATGCTGCCGGCCGCCATGAAACGCATATACCACGGGCACGTGCTGCTCGACGACACCCCGGGCCTCGGGCTTGCCCCGCTGCGCGTGGGTCCGCAGGCCGGCGGCGGCGAGGTGCGCCTTCACGCTTCAATCCACCGATGAGCGAGGCAACATGAATCCCGACACCTCGACCGCGAGCGCGCAGGGCTACGTCGACGATCCGCGCAATGCCGGGGTGCTCGTCTACGTCGACGGCGCGCTCGTGCCGCGCGACGCCGCGCGCGTCTCGATCTTCGACAGCGGCTTCGTGCTCGGCGACGGCATCTGGGAAGGGTTGCGCCTCGTGCGCGGGCGCCTGGTGAGCCTCGACGCGCATCTCGACAGGCTGTACGAAGGCGCGAAATCGATCGCGCTCGACATCGGCCTGTCGCGCGAAGCCGTCGCGGCGGCCGTGCAGGCCACCCTGGATGCGAACGGCATGAGCGACGGCGTGCACATCCGCCTGATGATCACGCGAGGGCGGAAGAAAACCCCGAACCAGGATCCGCGCTTCGCGCTCGGCAAGCCGACCATCGTGATCGTCGCCGAGTACAAGCAGCCGCATCCGGCCGCCAAGGCGAAGGGCATGGCGCTCTTCACCTCGACGTTCCGCTGCAGCGGGCCGGACGTGTTCGACCTGCGGCTCAACTCGCACAGCCGCCTGAACCTCATCCAGGCGCTGATCCAGGCGATCGAGGCGGGCGCCGACGAGGCGCTGATGCTCGACCCGCATGGTTTCGTCGCCAGCTGCAACTCCACCAATTTCTTCGTCGTGCGCGCCGGCCAGCTGTGGACA